>Ga0081529_129934_pt1 | contig 34574 bp, 32 predicted proteins | sample EchGeymetagenome_FD_71012 | JGI IMG/M metagenome (GOLD analysis project Ga0081529, IMG submission 71012) | Ferrous microbial mat and aquatic microbial communities from Echinus Geyser, Yellowstone National Park, USA - transect B T=78-80 C v2... ...
ACAATCTAAAGGAATAGACTGGTTAAACTTAGTAAGTCCCACGGATGTAGGTTATATCATTTCTGCTCTTCAAAATGTCTCCTCAATGGGTTATATACCAAAGAGTTTATTACAAGTCGAAAAGCTGAGTAATATAACATTAGTTACTCCTCAGCAAGCTATAGCCGGTTATCAAGCTGCCTTAAGCTTCATGAAGACTTACGGTAATGCTTTAATTGGTGATGGGCCATTTATGTTGGTTGCCTGGAATCCAAGTGCATCTCCACCATATGCTAAAATAGTAAGGAATCCATACTTCCATCTAGTGCCTCCAGCTTATGCTCTATCTTTGCCAGAAATATTCTCTATTTCCTTTAGTGTTCCATCTACTGTTACAGTAGGGCAAACGTTAAACGGTACCATTATGGGTACTCCTACTGGAAGTACCACAGCTCAGCCTGCATCTAATGTCACAGTTTATCTTGAGTTATTATATCCTAACGGTACAATAATATCCTCCTTACAAGAGATGACTAACGCTAATGGTCAGTTCACATTTACTGTACCTACTAATTTGTCTCCTGGGTCATATCTAGTAACAATAGCTGCTTACCAAAACACTTCCATACTAATTAACCCAGTAACATATACTCTTGTCGTACTACCTTCTATTACCACTACTACCAGCATTAGTACTACAACTAGTATTTCAACCGTAGTTAGTACCGTGGTTTCAACAGTTATAAGTACGGTTGTGAGTACTATAACTACAAGCGCTTCTAATGTTGGTTATTTGGCTGCAATTATAGTTCTAATAATCATTATTATAGTTCTTGCAGTATTATTATTGAGAAGAAGATGAGGTATAGCAAATGGGATATGGCACATTCGTCTTAAAAAAGTCACTTATTTATTTTTCTGTTTTAATTGCAACGTTAACTATTCTCTATATTTTCACTTTTCCCATTCTCCAGCAGGTTATAGCTAAGAGTATCAATTTCCAAGTTTCGCAATTTGCCCAAACCTTGTTGAAAAATTCTCATAACCTAAATACTACTCAAGTTCAGTTAGCCATTGAGAAGTATAAGGAGACGTTAATTTCCGCGTATGGATTAAATCAACCAATTATTAACAAATATTTTATACAAATGTATAATTTATTACGATTTAATTTCGGAACAGCATATTTTATACAAGCACCTTCTGGATCAAGGGACGTTAGCGCAATAATAGCTTATTATTTGCCAAACACTATACTTCTTTTCACTACCGCTACTATAATATTTATAGTTGTAGGTACTATTATAGGTTTACTTTCGGCTAAATCTAGGTTTTGGGAAAAAGTAATTGCAATAATTGCAGTTATTCACTCCAGCATACCAACATGGTGGTTAGGTTTTGTTTTAATCGCAGCTTTAGCTTACGGTATTAAGGTATTTCCCCCAGGAGGAATGACCTCTGTTCCACCGCCTAAAAATCCCTTTGATTACGGAATAAGTGTATTATATCATATGTCGCTTCCTCTAATTACAATATTTATTGTAAATGTAGGTGGGTTTGCGTATATAGTTAGGAGTTTAGTTGCGTCAATAATGAAGGAGGATTTCGTAATTACCGCAAAGGCTAGGGGGTTACCAGACTCAAGGATATTATATAGGCATGTATTACGTACTGCTTCACCTTCAATAGCTACTCAAGCTATTTTGGCTATTGCAAGTTCCTTAGGCGGTAGTTTGACTACTGAGGTAGTGTTTGAATGGCCCGGAGTGGGTTTATTAACTTATGTTGCTATAACATTAAACGATTTGCCAGTAATATTGGGAGTTACTTATGTTTTAACAATAGTTTTACTTTTAGGTTTATTCTTGGGGGAGTTAATTTACGGTATTCTAGATCCTAGGATAAAGGTAGGTGAATAAGCTGTGAGTAAAAGAGACGTTGGTTTTTCAAATTACGTGAGAGAATTTTTACATAACAAAATGGGTTTAGCGGGGTTAGCAATACTCATAATTTTATTAATTTTTACAGTGATAGCATTATCTATACCAGCTCATGTTTATAGCTCTTGGAATAACCCAGCAGCGTGGAGTGAGTACCCAGAGCATGTTCCTCCTTCGTGGATGTCAATTTTCTATCCCAATAGGTATTTTACTACTCAGCAGTTATCTCCAACTAACTTATCGCTTTATTCTCCCGCTAAGGGAATTTATATTTCTTTAATAGTTTTTTCATTTAACTGGACTAAATCCCTACCAGCTTATAATGTGTATTTTGTAATCTCTACTAATACTACACCCATAGAGGAGGTTATATATTGGACTAAACCTGATGGGAATATTATACAGATTTCAGTCCCTAATGAGGATTTTAACGTACCTTTTGACTTAACAAGCGTAAGAAGTAATATTATAACTTACATATCATCTATTACTGGGAAGACCCCTAATATAGTTAACAGTACTATATTATCCTCTGCTTTATTTAACTCACCTAAGTCTAATTTGACTGTAATAGAGGAGGGTAAGTACGTAGTAAAAATAGAAATAATAGCTACCAAACCGTTAAATATAACTAGGGCTAGTCTTTTGTTATTAGGAAATTCTTATGGCTTAATGGGAACGGATTATTTCGGAAGACCCATAGATTTAGGCGTACTTTTAGGGCTTCCAAATGCCTTAGAAATAGGTGCTCTAACATCATTAGTTTCCGTTATAGTCGGGGTAATAGTAGGAGGTATATCGGGATATTTAGGAGGTAATAAGGACTCCTTCATTCAGTGGATTACCCTAGTGTTTTTGGCATTGCCTGCACTTCCGTTTTTAGTTGCTGTCTCCTTTGTAACTGAGCCCAATTTAGAATTGGAAGCGCTTTTAATAGCCTTCCTATCTTGGCCATTTTACGCTATAATAGCAAGATCCATGGCACTATCAATTAAATCAAACAGTTACGTAGAAGCGGATAAACTGTTAGGGATTCCATCTTATAGAATATTTTTCACGCATTTTATGCCCAGATTAATTCCAATAACAGTAGCTTATATGGCATTGGGCGTTCCTGCGGGTATATTACTTGCTCAAACGTTAGCTTTTTTGGGAATAGCTCCCGCTAACATAGTAACATGGGGAGGTATTTTGGACGCAGCTGAGACTTATCAAGCCCAGGTTAATGGCTGGTGGTGGTGGGTTGTGTTTCCCGGGGCTATGATAGTAATAGTTGCGATTCCTTTCGTATTAATAGGTTTTGCAATAGAGAGGGTAACATTAGGTGAGAGGTAAGATGTTATTAGAGGTAAAGAACTTAAAAGTATACTTTTATACCAAAAGGGGTGTTGTCAAGGCAGTAGATGACGTTAACTTATATTTAGATAAGGGTGAAATAGTGGGTTTAGCTGGAGAGAGCGGATCTGGGAAGAGTACCATAGGCTACGCTATAATGAGATTAGTTCCTTACCCTGGAAAAATAGAGGGCGGTAAAATTTTTTTCAATGGTGAAAATATTTTAGAGATAGATGAGGAAACTTTTAGGAGAAATTACAGATGGAAAAAAATATCTATGGTATTTCAAGGGTCAATGTCTGGATTTACACCAGTATTTAAAGTAAAAGATCAGATTATAGAAGTTTTAAGAGTTCATGAATGGAAGGGTGATTATGAGGAAAGGGTAAGGGAGTTATTTAAGATGGTGAACATGGATCCCTCGTTAGCGGATAAGTACCCCCATGAGTTATCTGGTGGACAAAAACAAAGGGCTTTTATAGCTATGGCTCTAGCCCTTAATCCAGAAGTGTTAATAGCAGACGAGCCTACTACCGCTTTAGACGTGATAGTTCAAGAGAACATTCTTAATTTACTAAAGCAGCTTAGAAAGGAACTTAATTTATCCATTCTTTTCATTACACATGACTTAGCTTTATTATCTGAAATCTCTGACAGAGACTATATTCTATATGCGGGAAAGGTAATGGAAAGTGGTCCTTCTGAGATAATATTTAAAAAACCTAGACATCCATATACCACGTTACTCATAGAATCTATAGCCACATTAGATAAAGACATGATAAAGGGAATTCCGGGTTTTATGCCAGATCTTTCAAACCCACCTAAAGGGTGCAGGTTTAATACTAGATGTCCTTTCGCTAAGGATATATGTTTTAAAGAAGAACCTAAACTTAAGGCATTTTCAGACGGTGACGAGGTTGCTTGCTGGCTCTACTGAGGATTACGTAGTTAAAGTAAAAAATTTAAAAGTATATTTCAGTAAGGGTAATCCACTGTTCGGTAAGAAATATATAACTAAAGCCTTAGACGGAGTTACACTTACCATTAGGAAAAGGGAAATTATGGGAGTTGTAGGTGAAAGCGGATCCGGAAAGACTACGTTAGGAAGAGTTACTATAGGTCTTCAGAAGCCTACAGAAGGAGAAGTTTACATTAAGGCTGATAATGAGGAGATAAACGTAGTTAAAGCTAAGTTGAAGGTGATTAGTAAATACGTACAGATGATCTATCAAGATCCGTATTCTTCAATAGATCCAATAATGAGAGTATACGATGTTCTTGCAATGCCGTTAAAGTATAGAAAAGAAAGGGATATAGAGAAGAAAATCGAAGAAGCTATGAATTTAGTTGAACTACCTTTAGAATTATTGGAAAATAGGGTTTATCAGTTGTCAGGGGGACAAAGACAGAGATTAAGCATAGCCAGAGCGATCATTGTAGATCCTAAATACGTAGTAGCTGATGAACCAACTACAATGCTAGATGCATCTCTAAAAGGAGAAATATTAAAGATAATAAAGGACGCTAGGGAAAGGAAAGGCATTTCTTTCATGCTAATAACACACGAGTTACCAATAGCTAAAATAATCTCAGATAGACTCACCGTGCTGTACTTGGGGAAAGTAGTAGAGATGGGAAGATCCAGTGACGTTATAAGGAAGCCTTTACACCCATATACTCAAAGTCTAATAGAGGCTTATCCTAAAATAGATCCATCTTTACGAGATAAGCCTAAAGAAATTAAAATAAAAGTGGATATAATAAGGCCAGAAAAAGGTTGCGTATTTTATCCCAGATGTCCCTTTGCAATGCCTAAATGCAAGGAAGAAGAACCCCAATTAAAAGAAGTTGAACAAGAACATTACGTAGCATGTTGGTTATATTAACGGGAGAACCTCTCACCAAGGAACTCTATTAAACCCCTAATTCCGACTAATGCACCCGCTATTGCTATTATCATTGAAATGACAAGTAATGATAAGCTCTGTAATGATGCTCCAAAGTAGTCTAAGCCTATTGCTCCTAATAACATAACTAATCCTATTAACACTTTTAGTATTGATCGCATTAGTATAATGTCTCTTTCGTTAATTTAAAATTTTTTATAGTATTGATACTCCTTAATATCCTTTAAGCCCTTAAGGATAAGAGATTCCTTAGGCAGATTGCAAGTTTGCAGTTAATCTTCTTCACGTTTATAACTGATAGCTCTAACACGGGAGTTGAACAACTCTTTTCATAAAATTACTATGCTAGTTCCCTTCACGTTTCCTTGTTCTTCTATATAAACCGAAAATCAATTGTCTCATTCATCTATATTCCCTTTAGTTCATAATTTAGTTAAATAAATTAATAAAAATCTAACTATATTTTGTCTCATAACATTAGATATCATACAGTATAAGTCAGCTTATATTATATTGTCTTTAGATAAATAGAGATTATAATTGACTAAAAGATTATATAATCGATATTATGTAATTAAATTGACATGAATAAAATATATGACGTTAATGTTACATCATGTAAGCTAATAAGTGCCTTAGTGGAGTATGTGATTAATAACAAGTGGGAGATAAATGTAAATCAATTAAAGGACAATGTGTTTTTAATTAACATTTCTAGTAATAGAGGAAATTTCAAGCTAATTTTGATAAACAATGACAATTTTACTACAAAAATAATAGCTGATGACGAGAATATGCATTCTTTTATATTAGATATACTAAATAATATTTTCAAAAAATATGAATTATTACATATTTAATATATATTATAACTATTTGTTTAAATTTAATTTATAAATAATTATTTAATAAATAATTTTTTCTATTTTTAATTAATAAAAGCATCATCACTTTTTTAATCACATTAAGGTATCTTCCATATTTTCAATAATATACTATAAAAATGATATAGATTTATAAGTCGTTTAGCTAACTATTCTTTATGGAATTACCTGGATATTATTACATTGTTATACATAAGGACAGACATTTCGGCAGACCATTTATTGCAGGAACCTTAATTAGACCAGAAAACGTAATTTACGAGTTAGCGAAGGGCAAGACGTTTGATGAAGTATCAGATACGTTCTACGGACAGATAGGGATAAAGCAGATTCAAGAGTGCGTTAAATACGCTATAGATGTAATTAAAATTCTTAAGACGGGGAAAATTAAGGTTAAAGTTCCGGCTAAATTAAAGAAAAAATTGGATCCTGGTAAATATAAGTATTTGGACAAGGAATCAGATAGATATAATCCCAAGATTAAGAATTCAGATGTAACAGTAATTGATGTATTGAATAGGATATATGATGGAAAAGAGGTACCGCAAGTTGCTGAAGAATTAAACATATCTAAGGAGGCAGTAATGGAGTCCTTATTCTTTGCCGGCTCTAAAATAGATGACTTTCACCTATCTCTCTCATCTTTTGAGGATCCAGTAATGACGGTACTTAATGCATTCAATTACATTAGGAAGAACGAATCACGGTGACTGAAGGGTAAGAGGACCTTATCTTATCTAACAACTTCTCATCAGATACTAATATCTTATTTATTTTCATACCATAAACGGCTATATCTAAACTGTCCCAGATATCGCTTTTATCTGCAGAAATCACGTAAATATTAGAATCTATATTTAACGGTAATGAGGGACTTGTGACGTAAACCGAATAGGGCTCTTTAGATGGTGGAATCTCGATCTTATTGATATCAATTAGTTCACCCTTAACCTTATCCCCGAATATCCTTCTAGCGTTCTCCATCTGAATCTTTAAGTTTAGCCTTTCTAATTCCATTAATGAATTAAATTCACTATTAATAAATTGGCTTACTAAATTTTCTTCAACGAGGGAGGTGATCTTTTTACCCTCCTTTAAGGAGGAATAGACTACTTTCATCGCTCCGCAGTCAGTATGGGGTAAAATTATTACCTCAGTTGCACTATACTTATATTTTTCCAGAGTCTTTTGAAGAGACTTCAAATTTGCACCGGCATTCCTAACAACTATCGCATCTCCGTAATTTTTCTTTAAATAAGCATTTAATCTTCTATCCATGCATGAGATAACCAGTTTCATGCTAAGAGAATTTTTGGTGATTAATATTTAAATTTTTTCTTAAAAATGGCTAACGAACACTAAATTATTAAATATTTGTTTATGAATAAATCTTCCAATGAATTAATTTATTCAGTAAATTAGTTAAAAATTTATAGTTACCATAAATTTTTGCTATAGCTTACGTGTTAAGTTTAGCATATATCTTTAAGAACTCCTCTGTATGCCTTATTGCCTTATAGAAGTCCTCTATGTTAATATTCTCGTTAGGTGCGTGGGCGTTTGAGTGATATCCTCCTACGCCTATTGCACTTACTGCATCCCTTATACCTAATTTGTGTACGAATAACCCCATGGGCTGCGTACCAGGAGAATTGGGGATAACTTGAGGTTCTGTATTATATATTTTTCTAGCAGCTTCAATTGCAGCCTTAACTACGGGAGAATTAACAGACGTTCTTACTGGGTATTCAAATCCGTGAGTTATTATCTCCCCTTTAAAACCGTTCTTCTCTAAATGTCTCTTTAATAATTCATATATCTTATAAGGATCTTGATTGGGTACTAATCTGAAGTCCAGTTTAGCGACTGCTTTATGAGGCACTATTGTCTTGCTTCCCTTTCCCGTATATCCGCACTCAAAACCGTCTACATTGCAGGTGGGGTACGTGAGTAATGCCTCTACGATCTTTTCCTTATCGTTATACTTTAGTTCCTTAAATCCTAAAGCGGTTTTCAATTGCTCAACGTCTAAGTCGTATTTCCTTATAAGTTCCTTCTCTTCTTCATTAAGAGGTCTAACATCATCGTAAAATCCTTCTATTAATACTCTACCTTCATGATCAACCAAACTAGTGATTACCCTCATTAAATCTATACAAGGGTTTCTAACTATAGGTGCGTTAGAAGAATGTAAGTCCCTAGTTCCGTAATCTAATATAAGTTCTACGTAAAGTAAACCTTTTACACCAAGTATTATTTGAGGTCTACCTTTTACGTCTAGCCCAGCTCCTTCCATTATTACAGAATCAGCTTTTAATTTATTCTCATTCTTCTCTATATAATCTTCTAGATTTATACTCCCTATTTCCTCTTCTCCCTCATACAGTAATTTTATATTCACGTTTAGTTCCTTTTTGTCAAGTAAATGCTTTATTGCAAATAATCTGGCTATAAGTGTTCCCTTATTATCTGATGCTCCTCTAGCGTATATTTTACCGTTATCTATAGTGGCTGAAAAAGGAGGGTATTTCCACTCGCTTATGGGATCCACAGGTTGGACGTCATAATGATTGTAAACTAATAACGTCTTTTTCGCATTAACGTTAATCTCTGAAAATACTACAGGATGTCCCTTTGTCTTATCTACATAGGCCTTTACTCCTAAAGTCCTCTCTATAGTGTCTTTCAAAAAGTTTGCAGCGTTTTCTATTCCCTCACCTGTGGCTGAGATGGAAGGTATCTTTAAGAATTCTATTAAAGTATAAAGTTCTTCATCCATATACTCCTATTGTAGAAGGATCTTATAAAGGTATATAATATATAAATTAGAATTTTTAAATCATTAGTTATCTAGTTTTTATAATTAAGTTTTATTATAGGTATCAAACTTTATAAACTACTAATACAAATATAGGCTATGGTTCTAAGAACTGGAGAGCAATACATTAATGCAATTAAAAACAGAAATAAGGTAGAAATTTATGTGTTAGGAAAGGAAGTAAAAGACGTTACTCAACACCCTTTCTTAAAGCCTTCCATACTATCGTTTAAAGCCACTTATGACGCAGCACATGAGGAGGACAGTAAATTCCTAGCTAGGGCCTGGAGTCCTTTTATTAATGAGGAGGTAAATAGGTTCACTCATATTCATAGATCTCCAGAGGACTTAGCTGCTAAGGTAAAGCTATTGAGGAAGTTAAGTCATAAAACTGGAGCGTGTTTTCAGAGATGTGTGGGATGGGACGCGTTAAATACGCTTTACATCGTAACTAAATTAATGGCTGAGAAGGGTAAGAAAGACTATTATGAGAGATTTGTAGAGTATTTAAAATACGTTCAGAAGAACGATATTGCATTAGCCGGTGCTATGACTGATGTGAAAGGAGTTAGAACTTTAAAGCCACATGAACAGAAGAACGCTTACTTAAAAGTTATTGAAGTCACTAAGGAGGGTATATACGTTTCTGGAGCTAAGGCTAATATAACTGGTATTGCGGCTGCGGAGGAGGTAATAGTAATGCCCACTAGAGCTATGAGTGATAAGGATCAAGATTTCGCAGTAGCCTTCTCGATACCTCTTGATACTGAAGGTATAAAGGTAATAGTGGGAAGACAGTTAAATGATGCAAGGAGAATGGAAGAGGGAGAGATAGATGCTTTACCTTATAGGACAAATCATGAGGGATTAGTAATATTCGATAACGTTTTCGTACCTATGGAAAGAGTATTCATGCTAAGGGATTGGCAGATGAGCGGAATATTAGTAGAAATCTTCAGCGCTTACCATAGACAAGGTTATGGAGGATGTAAATCTGGATTAGCAGATGTGATAATAGGGGCGTCTTATAATTTAGCTAAACAGATAGGCGTTGAAAAAGCTTCACATATACAGAATAAACTAACCGAAATGGTACTGTTAACAGAAAACATGTATTCAACCGGAATTGCAGCGAGTTTAGACGCAATTAAATTATGTGAAGACTGCTGGTGGGTTAACCCAATGTTCGCTAATGTTACGAAACAATTAGTAACCAGATTCCCTTACGAGATAACTAAATTATCTACAGATATAGCAGGTGGGATATTAGGTACTGCTCCCAGCGAGTGGGATTTGAAGAACTCGAAACTAAGACCATATATTGAAAAATACCTTCAGGGAATATCGGATTACCCAGTAGAGGATAGGCTTAGGATGGTTAGACTGTTAGAGAACGTAAGTTTGAGCGTAGCGTTCTTAATAGAATCCGTTCACGGCGCCGGTAGCCCAGAAGCTCAGAGGATAGTATTAAATAGAATTTACGACTATGATTACGCCGAGAAAATTGCTAGGTATCTTGCCAATTTAGAGAAAACGGAATTTAAAGATAAGGCAGAACCTTGGAGGGGTCGGACTTTCATTGAGGTTTCATGAATTTGTATTCAACCTCTCGTCCTCATTCCCCTTGTCCGGCTCCCCATGCCGTCTACGGGAGCGGTAGTAAAACCACTCCCTTCAAGGACATGGGGAGCCTCATCGAGCCCATCCTCCCCCTCACATTGCTCCTCGGGTTCACTGTAGGGCTCTCTTCTACATGTATAGTATGTAACTACAAAATTTATAAACTTTCATGAGAAGAGCTAGGAATGTTAAATGATATCAAATGACATAAAATTCACGGCTTATCGGAAACTGTTGGCGACGGCTAATTAAAAGTGCAAGAAGATCTTTTAAGAGAATTAAGAGGGGTAAAGAAGAAAAGGAGGAGGGGCTTTCTGTCGTATTCACGATCTCAGCCGTAGAGGGTTTAGAAGCTTCCTTAGTTATCTTAGCGTTAATACCCCAAAGTTACTTATCCTCATTATTGGGTACAATATCAGCTATTTTTATAGTAGTAGTATTAACAGCTGCTTTAAAATCACAAGTTGCAAAAGTTAGATTGCCACACTTAAAGTTCGTCCTATCCGCACTATTGTTTAGTCTAGGTACTCTTTGGTTAGGAGAGGTGTTATTTAACCTAGACGAAATATTTCTATTTGTGTTCTTCATTGTTTATTTAGCCTTAAATTATATAATTATAAAAATATAATTTTTATATTTCCTCTATTATCTTATTTCTTAGTATTCCTATTTTCGTTATCTCCGCTTCCATTATATCCCCCGGTTTCAGATATTTTCCTGTTGCCAAAGCCACTCCTTGCGGTGTTCCAGTTGATATTATATCCCCTGGTTTCAGCGTTATTCCATTCGATATGTATTCTATTATCTTGTCTATTTTGAATATCATATCCTCAGTGTACCCCTCTTGTCTTATTTCTCCATTTACCTTTAGGGTTAGTTTTAAGTTGTATGGGTTTTCTATCTCATCTTTTGTCACTATCCAGGGTCCCATAGGTGCTGCTGTATCCATTCCTTTTCCGTGAACCCATCTCATACCGTAGGGATTTTCTGGTGGAAATTGTTTGTCCCTAAAGCTTATGTCATTTAATATTGTGTAACCAAATACGTGATCCATTGCCTTCTCAGCCCTTATGTACTTTCCCCTCTTACCGATTATAACTGCTAATTCTACCTCATAATCTACCTTGTTTGATGCCTTTGGATATATTACCGGCTGATTATGTCCAACTAACGTGTTAGAAAATTTAGTAAATATATAAGGTTCCTTAGGTGGGTTTGTATTAGTCTCTTGGCCATGTGATCTATAATTCACTGCGAGTAGGAATATTTTCTCTGGGTTAGGTATCGGCGGGTAATAGATTATCTCCTCTGGGTTTAGTGATGCTGCTTTAATTTTATCCTCTTCGCTTAAAATTCTATCTATTAAATAAAGCGCACCCTCACCACTCTCAATTAACTCCTTCATGTCATAAAACCAATTGGGGGGTTTACCGTCAAAGACTAATTCATAAGCTTTTACTAGATCTATAATTTTACCGTCTTTATATACACCAACCCTTTTCTCCTCATGAGGGGATGGGGAGAAGAGTAGAAGTTTTGTCATATGTAGTTTAACATTTAACCTTTATATAAATCTAAATCTAAAACTATACTTAATGGAAGAAGAGGAAATAATTTCTGAGCTTAAAAAGAAAGTTGAGGAGGCTGATAATGATGCTAGATCTCTTTCAGCAGATAACTCAATAATAGGTAGAGTTACTAGGTACGAGACTGTCAGAATAGGTGAGAGGAATTATATAGGTATTGATATAGGGTTCGAAGATTATATGAGAAGCAACATAAAAATGGATGAGTATTTAGGTATAAGGACGATAGTTCATCCAGCCTTAATTATAGGCAGAGTAATAAGCATCTCAAGATCTGATATGCTTGCAACTTTAAGGATAAGGGAAATATCTTCATATCCTAAAGATCCAGCTACTATAATGACGGATACTTTCATAGAAATAGAGCCTATAGCTGAAAAGGATCTAGTTAAAGGTGTAATTAGACCTGCAGTTTCCCCAATAGACCCTCAATCCCCAGTAATAAGACCTAAGTCTGAAGTTTTAGAGGAAATACTGGGAATCCCTAAGGAGGGAATTACAATAGGCAGAATTTATTCGGGAGGAGAAGTATTAGAGGACACTGAGGTTAAATTCGATGAAGAAATTCTTAGGCATCACGTTTTGATAATAGGTACTACCGGTTCTGGTAAGACTACATTATTAAAGACGATAACTAGTAGTAACGTAAAGGTCTTCGTATTTGATAGGCAGGGGGACTTCGTTAGGCATGCCATAAATAAAATAGACGAATTCGTAGTAATAATGCCAGTTACTAAGAGAATGATTGAGGATGTTCCTTCTAAGTTTTTACCATTACAATATGGGGAAAAGTTCGCGGAGAGATATGGTTGTGAGTTTCCTACAGAATACGATGTTAAGCAGGACGAGATATTAATGGAATGTAAGGGAAAAGTTATTCATCTAATACCTTACTCGATAAGGTTCGGAGAGGTATTCCCTACACTTTATAAGATAGCCCCCTATATGTCTGAGACCGCAACTTTAGAATGGGATGCAATAGCCCAAGTGTTTTCTAGTATGTTGGAAAATTCCTTAGAAGAGAAGTTAAAGGATTACGTAAATGACGTGCGTGAGATCATAAGTAAGGTAATGGAAAACATAGAACCTGAAAACCTAATCTTTAAGGAATTGAAAATAGAGCATAATTTTGAAATTAAAGGGACAAAAACTACTGATGTAATTAAAATAAGTAATAATCTCTTAACAGTATATATAAATAAAATATTCACAAAGGCATTGGAGGAATTGAAATTATTCCCACAGACTAAGAATTCAATTATGAGGGTTATTAAGGCTTTCGCTGAGAGCGGAATTTTTAACGTAAGCAAGACTTTTCATTTCAGCGAGGATTTCTTCAAATATAATAAAATAATCGTAGACCTAACGTGGGTCTTAGACTATTCTGCCTCCGTTCAAGCAATGGCCACTATAGCTTATAAATTGCTTTCAGATTTCTATAATTGGAAGGACAAATTATATAAGGAAGGTAAGGTTTCAGAGTTAACTCTTTTAATAATGGATGAGGCACATGAATATTTCCCTCAAACTGCTAAAGTTGAGGCCTCAAAGGAAATAGTTGAGGGATTAGTAAATAGGCTAATGAGATTAGGGAGAGTTAGAAATATAGGTGTAATTTTAGCAACTCACGTTCCCGATGATTTAAATGAGTTAATAATTCAATTAACAAACACTAAGATTATAATGAGGAATGATATATCAATTCTTAAGAAGCTGGGATTTGAGGATTACGCTGATATACTGCAAATAGCCCCTGCAGGTGTTGCCGTGATAAGATCTACGAAATTCTCGGACGTTCTAATTAGGACGTTGCCAGGTTCTTAATCTCATCATAATATGCTAATTTATCATCATGTATTATAGTTAAATATCTGGATGCAATAGGATAGGCAGTAATGAAGAGAGATGCGGAAACTTTCTTAGAGAGATTATCGACTATTTCTATGTAAGTGGGGATTAATCTCTCAGATATTCTGGATACTATATAAGGAGTGGAATCATCGAGAAATTGAAGGTTAATGCTCTCAATTCTGAAGAATGATGATATTCCAAGAGTATTCCTTATAATAAGATAATATGCAAACCTATCTGGGGCATTGGGAATTAAGGAAGATGAAAAAGTCATCCTTATCGGTCCTATTAGGCAAATCCTCTTATCCCCACAGAGCTTATATTCAACGTATTTCAATACCTCGGGGTCCTTTAACCCCTTTATATTCCTATTTAATAGCCTTCCTAAAGCCTCTATCTTTCCTAATTTATAAGAGTTCTCTAAACGTTTCACTATTCCTATCATATTCTCCTTTAATAGTCTTATCCTATCCTTAACTAAATCAGCATAGGCATTTTGATGTTTAATTCTCGACTCATCCTCAAGTTTAATCTGACTTAATTCTAACGGGGTAGGGTATAGAGGTCCGTCAATTATCACTAAATCCTCATCCTTGACTTGTTTAAGCATTATGTTCTCAGTCTCTATCCTTATCTCGTCTGCCATATCGTCTATCCTATACTTCTCGTCAAAATACTCGTTAATGTAGTTCTTAACCCTCACCCCTTCTATGTTAGGCAGTTTACTTAAAATGTCAGTGTAAGTACTTATTCCTAAAAATGGAGTATCCACATCGTAAGGTCCGAAGAGAGTTCCCCTATTGTTACTGTAAGCCGCTACGCCTACTAACACCATATTAACAGAGGCATCTCTTAAATACCTACTGGAAGAGTCAATGGCTACAATTTTACACGACTTTTGGGTAAGACTAGGTGCTTTAATGGGATTTCTCTCATCTAATAATACTACGTCATATTCTGCCTCAATTTTAATATCAGAAGGGTAATTGTTAACGGGTAAGTTAAGCTTTTGCTTTCCTAACTCCTCAACTACTTTCCCTATCCTCTTCTTTAACTCATATTGAGACAACACAATATAATTTTACAAAATAAAAATAATAAGCTTGTTCCTAATTTAATGCTATCCCCCTCCCACTAATATCGAAGGGATGCTGTCTGGATTTACGTGAACCCTTAAGAGGGTAGGCTTTTTGTAAGACCAATCTATTGCTTCCTCGACAGCCTTCTTTAGCTCCTCTCTATCCTTAGCCTCAATTACCTTAACTCCTATACCCTCAGCCACCTTACTATAATCTATTGGAAAGACGTTAGTAGAAAAAGTATATCCATATCTAATTTTCTGATTCATCCTAAGGAAGTGTTGCACGCCATCTTCAACTAGTACTGTTAGAAAACTTATATTGTTTTCAACTGCAGTTATAAGCTCGCTAAAGCAGGCCTGAAATCCGGCGTCACCTATTATACTCACTATCTGCCTCTCGGGAGATGCTATTTTAGCTCCAATAGCTGCGGGAATCGCTGAGCCCATAGCGTTAAATATTAGTGAATTAAAGTAAGAATTTGGTCTATAAACCTTTATGTTCATAGCCATCACTTGATTCGTCCCTGCATCAGTTATGATTACCCTATCTTCATTTAGACTCGAATCTAATACGCTAGCCAGATAATCATGAGTTATTCCATTTCCACTATCTATCCTTTTAGGTTGTGAAGAAGAATACGTCCATTTAGGCAATTTAACTTTCTCTGAAATTTCCTCTAAGAACGCCTCAACGCTAGCTCTAATAGTTACCTCAGCTCTAAACGCATTATTAAACATGCTACTGTCTGCATCTACATGCAGAATCCTTTTAGGCAGTTTAACTCTCCAACTTGTAGTTTCTAAATCATTAAACGAAGTTCCTAATGCTATCAGACAATCCCCCGGTATCTCTTTCATCCCAAATATTGTACCTATGTATAGGGGATGATTTTCTGGTATAGCGCCTTTTCCCCTTATCGTAGTTAAAACTGGAACTCCAAGTTTCTCTAAATAATTTATTATATTAGTTCTAGAAGCGCCATAGCCTAATAATACAATTGGTTTAGAACATGTACTTAGGAAATCTACTGCACTTTTAATATCGTCCTTTGTTGGATAAATTAAAGTCCTATTTACCCTCTTAAATATGACTTCAACTTCTCCCTTAGCATCTAATAAATCCACAGGAACCTCTATGTAGACTGGTCCCATTCTATCCTCTAATGCTATTCTAAAAGCTCTCTCCATTATCAGTGGTACGTCTTCTGGAGAATATATTCTGAACGCTCCCTTAGTTATTTGTCTAGCTATTTCAATCTGAGCATCATAGTACCCCATGTCATGAAGTTGTCTTCTATATCTGTGTTTAAATTCCTTATTAAAGGAAATTAACACTAAAGGTGAACCTTCTGAGTAAGCCTCAGCTAATCCAGTTAGGGAATTCGTAAATCCTGGTCCGTTTACTGAAATGAAAACTCCTACGTTTCCCTTTAATCTAGCGTAATAATCTGCCATTATAGCTCCTCCATATTCTAATCTTGGCATATAATATCTGACTCTTCCTTTTTCTACTTCCTTTCTAATCTCTTCATAGAGGCTTAGACCATGAGTTCCTGGAATTCCAAATATATCAGAGACTTGAGATGATATGGACTCTACAATTAACTCAGCTACCGGTTTACTCATGTAATAAAATCCTATTAACTGGTAAATTAACCTATGTGCTCGCTAGATTTAATATTAAATTCGTTAACTGCTAACAGCCTTATAACTTTTTTCATTACGGATTGCTACATTTGTTTTAAGTATTCATAATATTCATCCGCCGATTTATCCCAATTATATCTTAGGGACTCTTCGTAACTACTCATCCAAAGTTGTTTAATTCTTTTCTCGTCATTAATTAAGTCATTTATAATTTTGCTCATTTCTTCTATCCCTTTATATTTTACTATGTATCCATTAATACCGTTTTTTATTATCTCTGGCAAAGATCCTTTGTCATATCCTATAACTGGGGTTCCGCAGGAATTAGCTTCCAGCGTAACCATACTCCAACCTTCTATAAACGAGGTAATAATCACGATCCATGCAGATTGATATAACTCTACCTTTTTCTCTTCAGATACCCTGCCTAAGTATTCACCATTAACCTCAGCTATTTTCTTCTTGACTAAGGTCTCTAAGTCTCCACCACCTGCCATAACTAGTTTAGCTTTAACTTTCTTCGCTATTTCTATGGCATCTAATGGGTTCTTATAATTCTTTAACCTCCCTATCCATAAGATAGTAGGTTCGTCTGACTTTTTACCAGGCTTATATTTCTCGTGATCTATACCATTATAGATTACTTTTATTTTATTAGGATTTACACCTAACTTTTCTATTAGATCCCTTCTCGTTGTATTAGATACTGCTACTATTCTTCCGTAATTCTTTAACCCTTTCTCTAAAAAAGCAACAGTCTTAGCTAAAAACGGGTTTAACTCATATCTAACTACCTCTTGATGAACGTGATGAACTAGACCAACAGTTTTAGGATTTACTAAGTATGAGTAAAACGGTATTGCATGAGCTACACTATCTATGACAATTTCGTGCTTTTTAGCCTCAAAAATTGAATACAAATGTATGGATAATGGATTTCCTCTTCTTATTACTCTTATGCCTTCAATCTCGTCCTCTTCTCTTAAACCATTGACTCGTTCTGCAAACCAAGTAACGTTAACTCCACGTTTAACTAATCTCTTGGAAACTTCGTAAATTACTTCCTCCGCACCGCCTGCTTTAGGATGTTTCAAATCCCTGTGATTTATAATTAATAAATCCACATATTGGAAAAAATTTACCCGTATTTATAACTTATTCCTCCCTCTGGGAAATTGAACTTTATGGCACCGTAAGGACAAGCTACCAATGCTGCACCACATTCTAAGCATCTTTCATAGTGAGCAATTATCCTACCGTCTGCTGTAGGCTCATAGGTACCAGCAGGACAGACCTTAGTGCATGGTTTTTCTTTACATGTAAGGCATATATCTGTATTTACTTCTATGTGTGATTTCCTATCTACGTTATATTTGTTTAAAGAAAGTCTTTTTAAAAGATTCATATGAATAACCTCATTAATTCTGAAATCATATTAGTTGTGTTCACATTAGCTTTTCTACTCTCCTCAATTAAAACATTTATTGGTCTTTCTTTACCCTCTCCAGTTACTGTGAATAACCTACTTAGCGTATTACATATTACATTAGGATAAGCTGAGAATATTCCCTCTTCGTTTAATACCCTAAATGGCCTTAATGCAGTCCTTAGGTCTTTAATAACGAAGGATTCGTTTAACATCTGCTCATAAATATCAGTTCTATTATAATCATTTAGCTCTTTAATTTTCTTAGCAGCCTTTCCTGCAATAATTCCAGAGCCTATTGCCAAATCCATTCCCCTAATGTTAAAGCCATCGTTTATTAGGAACCCTGCGGCGTCACCTACTATTATTAAATTCCTATCGTATAATTTGCCTATTTTATCATACCCGTAATATGGTATTAAGTGTGCAGAATACTCTAAAATATTTCCCTCAATGTTTATTGCTTCTCTAAACTTTTCTACTAACTCATGAGAAGGTATGTCGGAGGAGTAAAGGGATTCTATCTTAACCGTAATACCTAATGAGAGTGTATCCTTATTTGTGTAAATAAATCCTCCTCCCTTCAATCCGTTTAGTAATCCTACTATTGTCCTGGCCTCACCTTCATCTTGAGGTAAATCTGGTTTCTTATCTATTACCTCCTTAACTCCTAACATTAGAGTTTTAGGCTCCAATTTCTTTATCCCAAGATATCTTGAAACTGGTGCTGTAACCCCTCCTGCATCTATTACTAAGGGAGCCTTTAGCTCTCCTCTATTTGTCTCAACTACAATGTAATTATCCTCTCTTCTTGCATTAATTACTAAAGTCGAATAGGAGATTAAGACTCCCTCATTTTCTGCCTCTTTAGCTAACCATTGATCAAACTTTGCCCTTAATACTGTGTAACTGTTCTTAGTCTTATGTTCAAAGGAGAAAGTTATCTTCTTATTATCTTTACAATATATTTCATAAGTCTCCTTAGTTACTGGTCTCTCTAAAGGTGCCCTTTCTAACGCGTCTGGAAAAAGTTGCAATAAAGCGTGAACATACATCCTTCCTCCAGATACGTTCTTAGCTCCCGAGTACTCTCCTCTTTCCAGAACAATAGTTGAGAGTCCCTCCCTATTCGCAGTTATAGCTGCTGAAAGACCAGCTAGTCCTCCTCCCACAACTATTACGTCAGCGTCGAAACTCATACGATAATATATTGAAAGGTCATATAAATGTATTTGGTTTTCCTATATTTGCCTTTTTAATCATATTTAATAATATTTCATTTCCTTCACTTATTATATATAAAGTATGAAGAATTAAAGCCTTAAGCTTATTTTCTCTGCACACTCTCATCTCCTCGATACTCTTTCTAAGCATTTCACTAAATGGAGAGTCTAAATTATATAGAAATTCTTTATCATTTTTGAACTCTTTTATTTCCTTCTCGATTTCCGCTAATAATCCTATAATTCTATCTTGATCCTTATATTCCCTCGCTAAATCAAGTAGCATATTGCCCGCTTCTATTACATTACCCTCATTTAGTTTATCAATTACTGAAATGAGTTTTCCAAACACAAAAAGAAGTATTCTTTTACCTCCTTATTTATTTAACTATTATTACGGGAATCTTAGACTCTTGAGCAATTTTATTTGAAACACTCCCTAAGAAGAACCGTTGAATTTTAGATAAACCTCTACTTCCAACAACTATTACATCAATTTGATTATCAGTTGCAAATTGTAATAGCATATTCGCGGGATCTCCCTCTAAGGTAAATCCCTCAGCCTCCACACCCTGAGCCTTAGCCTTTTCTACAGCATTCGCAATATCCTTTTTAGCCTTTTCCTCTAGAAGTTTTGATGCTTCTAAGGGCGGTAATATTCCAGCGTTATAAAATACTGTAAGATCTATTACCTCTACAATATATAATTTAGCCGAATATTTTTTAGCGAAATCTATTGCAAAATCTAAAGCTTTTTGAGAATAAGAAGAACCATCATAGCCTACTAATATTCTCCTCATAGGTAACTTTCTTCTCTCTTCTAGATATTTATAATTAACTATTAAATACTCTTCAGCTATAAAGGAGTGAATCTAAGATAAAATCGTTTAAAAATTCTAAATTATAATAGATGGAAAAGTTATAATTTTTAGGAAAAATTTCCAAAATAGTAAAACTTTTATTGCTTTATTAATATTGTTATTGGAGATGAAAGACTCTCTATTTCTCCTTTCTGTGACACTAGATCCCCTCCCTTAAATTTTATCTCTACAATGTTTCTCTCATCAGATAAAATTACAACAACTGTTGAATTAACGCTTTTAGCCATTGCTATTTCCAGATACTTTTCTAACTCATCCTTGTTTATTTTACCCGAAAATATTGTTTTCATTTTGTAAATTGGTACTTCTCCCTCTCCGCCATTCTGTCTTTCTTGAATTACTATCCTTTTTTCCTTTGCCATTTCAGTTTTAAATACCTCCTTTCCTCTTCTATAGAACGCATCAGCTTGTCCCTTGACTATACTTTCAAATGGCCCCTCGTAAAAGAACACTAACCTTACTATAGTAATTCCTCCTTTCGAGGGAAAAATTGTAAATCTTAAACTGGATTTTATCTTTATTAAACCTTCACTTTTTTCCACTAAATAGATGACATCAGTATTAGTAAAAACTCTCTTAACTTTTAATTTTATTGTAAATAACCAGCTTACATATAATTCCCAGCCATCGTCGACTCGTTTTAAATCCTTAAAATGAGGAACATATTTCATTAAGTTTTCAGGATTCATGAGGTAATCTCTAACTACCTCTGGAGGAGCTTCTACCTCAAAGTCATAAGCTTGTTCCATAATTATAATTTAAGACAAGAATATAATTAGGCATCCACATTGGAAAGCTACGTTCTATAATAAATTTAAGTCTAATGAAAAGTTTTTAAAAGGAATCTTGTAGGAAGATGATGCGAACAATAGAGATAATTTCATATCTTCATAATTATTCATAATTATTCTTATATATACATATGGAAAAATTATAGAATATAAATATTAACTTGAATCTAGAATACTAAAGCAGTTTTTAATAAATAACTAATAGGTAATATCAGTGACTTAAGAATATTGTTAAAATAAACGACAGTGCAGTCATTAAGTTACAAAAATTTATTAAATAGGGAAATTCTCTGCCTAGAGTATAGCATAATTTAAATTGTAAGAGGTACCTTTTTACGTTAAAAGTATAAATTTATACCTAAATGGCTACACTATTAAATAAACTATGAATTTTTAATAATTAAAGTTAATATATGAAATAGTATGTAAATAATTTAATTAATTAGCAAATTTAAATTTTAAATCTTATTGTAGATTATTAGGGTTTTCTCTTTACGTTTTCCCATTTTCCATTAAATAATATGTACTTACCATCCTTAGCTATCACTTTACCCTTCCTTATGACGAATTTTGGTGGTTCCATAAATCGTATTAGATCTACTATATCATCCATATCAGTAACTAACAAATTAGCCTCCTTTCCCATTTCAATTCCGTATTCAGTTCTCCACGCCCTAGCTGCATTAAACGTTATTAAATTTATTGACCACTTTAGTTCCTCTTCCCCAGTGAGTTGGTCTAAATGTATACTCATGAAGAGCACATGTAACATATTTCCAGACCCTAAAGGATACCATGGATCCATTATGCAATCATGACCTAAGGCTACGTTAACATTAAATTTAATCATCTCCTTTATTGGTGCATTTCCTCTCCTTTTAGGATATCCCTCAAGCCTTCCTTGAAGGACAGCATTTATTAAAGGATTTGGGATTACAGTAATGCCGGCTTTAGCGACTTGAGGTAGAATTCTATACCTATATGCTGGATCCCAACTATGCATTGCAGTGACATGACCAGCTGTTACTCTACCGTGCCAATTGTTATTTAACGTCTCTTTGACTACTATCTCTAAAAACCGCGAATTGGGATCGTCAGTTTCATCTATATGTCCGTCTACATCTCTATTATATTCCTTAGCTAAGTCAAAAGCGAACTTAATTGATTTAACCCCATCCTCTCTGGTCAATTCGTTATGGGGGATTAAACCAACATTGTCTGCACCTTCTTCAATAGCTTTCCTTAATAATTCATCATTACCCTTATCAGTAAATATACCGTCTTGAGGGAAAGCAGTTATTTGAACTTCGGCTAAATCCCTTACCATTTCTTTAACCTTCTTTATCGCCTTAAGCAGTTTTAGGGACTTCTCAGTCACATCTACGTGAGTTCTAATCCATAAAGTACCTTGAGCTACCATTAATTTCACAGCAGTTAAAGCATTCCTAATTACCTCCTCCTCAGTCAACCTATTTTTTACTTCCTGCCATATTCTTATTCCCTCCCATAAAGTCCCGCTCTTATTGGGAATATTAGTAAACGCACTATCTAGGTGAAAGTGCATGTTAAAGTATGGTGGTAATACTAATTTATATTCAGCATCTATTTCCTCCTCATCACCTTCACATTGTCCTATGCATGAAATTCTCTCTCCATCTATTTTTATGTTAACTGTCCTTCCATCTAATAGTTTAGCGTTTTTTATTATCATCTATCTTATGTGTTGGAAACCATAATGAAAAAGTTATTTAACGTGAGATGATAGGATAATTAAAGTGAAGTGGGTTAAAGCTTTAATCGGTATTTCAGCTTTTCTCTTACTAGTTTGTGCTGATCTAATCTATAATATATCTCTTTATTCTTATCGTTTCTTTTTGTACTCATCGATCTTCTACTTCATATCGTTGTTATTAATCCTATATCTGGGTGATTTCCGTGAGACTAAAAGAAAGAAGAAATGATATAGTTTTTATAATATTTTTTACTGTAATCTTTATAATAGGTTTAAGGAATTATTTGGAGTCTCCCCCCTATATCATGGGAGATACTGCGATATTTCCGTTTAGCAATCCAGGATTATCAAACCCGTCGTTAACTATTTTATACTATTTATATCTAACTTTAGGGGAACTTAATACTATTAAACTTTTAAATTTTTTAGCCTTCATAATAGGTCCAATTTCGGTTTATTTCATAGTGAGGCGTGAAAAGAGTGTTATTAAACGTTTAGTAATTCCATTAATTTACACTCTAAATCCGTTTGCTGTTTCCTTTTTTGCGGATGGAGATGGAGAGGGAATTCTATTAATCTATTCGCTACAACCCATAGTTTTTTATCTAACGTATAAGATGTTCACTAGTCAGAACTTTAAATACTTTATATTCCTATGTATAACTGAGGTTATAGGGCAGATATTTTTCTTTCAGATGTTTCTCTTCTCCTTCTTCTTTCAATTACCTTTAATATTAATTTCCTTTCGTGAAAGAAAGTACTTCTTCTTCATTTACCCCATTTTAGCGGATTTAATCGGATTTTTATCTGAAGTATCTGAGGAAGTACTAATTTATCTAGAGATAGTCCCTAAAGTTTTGGTTTCCCCCTCAAATAACCCATCATTAGGCTTATTTTTGTATTCTCAGATATTTTCTGTGCTTTTATTAGCGTTTGCTATGTTTACTGTTTTTGTATACAAGAATAGGTACTCTTTAGCATTACTTACATCTGCTTCATTTCTCCTATTAATTTACGCCTATATAGAGAACTTTCACGTTTACATACCGGTAATATCTGCGCTATTGGCTGCTATAACTACCTTTCAAACCAAAGTCTACTTATTAAGTTTCGGTCTTCTCGACTTAAGCTTAATTTACTTAAAAGATAGGCAATTAATAATTCCCTTGCTTTTCTTAATTTTAATAGTATTATTACCGAGTACCGGTGCATTAGGAGTTAGTACTTACTCCTTGTTTAATATTAAACCCTCACCGGTTCCTGAATGGTATTATACCCTTTACAATTACTTGTCCCGTTATAATCCACATTACGTTTACGCTTACGGTGATTCATATTCTAGATGTCTAAGCTCTCTCCCTGGATTTAACGGTTTTCTTTCGAACATGTCCTTTGGACCTTTCGATGCAGCGGAATTTATAGTTACTACTACGAATTTAAATTATAGTTGGTTAAAGTTATTAGGAGATTTTGGTCCAATAAGATTATATTATAATGAGAATTACACGGGGATTGTACATTATTTCAACGGAAGCCCGGTAAAGGATTATGTTATTACCGATAATGAAATAGTAGTTAAGGGTAAACCACCCTTTATCGTTTCCATACCTTATTCTAACTTCTGGACTAACGCTAAGCCTTATGGAGAATACATTGAGTTAACCTCAAATATTTCGTACAATACGTTAAGCCCGTTAAAGGGCGAATTATATTATTTCAGCCTAATATTTTTAACACTTCCATTTTTATTGTTTATAATAAATGAGGGAGTGAAGCTAAAAGTACCTAGTAACGGGAAATTTAAGGGAAATAGAATAAGGAATAAATTCAGCAAATAAATTTTTATTAATAGAGATTTTTAATACCAAATATTAACGAGATCAATTTAGGTTTCCTTCAAATATGGAGGAAAGAGTACTTTGCGTAATTCCTCAATTTTCTGAGAAAACGTATATAACTTTTAATCCACATTAGTTTAGAATTTATCGCAATTCATCTAATTTAGGAATTAAGAAAATTCAACTACTCACAAAAACAATGAAAGAGTAAAAATTACCTTAATTGTGCTTGTAGATTTCTCTAATTTCTTAGATGTTAAATTCATCGAATTTTCTTAAATTCAAAAATTAAGCGTTAGATTAAAAGTAAGTTTAACGTAAGCCTTGATAAATTAAGTGTGGATAACAATTTCGTTCATTTGAAATTTGGTTAAAATTTCCTTAAAGTTGTATCATTTAAACTCTCTGATTTATAATAAAAATTTTGAATAAGGTTAAAATTACAATAATATATTTTAATAACTAATAAATCTTGTGGTGAATTGAAAAATAAATTTACACTTTATATAATTTATACTGAATTAACAAAATTGTTATCCACACTCGATAAATTTGAAGTAAACCACAAAAATTGATAAAAAGAGGACAAGCCTCGCCCCTTCTAAGTTAATAAAGGGGAAGAGTATACTACATTGGTATGAAACTATTAGAGATTACGAGAGATGAGATAAGGGAAGATATGATAGGATTAATTCCAATTGGAAGTATAGAGCAACACGGTCCTCATTTACCTATGGGTACTGACAGTATAATTGCTGAATATATTGCGAAATCTGTAGAAGAGAAATTAAGTGATAAGGTAATTCTATTTCCTACTATATATTACGGTGTTTCAATAGAACATAAAGGATTCCCCTTTCTTACTATCTCCTTTCAAACAGCCATTTCCCTTATAAAGGAGATATTAGAGAGCGCAGTTAGCAACTTGGGAATATATAAAATGATAATAGTTAATGGTCATGGCGGTAATTCGTACTTTTTACCATTAGTCCAGAGAGAATTCAATATGTTATATAATAATGCGAAAGTTTTAATATTTAACGTATTTAACGAGAAGGAAAGAGAAATATTTGATGTTAAAGATTTACACGCTGGCAGTATAGAAACTTCTAAGATTTATGTAATTAATGAAAAACTAGTTAAGTTAGAGAAGATAAATGAGATTAAAGATTTTAATGTAAAGAACGGTGTATTTGTAATTTATTCAACTAAAGAAGCCAATAATTACGGGGTTATAAATGATAATAAGCCCATTCAAATTAACACTAAATTAGGAAGGAAAGTACTAGATATGGCAATAGAGGAGTTGATAAATTTAATACTTAACTTTAACCTTTAATCTCTCATGATAAAATATGAGAGAGCCTTAGAAGAGGAGAAAACATTAAGGGATATAGTGGAAACGTTAAAATTAGATTACATAGACTTAAGCAGGGTTAGGATAGTTTACTCATATGGGGCAAATACTAGGGCTATTGCGAGAATATGGGCAATACCAAAAGTAATATTAGAAACCTTCGAGTTAAAGCCAGTCTATGTCATAGAATTAATAACGGAAAAATTTCTTAAGCTAAGTGAAGAGGAAAAGATTAAAGTAATTATTCATGAAGTTCTTCACATTCCATCAAAGTTCAGCGGTGGATTAAGACCCCATGGAAACAAAGTAAGCCAAAGAGAAGTGAACAAACTTTACAAAAAATATTCAAGTTTAAAGTTAAAAAAGAGGAATTCTTAGTTACCTGCTTACTATTGGTTCTAATACTTTCTGCTTCTTAGCTTTCCTCTGTTGTATCATAGTTTTCTCATATTTCTCATAACACATAAAGTTTTATTTCTCTATCAAACTTATAAACTTACTTTAATAACAAATTCTTTTGAGCTTTTACTTTACATCTTACACTTAAACATCTAATATTTGCTATTTACACGTATATAATTTTTATTGCTTAAATCTCTTTGAGACGGCATTCTTCTTCTTAAATCTATTTACAAAAATATATACCTAGTAACAAGAATAAAGAATAGAGTGTAGAAAAGGAAAGTATCAAAGAATAAACGTTAAATAATTTACCATATATTTGGAAAATAAAAAATTTAAAAAATTATTTCTTAAATGGGAATATAATACTTCTTTCAAAATACCTTCTACTTATCGTATCAGCTATCATTAACGATCCAGTTATTATTAATATCATAGATATTGCAATGCTGCCTCCAACATTACTCTGCTTACTAGTAGTTTGTTTTAATCCATACATTGATGGGTTCATAACCCATGGTGGATAGTAGTTTGCAAATGGATGGCCTGGAAATCCTAGGTATCCTAGTCCTAATTTTGCAGCTTCTAGCCATTGTTGTTCTTCTTCATGCATCGCTGAGTATAGTGTGGAATTCCATGCTGATAATCCTGCAGGTCCTACTTGTTGTAGTGTTAGTAATCCAGAATCTATTTGGGCAAATACGTCGTCGAAAACTCCACCATCTGATAATTGGTAAACGAAGTCTTGCGGATGAGAGGAATCGTTAATCAACTGCTCATAATCATACCACTGAGCAGGAGTATTAAACCAATCAGTGGCATTCTCATAGTATGTTAATGCCTTCCACTTAGTCCATACTTCTTGTCCTTGGTAAGAGGACCAGAAGTGTGCTAATTGTAATGCTTGTTGTTCTTGTGGTCCTACTGGTATTCCTATGGAGTCTATTACTAGTGCGTAGTAGTTTTGTGTTCCTGGGAATGGGGATTCTATTAGTGTTACGCTTGAGTTGTTTATGTATTGTGGTAGTGGTGGGTAGGCTGTTGTGTTTAGGAAGTCGTATGCGTAGTTTGTTAGCCAGTTTCCGTTTGCTTGGAATGCTACTTTTCCTTGTACTAGTAGTGTTAGTCCTTGTGTCCATGTCATTGATTGCCATCCTGGGTAGTCGTAGGTTGTGAAGTTTAGGAACCAGTAGTTTGTCTCGTTTATTAGTTTTTGTACTGTTGCGTTGTTTAGGTTTATTGTTCCGTATATCATTTCATTGTATAGTTGTGGTCCTGCTAGGGATAGGAATATGTCTTCCCATAGGTTGAATTGGTCCCATCCTCCATCCCCTCCCGGTATCATCCATGGGTGTATTCCGTGTTCTGCTAGTTGTACTGTGTCATAAACTAGTGTGCTGAAGTTGTACGGGAATGGTAAATTATACTCCCTTAACAATTGTACGTTAACATATAATAAAGCACCTCTGTGCACATTTACTGGTATTGATAGTAGTGTTCCGTTGAATGCACCTGCTTGTAGTACTTCGTATACTGCATTCTTTAGTAGTCCCCATTGTATTGCGTATGGTGTCATGTTTACGAAGGAGTTTACTCCGTTAGGTGCTGCCTCTACATAGCTTATCATTTCTGGACCAAAATGTACTTGGAAGGCTGCTGGTGGTTTTCCTGCTTCTATTAATGCTATTATTGCGTATTTTGCGTTAGTACCTCCTGCTCCCGGAACTATATAGGGTTGTACTGTTATTCCTGTTTGCTGTTCAAATATTGGAATTAAATGGTTTAATGCTACTTTTCCTTCTGTTGCCCACCATGTGTAGAATACTAGAGGCCCTGTTGTTGTGGTTGTTGTTATTGGTGTTGTAGTTGTCGTTGTTGTGGTTGTTGTTATTACTGTTGGTGTTGGTTTTCTTGTTAGCATTATTCCCGCTATTGCCCCTATTACTATTACTATTACAACTATTGCAACAATTATTGCAATTTGGGTTGAAGATAAACCCCTAACCAAACTATAGGGATACTTCATGGCAATTTAAAATGCATATTTATAGTTAATAAAGTTTTTCATGATTCTTTTTAAATCATATATTTTATAATTATCACTATTTATTATAAGTTTAGTAATTCTCTAACTATAGTAGATTTTGCCAACAGTTAATTCTACATATTAATATATACACCCTCTTATATAATTTATAATTGATGAAGAAGGGTACTATAATTTTAGTAATTCCTACAGCTATTTTTTCTGCAGTATTATTATACTTAGTAATATGGAATGCTGTAATATCCTTTACTAATTGGTCATTACTTAATCCTAAGATTTCCTTCGTAGGTCTACAGACTTATTTTAGCGTAGTAAGAACTTTTCAGTTCTCTAATTCTATACTTCATTCGTTAGAATTATCGGCAAGTTTAGTTGCAATTGGCAATATATTAGGAATACTGTTTGCGGGTTTACTATATTTTCTATCATCTAATAAAGCTAGATCCGTATTTCTTTCAATTATAATTTATCCATTAGCAATATCCATGGCTGTTAACGCTTTAATTTGGCTATGGCTGTTTAATATAAATATTGGAATTGATTGGCTGTTGGTAAGAATAGGTTTACCTCAGTTTCCTTGGCTATCCTCTACATCTACAATGTTTCCCAGTTTAATTTTAGTGTCAATATGGGCTTACACTGGAATTGCGGCGTTATTTTACTTGGCTGGATTCATGAATATAGATAAATCTGTAATAGAGGCTGCAAGGTTAGATGGTGCAAGTGCCTTTAAAATATTATATAAATTACTAATACCCAATTCATTTAACTCTTTTATTATAGCGACAGCTTTATTGTTCCTATTTTCCTTTAGGATATTCAGCTTACCTTATATACTATCTGGAGGGCCTACTAATATTTTCCTTCAGACTGCCGTAGTATATATGTATTATTTATTTACTGTTGAGTTCTTCTCTCAAGCTACTGCAGTAGCTACAATAATTACCGTTATCGCTTCCGTGATAATAATTCCTTATGCATTAATTATAATAAGGAGGTGGATTAGGAAATGAGACCGGTTGTAAAAGCGAGCTTACATTATTTAGCATTAGCTATAGTAAGTATTTTATGGTTAATACCAGTTTACGCTATGATAGTTAACGGATTTAAGAGTAATCTAGAAGTGTTATCAAGCCCAGTTTTATCTCCCCCAACATCTCTTTCTCTTACCGCATATATTACAGTGTTTAATGCTTTAGCAAAACCTCTGGTAAATAGTCTAATAGTAGTAATACCCACGTCTTTCATCTCAGCATTTTTAGGAGCTATGGGAGCTTATTTCTTCTATACTTTATCCTATTCCTTTAGTAAATTGTCATCTGTAATTAGTGATGTATTATTCTCCTTAATCGCGCTAGCTACTTTTATACCATATCAAGCTACATTAATTCCATTAACTAGATTAATAGTCAGTATGGGTATTTTAGATACTTATATAGGCATAATTTTTGCAATGCTCATATTTTATATTCCTACTGGGGCGTTACTAATGTCAATGTTCGTTTCAGTTATTCCGAGAAGTCTAATAGAGGCTGCTAAAGTAGATGGAACCGGAGACTTGAAAATATTTATGAAAATAGTATTTCCCCTATCCATGCCAGGCTTTATATCAACTCTAATATTTATAATAATACAATCATGGAATAACTTCTTCATACCTTTAATTCTAGTCACTACTCCAAATATGAGGTTAGTTTCAGTTGCAGTGCAATCATATACTGGAGGATACGGCACGTTATATAATGACACATTTGCAGCGGCAATGTTAGCTAGTGTAATTCCGTTGGCAATATTTATATTTCTTGGAAGGTACTTCATTAGGGGCTTAATAGCACTAGGAGGAGGAGGTAAGGGGGTGTAATGTTTTGGTTAGGATTATAGCTAAGAATATTTCTAAGTACTTCAAAAAGGGTAGAGTAATAGCCTTAGATAAGATAAATCTAATAATTGAGAACGGTGAAAGATTCGGAATCTTAGGTCCTAGTGGGGCAGGAAAGACAACGTTAATGAGAATAATAGCAGGTCTTGAGGTACCATCAGAAGGGGAATTATACTTCGATGACAAATTAGTGGCAAAAGATGGGAAACTAATAGTCCCACCAGAAGATAGGAGAATAGGAATGGTATTCCAAACGTGGGCGTTATACCCGAACCTAACGGCATACGAGAATATAGCGTTCCCGCTAACTAACACAAAAATAAGTAAAGAAGAGATAAGAAAAAGAGTAGAAGAAATAGCTAAAATATTAGATATAACACATGTATTAAACCATTATCCAAGAGAACTATCGGGAGGGCAGCAACAAAGAGTAGCCTTAGCAAGAGCATTAGTAAAAAACCCTTCACTTCTATTATTAGACGAACCATTCAGTAACTTGGATGCAAGAATGAGAGACAGTGCAAGGGCATTAGTAAAAGAAGTGCAAAGCAGACTAGGAGTAACATTATTAATAGTTTCCCATGATCCAGCGGACATATTTGCAATAGCAGATAGAGTGGGAGTCTTAGTTAAAGGAAAACTTGTACAAGTAGGCCCACCAGAAGAGATATACAATAAACCCATATCTATAGAGGTAGCATCACTAATAGGAGAAATAAACGAAATAGAAGGAAAAGTAACGAAAGAAGGAATAATAATAGGAAGTTTCAAAATACCAGTAAATATTAATACAGATAAGGCAGTAATAGGAATAAGACCTGAAGACATAAAAATATCAAAAGAACCAATCAAGGAAGAGGAATGGATACTAATAGGAAAGGGAAGAGTAAAAGTAATAGGCTATCAAGGAGGATTATTCAGAATAACAGTAAGCCCACTAGATTCAGAAGAAGAAATCGCAACTTATTTAGACCATCCAATAAAGGCAGGAGAAGAAATATTGGTATACGTTAAAAAAGGATCGATAAAAATATTCACTTAAATTTTTTGTGTTTCCTCTACTAATTTTGTTCCTAAAGTCTCTGGTCCTAGATACTGTCCTATTCCTACTAATATTGCGCCTATCATTAATAGTATTGCAGTTGAGAACCACACATTACTGGGAGTGTCTATGCTCTTAAACAGATACTGATGCATCAACGGAACATATATACTAAACCACCCTCCTATGAAAATTCCAGAGGAATATCCAAAACCTACTCCAGAAGCTCTCATTGAGGCTCTGAATCTCTCAGAAAGATATATCGGTATTATCCCCCATGGACCTTGAGTAATTATTCCTATTAGTATTGAGGCTAATGAGGCCATTAAGAAATTTCCAATCTCAGCACTTGTAAAAAGTAAATAATAGATCGGTATTGAGATTATGAAAGTTAGGATTGCCCATATTATTGTTAATCTTCTTCTTCCTACGTACTGAGATAAGGCTCCGAAAAATACAGCTCCTGCGAAAGCTGCATATGTACCGTAGGAATATATAGTTTCTGCTGTACCTAAAGAGAATATTGATGGTTTATGTTCAAGAATTGCTGGGACAAATGCAAACAATGAATAGGCGAAAAAGAACATTCCAGTCATATATAGCATTACCTGAAGGAAATCTCTTCTGTAAGGTTCTTTAAATAGATCCAAGAAAGGTGTTCGTCTTATGAGATTCTTCTTCTTAACGTCTTCAAATACTGGGGTTTCTTTCATTGTTAGTCTTACTGCTAATGCGACCACGGCTGGAGCTAAAGCAGTTAAAAATATATATCTCCACGCGAATTCCTCTACCCCAGTAAGTCCATAAATTCCTATGAAAATCCCCTCTACCACTGCAGCTAGTGCAGCCCCGAATGAAAATCCTCCTTGTATGAATCCGCTAACTAATCCCCTCCACTTATATGGTGTCCATTCCATTGCGAATGGATGCCCTGCTGAATATTCTCCACCTGCGAAAATCCCCACTAGTACTCTAACTAGAACGAAGAGTATAAACGATAATATGCCTACTTGGGCATATGTTGGTAAAGCTGAAGTTAACGCACTTGCCAGACCTAATCCTATTACCGTAATGATTAAATCAGCCCTCCTCCCTATTTTATCGCCCAAATTGCCGAAAATTGCTGAGCCCAGAGGTCTAAATATTATGGTCAAGGAATAAGAAAGTATAATATTAAACGTTGCTAATAGAGGGGATTCTGGAGGTAATAATACCTTGGCTAATACTGGGGCAATTCCTAATATCATAGTTAGGTCGTAACTATCTAATAGGAATCCTATGAATTGTGATACTATTGCTTTTGCACTATCTGAGCTGAAATTTTGAGGTTCCATGATTAATCACATAAATATATAAATTTAAAAAGTTTACTTCTATAATGCGATAAAATATGTGTATAAACTAGTTTATAGATACAAATGTATTTTATGATTTATTCATATTAATATTTAAATTAGTTATAAAGATAATATTTGTTAATAATTGTTGAGAATTAGGCTAATTTTAATTTCATTTACTTAAATGTTTAAAGGGATGAACGAGATCAACAAGTTAGCTTTGATAGGAGGTTTTAGGGCTTTCGGCAGCTCTATAATATGGCCTTTCATGGGTTTCGCATTGTATAAGGTTTACGGGTTTTCTCTTACTTATGTATCCTTATTTTATCTAATTCAAGCTTTCATAAACGTTACAGCTTCAATTAGCGGCGGAATTATAACTGATTATTTTGGTAGGAGAAGGACGATTATTATTTCAATAATTATGTCTTCAGTAGCGTTATTTATCGCTTATATAATTAACCTTCCCACACCGGTGGCTTGTTTAATACTAATACAATCCTATTTTAGTTCTATATATAATGTATCCACAACTACCATAGTGGGTGATATGTTTAAGGGTTCTGAGAATTTAGTTAAAGCTTTTAGTAGGCAAAGGGTAGGGATAAACGCTGGATGGGCTTTAGGTCCCTTAATAGGAGGGTATATTTTCTCTACTTACGGATTCAGACTCTTACTGTTAATATCGAGTTTATTAATCTTAATTTCGATACCCTTAATTAGATTACTGCCAGAGTTCAAGGGTAAGGGTTCTGTTTTGGATTTCAGCGTAAGTAGGGAATTCGTAATATTCTTAATACCTACTTTTCTCACTTTTGTAATAATAGGTCAGCTGGGCTTCGGTATTTTAACTTATTATACTTCTATCTTGGATTTTACTGAGTTTCAGGTTGGTATATTGTTTGCTATTAACGGGGTTATGATAGTATTTCTTCAAGATCTCTTGGGGAGAATAATAAATAAGAGGATTAAACTTATTTCCTTGGGGATGGTAATATACGGTTTAGGTTATTTAGGAATAGCTTTGGTAACGAATTTCTATTTAGCGTCAGTTGATATAGCTATAATAACTTTAGCCGAGATGATTGTAACTCCTCTTTCCCAGACGTTGGCTAATTCGTTAGCTAGTCAGAAGACCAGAGGTAAACAGATTGGATTATATAGTATGGTCACGGGAATAGGGAGAATAGCGGGTTCGTCATTGATAAGCGAGTTAATGAATTATTATCTTTATACGCCCTTAATATTATGGGGTGTAATTTCCTCATTTGGATTCATATCCGCATGCCTTTACTATATATTTCTTAAAAAGTTGAAAAGTATTCTATAAATATTTTACCCTTTTAAGTTTAGATTCATTATTATCTAGATTTATAAGTTTCAAAACTTTATTCTACATATGCTCTTCCTACTTTGGTTTAAGGTTAAACAGCCGGAAAGTATTACACAAAAACAATTAATGGAGATATGGAAGAGAGAAGCAGAAGCAGCTTTACCTGCGGTAAAAGCTGGGAAAATTAAGGGATTGTATAAGGTGAGTGGAAGAAGGGAGGTAGTCGCAATAATAGACGTTAACTCGCATGAGGAATTGGACGAGATTTTAGAGACGTTGCCCATCATAAGGGAGTTGGGTCACTCGGTTACAGTAGAAGTTAATGCAATACATCCCTATGAGAACTTTTATGAATTGATAAGGAAATTGGCACAATAAAAAGGGAATGAATACTTTTTAACTTATTATATTACCTTTTTAATTACCCAATTTTATATTATTTACTAATATCAATTCAATTCCTATGCTATGTTCATGTTAAAAATGTTTATAATCTAATAATCTTAAATACATTTATGTCAGTAACCTGGGCTCTCCCCTTTGAAACTAAGATTAACCCTAAACTGAACGCTAATAAAATAGTAAGTATAAATACTTATAAGGAGATTCATAGCCAGTCAGTAAAGGATTATAAG
>Ga0081529_118912_pt1 | contig 34087 bp, 35 predicted proteins | sample EchGeymetagenome_FD_71012 | JGI IMG/M metagenome (GOLD analysis project Ga0081529, IMG submission 71012) | Ferrous microbial mat and aquatic microbial communities from Echinus Geyser, Yellowstone National Park, USA - transect B T=78-80 C v2... ...
GCAGATATTTTGATTAATAGAAATTGAGCATTTTTTCAAGCTCAAATACAGCCAACTCTAAAATGCCCCATCGAAGCCTCAAAACTATGGAATCCAGAAGGGTCGTCACAGATCATCGAGTGTTTTTGCGTGAAGAAACTTCGAAAGCGACGTGTACCAGATTCCCTGAGGCACGTACTGCGTCCCCCTTTTAATGGGATCGCTGAGTTCCCTTATGGATCCTTTCTTAAGCTGGATCATCCTCTTCCCAGCCAGGTATTTCTTATCTTCAGGGTTCTCTACTTGGAAACCATCGGCCTCGACCACGTCCTCCACCTCCGCAAAGTACTTGATGGCGCGCACGGGGCTGGATATGTACAGAGCGAAGTATCTGGGTTTCCTTTCACTCCCGATCCTTGCGGGCCAGGCCTGATACCGTCTGAGGAAGTCCGTGCCGCTGGGTTTGGATGGACAGACGACTACGTCTCCCTTCTCCAGGTGTGAGAGGGAAGCTCTGGATACCACGGGTACTTCGATTGAGGGTGGGCGCTCTCCATCGCCCCCGCTGAGAGGCGGGGTCACGGATGCCACACCTTTCTCCTCCATTATAATATTGATTATCTCAACAAGCTTCCCCACGTTTACATCATCGAACGGAATGAGGATCTTGGAAACCTGATCGTTACTCAGATCGTTCTTCTCCTTGATATCGACGAGCTTCAACAGATCGACATACGAAATGAGCCTGATTTTTTTAGTATAGTCGCTGCCCCGAATCTGTTCGCTGAAGGATCTTAACTGATCCTCATCGGTACTCCCGACAACGTACATGCCATAGGTCTTCTTATTATCTTTCTTTTCCGACGACATCTTATCCAAATACTTGCCCAACTGGTTGACGTCATTGCGTATCCACGCTCCAAGCTTCGCCTCAATTACTATGCGCAGATCGTCGTTCTCCCACAGCCCATCGTAGGAAATATCATCTTTTACTGAAGAGTAATATCCGAATTTCTTCTTGAAGCCCAGCCGCTCTCCCAGTACCGTGACTATGTCCTGGAATTCCTTAGAGAGCTTCTCTTGGACGGCCTCGTCAAGCCAGCGTTTATAGTCGTCCAATTTCCATTTTTCCTGTGAGATGAAAGCCCTGAACTTCTCCTGACTTTCCTCCCCATCCTTCAGTTCACCATAGAGCTCCTTTAGGTCCTTAAGGGAATAGGTCGATGGCAATGTATAGTTGAAGTAATGAGATAGTGCTATTTAAAGATTTAGCTGATATGGGTTTTGACCATAAATTGTCACATACAAGAGCTATAACGTTGGCCTTGACTCTTTAACGCTTATATTTGTTTCAATAAAATAAATCTCTGCTGAAACAGAGTCACGCTATCCGTTCTCTCTCTTCTCAATGGTAGCTGACCCTGTGTAAGCGGAGGCTCGGGTTCAAAGGGCTGTCCAGGATGCTCGCGGGAGGCTCAAACGATGAAGCAAACGGTAGGTGTACATCCTGTACTTTGATGAAACAAAAAAGGGACAGTATATGGGCGTTAACTTTTTGTATACAAAAAACGAGTAGTGCAGTAGTTAGTGGTGTGATTTTTATAGTAAAAGAAGATGGGGGTGGATCTTGCCCCTTTTTACACTTCATGTAGGCACAGGATGTACACCATCGCTTGATGAAGTGAAAGCGACACTTGGAAAAGATACTGTACCGACAATGAAGTGTTTATCAAAATCGGTCGAGTGTGGGTAGTAAGTGCCGTCAAACTGACCCTATACCCTAGGGTTTTAGCTGGGGCAAAAGTGCATGCATGTGGGTTTGAGTTTATAAGGAAGTTTTTTATAAAAGGGTATGAAACGAATTTATGTGTATGTAAAGGATGAGGAGTATGCGGAGTGTAAGCAAATAGCTGAGAGTAGTGGTCGAAGCCTTTCGGAGTTCGTGCGTGAAATGGTTTTCGAAAGTTTGAGGGTTGTGCCTTTGCTTGAAGGGTTGAAAAGCTTGAAAGGGAGGTGGTGGGGAATTATAAGGACTTGAATAGTGAATTAAATTTGCTGTGGGGGTCACAGGGCGACTCGACGGCGCTTTGAAAAAGTTAAATCGTGAGAAAAGGCTTAAACAAAGCGATTTCGTGTATCCTGATTCAGATGTTTCACAGTGAAAATAGCATAAAGTAAGCTCATGATGGATCCGAGAGTTCAAGAGTGTGATTGTGTCTAGTGTAAAGTAAGGGAGGGTCTGAAAGCGCTTGTTTATTCCTCTTGTTCTGTGAAAGAGAGCAAGACTTCTTCTTTTGTTTCTTTTTTTTCTTCGTCGGTTTTCAAGCGAATTCCTGTGTATACCCACTTTCTTTCGCCTTTCACATTCTTATGTTCTGTTTTGAGCTTCCTGTATTTTAGTAAGTTCCGGAAGAATGTGGTCGGTGTGAGGGGGCAAAATGAAGGCAGGGATAGACCTAGGCATTGCAAACCTTGCAACTGTTGCTGTTGATGACGGCTCATGGATGCTCTTTAAGGGCGGTTCAGTGCTATCTGAATTCAAGAAGATAACAAAACGAATCTCAAAGGAAAAGAAGAAGCTTGCGAAGCACGGCCTTAAAACAAGCAGGAAGCTTGAAATGCTGTACAATAGGCGTGCTCTTTTGCTAAAGAATGCTAGAGAGGGTCTAGCTAGGGAAGTTGTAGAGACACTGTATGATAAAGGTGTAGGAGAAATAGACATTGGCTATCCAAAGGGCATAGCTCAGGACAATGGAAGCCAAAGGAATTCAAACTTCTGGAGCTATTTATCAATAATAAAGCGAATCAAGAATGTAGCAGAAGAATACGGAATAAAGGTTAAGCATGTGAATGAAGCAAATACCTCTAAAACGTGTTCTCTGTGTGGGGAAATTCACGAAAACGGAAGAATTGAGAGAGGCTTGTTTGAGTGTCCTCACACTAAGAAGGTAATAAACGCTGATCTGAACGGGGCAATAAACATTCTATATATCCCCGAGTCCGTTGAGGATAGGGGTAAGTGGCTGAAGGCACAGCCTGTGGTCTATCGCTGGACTAGCAGAGCGGGGTGGGTAACCACTAGCTATGAAGTGATGAAGATGAAGGCGGTAAACCACGAACCTATGAACCGCCTTGAAGAAATAGCCTTTTAAGGCGGTGAGGATGTCAGATTCTAAAGAGTTCCTTTAACTGCTGATAAAGTTGTATATAAATTCTGTAATTTTTTTCCAGATATTTGATTTCAGAAGGCTCAAGCAGTTCGCCTGCCATTTCTCTTTCTAAGATTTCTCCAAGTTCATCCCAAGTCAATTTGCCAGATGTTACCATGGCTATTTTTGCATCGCCAATAGATTCTTCTCCTTCTTCAACTTTTATCATTCTTTTATTCATTACAGTAGGCAGGACGGTCTGCATAGCCTTCATTTTTAATACGCCCCCAGTAGCATACATTGTATCTACCTCGTAGCCATGTGACTTTAAGATGTCATAATGGTGTCTTATGGAAAATGCGATAGCTTCAATGGACGCTTTGAGGATTTCTGGTTTCTTCGTAGTGTTTCTCAATCCAAAAATTACAGATTTGGCAAGCGGGTCCAATATTGGTGTTCTTTCACCAATCAAATAGGGAAGTAAAACAAGGCCCTCTGTGTTTATGTAGGGGTTTTGAAGAATCTTGTCAACCTTTTTATACATATTTTTCATGCCAAAAAGTTCCATAATATAATCCAAAAATATGCCCGCTGAAGCAGTTGCCCCATTTATATAGTAAAGACCATTATAGGGGCCTAAATCTAGGTACAATCTGTTGTCAGGTTTGGGATCTGTGACAGAGTATGATATTACCCCAGTTGAACCAATTATTATAGCCATCTTACGTGGCCTTAACATTCCTAGGGATACAGAAGATCCTATAAAATCAACTGTCCCGGCATTAGACTCAAAAACTATATCATCTATGCGGAATGGTTCAAGAGTTTCGTTGAGTTCCATTGGTTCTGGTAAGTAAGATTCATCAATTTTTAGGGCTTCCAGAATTTTATTCGAAATTACCCTTTTTCTATAATTAAGCAATCCCTCTTCCTGTAACATGGTCTTATCTGTTACAATTTTTCCCGTCATTTTACATAAAATAAATGTTGGGAGCTCCATGAATTTCCATGTTTTACTGAATAGTTCAGGATAGTTTTTCTTGAACCATAGTATCTTTGGTAGCCATTGCTGATTATTTACAGGGTTGCCATTTTCTTCAAAGAAAAGATCTCCGTAAAGTTCATTCAGCTCCTTTATTTCTTCTTCTGCCCTAGTATCGTTATACAATATTCCATTATAAAGCGGATAACATTCTTTGTCAACTGGTATAAAAATTGGTGCCATAGATGAAAGCCCGAGATAAACTTTTTTTGTGTATATTTTTCTGAGCAGCTTTCTTAAAAACCTCTTAAAAACAAAATTATATTCTAGCGGATCAACCTCTGTCCAACCAGGCTTTGGAGAAACGATAGCAGGAGCCCTAGTCTTTACAGTTACAATGTGATTACCATTCTCATCCAGTATAGAACCTTTAATATAGGATGTACCAAGGTCAATGCCAACATAACTATTATCCATCATTTTTATTAATAATTACGATTCGATTAAAATACTTTTCTTGACCTAACTACAATGTAGCATAAAAATTTAAGATCTCTTTAAAAGAACCTTTAAAGAGGATTCTTTATCATCCCATGCTTTGATTGCTTTATGAATGTCTTCAAGCATGAACCTATGCGTAACGATTTTCATAGCTTGGTTATAGTCCTTGAGCAGCATCCTGTAAGCAAGTTCAAATTCTTCATACGTATAACCAGAGCTCCCAGTTAACTCAATTTCATTATAATGTATCATGTTTGAATCGATAATGTACCTTCTGTTATTTATTGGAAGGCCTGAAAAAATAACAACCTTGCCACCCTTGGATGAAAGTTTTAATGCCTCGTACACAGTTTCCTCATTAACAACAGTAACTGATACGCCCGCTAATCCATTCGGAAAATCGTTTTTTACGCTTTCTATTACCTTTTCTTTATCTGAACCTTTATAAACATGAGTTGCGCCTAAGCTTTCTGCTAGTTTAAGTTTCCAATCATTTAATCCAATAACAGCTATTTTTGATATGCCAAAAGCTTTTGCTACAATGACGTGCATTAAAGACATAGGTCCATCACCTATGATCAAAACTCCATCATCGTACTTAACATTTAGAATCCTTAAGCTATGTATTGTGCACGCAAAAGGCTCAGTCATCGCCATTGGTTCCAGAGGCATCCAATCAGGCACTTTTAAGACACCGCCCCTTTCAATAAATCTGCTTGGAACTAGCATGTAATCTGCATGCGCGCCATCTACGTTATAGCCCAACGATAATTGATCGTCACATATATTTTCCTTGCCGATCCTACACATCCTACACTTTCCGCAATATGCGTCAGCCGCAACTACAACCCTGTCCTTTTCCTTAAACCCCTCAACGTCATCACCAATTGAGTAAACTTCTCCTGATACTTCATGCCCTAGAATTACTGGATACTTTACGTTGTACCCTCCGTACCTGTAAACCTTAACGTCTGATGGACATAATCCAGACGTATCAACCTTGATTACAAGTTCTTTGGACTTTGGCCTTGGTATGTCAACTTCCTTAACCTCTAACGATAGGGGTTTATACAATATTGCTGCTTTCATATTTAATCATTTAGAGTAACTTTGATGCTTCTTCTGCAGTTTTTCCCTTTTTAACTATCAGTGAAAGGGCTTTCAAAATTGCTGAAGGCCTTTCATATTGCCACACGTTTCTGCCAAAACACACGCCAACTGCACCGGCTTCCATTACCTTTTGTGCAAACTCTAGAACCTTTTTTGGGTTGTCCATTTTTGGCCCTCCAGCTGCTATAACTGGCACTAAAGAATACTTTATTATGGACTTGTAAAAAGATTCATCTTCGGGAAAGTATGTCTTTATTAGGTCAGCGCCTTCTTCACTAAGGTATCTGGTCCCCTGCCTTAGCAGTTCTCCTCTGTCTGCTTTGGGAGAAGGCACGGCATCAACCTCACCTATTAACGGCAAACCAAGGCTGTACGCTATGTCTGAAACTTCGCCAAACATTGTGAACATATCGTTTTCTTTTGGATGACCAGCTATAATTGTAAAAACTACTGCGTCAGCCCCCCTGTATAAAGCTTCATAAGTGGAAGCAATAACCCTCTGATCGTTTACATCGGGCGAAGAACCAGTTGCCCCTGTTATCCTGTAAACAACTCCCAATTTTCCTGCGATCTTTAGAGCTACCTTTTCAAGCATACCCCTTCTAAGGAGAACTGCGTTTGCGCCACCCTCAATGAACTCATTTATAAGCTGTTCAGGCCTTTCAAGCTCAGGGTAATATCCCTCAATGCCGTGGTCAATAGGCACTATCACAGTTTTGCCATTTTCATCAAGAATGCGTGAAATCCTTAATATTTTTCCAATGTTCATGATTTGTTTTAAATTTATATTTATTATTAAGCGTTTCTAGCTTAAGCATGAAGTTTAACCTCAAATTAATGATGTACAATTAAATAGGTTTAAAAAAATAGAATCCTGAAGTTCAATGTAGAAAATCATATATAAAATCGTGCGAGTCTTGACTCAATGGAGAAAAAATATAAATTGTATATAAATGGAGTTTGGGTTGATTCAGAAGACGGTAGCTATATAGATGTAATAAATCCAGCAACAGAAGAAAGAATCACAGAAGTTGCCAGGGCATCTCAAAATCAAGTAAATGCAGCAGTCGATGCCGCAAGAGATGCATTTGATAAAGGACCATGGAGCAGAATGACCCCTGCAGAAAGGTCTAACTTAATGCTTAAACTTGCTGAAAGAATAGAAAACAAACTTCAAGAATACGCAAGGGTAGAGAGCATGATAAGCGGAAAAACGATAAAGCAGGCCTCAAATTACGACATACCTTACATAGTGGATAACATAAGATATATGGCAGGAGTTGCCAGAAACTTTGAAGGTAAGGCATTAAAAGAATACGTTCCAGAAGGCGCTAGCACCATAAGAAGAGATCCAATAGGTGTTGTTGCAGCAATAACACCATGGAATTATCCCCTTATGGAGGTCATATGGAGGGCTATAGCAGCCATATCTGTTGGAAATACTGTGGTAGTTAAACCTGCAAGCTTGACGCCAGTAACCACATTAATGCTTGCAAGCGATCTAGAAGCAGTGGGTTTACCCAAAGGTGTATTTAACGTAATTGTTGGACCAGGGTCAAGCGTTGGGGAACAGCTTGCAAAAAATAAAAAGGTAGATATGATAGCCTTCACAGGAAGTACTGAAGTTGGTAAAAGATTAATGGAACTTGGTTCATCAACGCTTAAAAAAGTTTCACTAGAACTTGGGGGAAAGGCACCGTTTATAGTTTTTGATGATGCAGACGTTGAAGCAGCTGTGCAAGGAGCCGTTGTTGGCGGGCTGGTGAACAATGGGGAAGACTGCGCAAACTCCACAAGATATTATATACACGAAAACGTTTATTCAAAGTTCCTTGATGCTCTTTTGAGGGAGCTAAGAAAAGTCAAAATTGGAAACCCACTTGACGAGACAGTAGACATGGGTCCCCTTATATCAGAATCTCATAGGGAAAGGGTAGAATCTTACATAAGGAAGGGCATCGAGGAAGGAGGAAAGTTAACCTACGGCGGTAAAAGGCCGCTTAGCAAAGGCTTTTACCTTGAGCCGACAGTCATAGAAACTGATAATAACAGCTCAGTAATAGTTCAGGAGGAAATTTTTGGCCCAGTATGGACCGTTTTAAAATTTAAAGATTATGACGAGGTCATAGAAAAGGCAAATGACGTTATATATGGGCTAGGGGCTTCAGTTTGGACAAAGGATATCACAAGGGCAATAAGGGCAACAAGAGATTTGAGTTTCGCCACTGTTTGGATAAATGAACACGTGCCGGTGCCATCAGAAATGCCCTGGCCAAGCTATAAGCAAAGCGGATCAGGGTCTTCCCTCTCAACTTATGGTCTTGAAGAGTACACCTACGTAAAGCACGTCTACTTTGATATATCAGGAGCTACGAGAAAATCTTGGTACTATCAAGTGTACGGACAAAAGTAAGGTTTCTTGATAGTTTTGTTACTAATAACGCCGAAAAACGAAATTTTTTTAATTAACTAATATATGGAACGAAATTTTTTAAAAGTTTGTTTATTTATTGTAGTTCGATTTATAAAAGTTTATAACGTTGTTATTATATTTACTATTCTACGATGAGTACCAATGTGGAAAAGGAAGTGCACAATGAACTTCGAAAGAATTCTGTAGGATTGTTAGGGCTCGTATCATTTTCCCTCGTTAACATATTTCCACTTTCATTTGCAGTTACCACAGCTGCAACTGCTGTTGTCTACGGTGGCTTTGCCGCCCCACTTGTACCATTATTCGCTGGACTTGTAACGCTTGCCGTAAGTTTCCCTATGATCATGTTTGCAAGAAAAATACATCATGCAGGAGGATACTATGCGTTTGCTGAAGCCGGCCTTGGTAAGGCCGTTGGCAAGTACGTTTCAACAATCCTTCTTTTCTACTATATCATGGCAGATTTGTCAGCAGTCATTCCTACTTCCTATGTATTGGCCACAGGTTTACAATATATATTTAATTACACAATGCCTATATGGTTATACATAGGTCTTACAGTGGTATTTACCTTTGTAATGTTCATAATGACGGTGCTGGACGTAAGGTACTCTCCAAAAATATTAATGGTCATCGCACTTGCTCAATTGATAGTAGGAGGTATCCTTGCAGGTGTAGTTATACTTAGAACTCCATACAATTCTCTAGCAGCTTTTGATCCCAGGGTTGTCCCAGGCGGTATAGGTGCATTTATGTTAGCCATTATGACAGGGGGTTTCCTTACCTTTACTGGATATGGAGCTCCGCTTTTTATGTCAGAAGAGGCTAAAAATCCTGAGAAAAATGTTCCATATTCAATAATTATAGCCTTAGTAACGGTTACGCTCTTTAGCATATTAATGATGTATGCAGAAGTCGCCGCTGTCGGTATGCAGAATGCTGCTTCGCTGTCAAACGACTGGAACCCAGCAATAGTCGCAATGCTTCCATATGCTGGATTTTACCCAGTTCTATTGTTCTTTGCAATAGCAGTTATTGGCCAGTTATGGTGTGGGTCAGCAGTGGGCATGGCTGGTGCAAGGGAGATATATGCTATGGCAAGGGATGGATTCTTGTTTCCTAAATCTCTTTCAAAGACAAGTGAAAAATATAAAACTCCCGTAATGGCTGCACTTTTCGAGCTAATAGTTGTTCTGGTAATGGGAATAGGCGGGACCCTGCTCTTCTATGACTATTTTGGATATTCGATGGGCATATTTTATTCATGGGTATTCTGGGGCGCTCTAACTACCCTAGCCTGGGTTGTATATCATTCAATAGTTAATTTAGCATACATAGGATTTGTAAAGAAAATCAAGGAAAGGCTTTCTTTAGTAAACATCTCAGCAATAATTCTGGGACTTATAGGCGTTGGAATATTTGCCCTTACAGCATACTACGCATATAATGGTGTAAGCACACCATACAATTACGGTTTATATGGCTCAATAGCATGGTTTGTGCTATCGCTCATCTATGTAGTATATAAATGGCACAAGAAAGAAATCAAATCTACCCTTAATATTACAGAAAACTGACAATATTTCAGAAATTTTTCATTTATTACAAACTTTTTTTAATTTTTTTGTTTATAATTAATAACGATACGTAGCTAGCTTTCAAAACATTTGAAAAATAAAGCGGCCAAAATTTATAAACAGCTCAGCGTTTACGCGTGCTATTTTTTCCCTTATCATTATTGTTGAGCTTTAACGTATAGGGTATTAAATGGCGAAAATCTCCTAACGTGAGAATAAGTAGCTCCTTAAAAAAGTTTTTCATGTAAGTAATTTTATACTATTTATTCCTAACTTAAAGAAGGATGGGCTTACCTATGGAACTTATGCAAAAGCCCGTGGATGAAAACGCCTCTGCGATGGTTAAATGCAAACATTCCACACGTAAGCGTATTTATGAACCAGAAAGCCTCGCCAGTGAGGGCTAGGTGGTTACGTAGTTAAATGAAAGGCTCGTCCATTCTGAGAAACCAGTACCTCATAACCACAATGTAAAGAACCTTTTTTCCATAGGTTCGTACTTAAATTTTCCCACAATCGGCAGTTTATAACCGCAGAATTTGCACCTGTTATCATTGTCGATGTTGTATTCTAGAATATCGAACCCGTACCTCTTTATAACAGCATTTCCACATTTAGGACAGTATGTGTTTTCGTATGGATGTCCCGGAACATTGCCAATGTAAACGTAGTTTAGCCCTTCTTCTTTGGCCACCCTATAGTGCTCTTCAAGAGTTTTTACAGGTGTTTCTGGTAACCAAAGGAGTTTATAATCTGGGTGAAAACGTAAGAAGTGAATTGGCGTGTCTTCACCGAGGTTTTCTGCTATCCATCTCGAAAGCCTTCTAGCGTCATCAATGTTATCCCCAACCTTTGGAATGACGAGGTCAGTTATTTCTACATGAACGTTTTTTTCTCTTAGCTCTTGTAATGCCCTAAATATGGGCTCCGGATCGGGAACCATAACGTACTTTCTTAAGAATTCTTTGTTTGCGTTTCCCTTAAAGTCGACAGTTATGCCGTCAAGAAATTCTGAAAAATATTCAACTCCTTCATCAGTAAAATAGCCGTTGCTTACAAAAACGTTAAAAAGCCCTGCTTTGTGAGCCAGAACTCCAACATCGTGCGAAAACTCAGCAAAAATGCTTGGCTCGTTGTAGGTATAAGCAAGGCCATCAGCCCCGTATTTTTTTGCAATTTTTATAATTTCTTCAGGGCTTATATAAGTACCTTCAACTTTTCTCCTCTGTGAAAGATCATAATTTTGACAGTAAGCGCAGGCCCAGCTACATCCAGTAGTCCCCATGCTGAGGACCTTGCTTCCAGGATAAAAATGAACAAGCGGCTTTTTTTCTATTGGATCCATATGAAGAGCATCAATAACTCCGTAGTTGAGCAGGTAAAGTTTTCCGTTAAAAACGCCTCTAACGCCACAAAAACCAATCTGCCCTTCGCTTAACGTACATCCGCGTGCGCACGCAAGACACTGTACCCTGCCATCCTTTTTCTTAAAAAGCTTAGCCTCCTTATTCATCTATCAAACTATTTACATAAAGAGAATAAATAGGCATCCCTATTTTTCAGTACATAAAACGATAAATTCGTGGAGCTTTTAAAATCATACTTTTGATAAGTTTAGATAACGTATTTAAACATCTTTTTATGAGTGTTTGTATGAATTTTACGCTCATTCTGGGACTCGTAGCGGGCTTTCTAACGACTGTTGCATATGTACCCGAAGTCATTAAAGTGTTCAGCACAAAGGACACAAAAGGTATATCGCTACTGTGGCTCTTGACTCTGTTGACTGGAGCCCTGTTGTGGTTTTATTACGGCATTCTTATAATTTCAATACCTGTAATGGCAGCAAACGGTGTTTCTGCCTTCTTGATTTTATTGCTTATATATTTAAAAATAAAGTACAGGTGATTTTTGAATGCGGTCGGCGGGACTCGAACCCGCGATCTTCAGCTTGGGAAGCTGACGTCCTGCCAGGCTGGACGACGACCGCTCAAGCAATTTTTAACTGCATTTCAATATAAGTTTTTCTGCGTCTTGCGCTGTTGATGAAGAGCTTTTTAGATCAGGTAGACCACGCTTTTAAGATCCAAAAAATAAACAAAAACGTTTAATTCTACGCCATTTTTTTATTTTCAGATGCTAGTAGACAGGTTCTCAAGAATAGCTGAAAAGCTCAGGCTTTCAGTCACGGACAGATGTAATTACAGATGCACTTTCTGTATGCCAAACAACCCAGACTTTATGAGAGAAGATGAAATTCTAAAACTTGATGAAATAGAAAGAATAATCTCTATATTCAACGGCCTTGGAATAAAGGAACTAAAGCTCACGGGAGGAGAACCGCTGCTCAGGGAAGATCTTGATAAGATAGTAAATTATGCCTCGGGATTCTTTGACGAAGTTTCGCTTACTACAAACGGTTATCTGCTGTTAGAAAAGGCCGCTTCTCTGAGGAAGAGCGGTCTTAAAAGGGTAAACGTGAGCCTTCACAGCCTAAAGGACGAAAGGTATCGCCGGATCACGGGCGTTAGGGGCCTCGAAAAGGTACTTAAAGGCCTCGAGGAAGCAAAGCAGCAGGGCTTCGAAGCTATAAAGGTAAACGTGACTTTGATCAAAGGTTTGAATGATGATGAAATATTTGACTTTATAGATTTTTCCAGAAATACAGGGCTTACTGTAAGGTTTCTGGAGTACGAACCTTTTGACGGCAACGGTGGATGGTCCCCTAACAAAGTTGTTACGGCTGGAGATGTAATAAAGATAGTTTCAGAAAAATACTCGCTTATGCTCGTAGAACGCTCAAAGCATTCTACTTCTATGTACTTTATGATAAAGGAAAATGGCGTAAAATTTGGTATAATCTCATCTATTTCTCAGCCTTTCTGCACCGATTGTAACAGGGTAAGGGTGACATCTGAAGGTATATTTTTGCCATGCATGTACTCCTTAAAAGGAGTCAACATAAGGGACATGATCAGGGAAGGAAAAAGCGATGAGGAAATCAAGGATGCCATTAAAGCTTCCTACAGCAATAAGTTTGAAGGTATAATAAAATACGTAAGAGAATACAAGATTCCTGAAAAAGTTATCCCAATGTACAAACTTGGGGGTTAACTTTTTTATCGTTAAAGTTTTTTCAAAGTTCTACTTTTCTGAATGGGCTTTCCTGGAATATCTTGTTCAGGCCAAAAGAGTGAATAAAGTGCGTAAACGCTTTTTTAAGGTTAGGATCTGGGTTCGGGTTCTTTTCGTAAAATATACCTTCAAGAAATCTTGCAACATGTTCTCTGAAAGCTTCTTCATCCTTAACAACAAAAGTCAATGTATAAGGTCTGTTGCCGAAGAAAGAGACGCTTGAAAACCTCCTTCCTTCCATGCCAACTCCTGTATTCATCTTAACGATTCTAGCATCAGGGTACATCTTTAATAGCTTTCTCGCTACAGAGTTTTTATTGACCTTCACAAAACCGTTAAGCTCAAGGTGAACAGAATACACTTGAATGTTTTTTTCACGGTCTTCTATAAGACCCAATTCCTTTAACCATCTATATATTGTCGGTGTGGATACATTTAAGATTTTTGATATTTCTGAAGGTTTTTTACCTTCTTTATAAAGTTTTTTAAGCTGATCTATATAAGAAGAGTTCTTAGTATAAATTGGCTTCCTACCGCTTTTTCCTTTATGTAGAGCAACAGGTATTGCAGTCATTTTGAGATGCTTACTATAAGGTATATTTTAACGTTATCGTGATTTTTGAGCTTCACCGCATATTATTTAAAAATAATACAGTGTTTTTAATTATTTATAAAAAAATGCGCTAATTTTTCATATATTTATATTAAAAAAGATTTAAAAGATATTTTTTAAATAAATATTTTACTGTCTGATTTTCGAAAAAATTTCTCCTACAAATTTGCGATGCTGTCGTTCCTATTTTTTCTATATTTCGAAAAATAACTTTTTATTTATGTTTTTACCTACCTTTGTTGTGAGCCTGGGGTTTTTGCTATATGCTTCTGCAGAGGGCATATTATTTGCTTTTTTCCTCTACTGGAGCTTTATCATAGCTAATGGTGCCTACTATCATTTAAAGTGCAAGGGTCGTTCAGCAAAAAGACCTGTGTCCGAATACCCGATGATTTCTATCATAATTCCCGTAAAAAACGAAGAAAAAAAACTTCCTTCTTCTATCGATTCGATAATTAAAAACGATTACCCAAGCGATAAAATGGAGATAATAATCGTAGAAGATGGTTCAGTCGATAAAACCTATGATGTAGCAAAAAATTATGAAAGGCTTTACCCTGGGCTGGTTAAAGTCTATAAACTAGAATCTAACGATAAAGGGAAAGCGGGCGCGCTCAACTTTGGAGCTAAAATGGCCACTTCAGGAATCCTGGTTTTTGTGGATGCTGATACTAGGATAGGCCAGGATTACCTTAAAAGAGCAGCGTCTAAGTTCCTTGCGGGCAACCGTGTTCTGGTTGGGCTAACGGCTGTTAAAAATCGCAAAAGGAACTGGCTTTCTTTTATGGTCAGTTTAGAAAGCGATCTAACTAATTACATAATAAGAGGAAGCGAAAAGCTTGGTTTGCCCTCGCCAGTTGTTGGTTACAGCCTTGTGATTGACAAAAGCATTCTAGAAAAGGTCGGAGGATTCAGGAAAAGCCTTACCGAGGACGTTGAGCTTTGGGCAAGGCTTGTGATGTCGAAAGTCAAAATAGGATCTTTTGAGGGCGTCGTTTACATAGAACCCCCAGCGACGATAGCTGATTTTTTTAAACAGAGGTTAAGATGGTACAAAGGATACATAGATACGCTAGATTTGTACTTTAAGGTTCCAAGGGAGAAGAGGACTTTTCACATGATTATGTACCTTTCGATGCCACTTTTCGGAGCTTTGAGCACTCTTTTATCTATAGGTTTCAGTCTTTTAAAAAGCCTCTACCTTCTGTACAGCATAGCAGGTTTCACTCTTGATTATGTTGGCGTTGCCATCATAATACTCATTTATCTTAAGTACTTTTACAGGGAAAACCTAGATTCTTTGAAGGTAAAGTATTCAATGTTTGGTTACATGTATTTTGTACTTATGTCGCTGAGCACTATAGTAGCTCTTTTTTCAAAAGTTTTAGGTATAGAAATCAAATGGCACAGAAAGCCAAGGTAAAACGGTTAATAGATAAGGCACTTAAAATATGGTAAGATTGATTAGAAATGATTAGAGAAGACACTCTGATTCTTTAATTATGGTCAGCGCTATATGTGTGTTTGTCCTGTCCACATTTTGAATCGAAAGCAGGGACTTCGTAAACGTGCTGAGCTCTTCATGACTCCTGAACTTTGCCAATATTATTACGTCACTTTCGCCGGTTACATCGTACACAGAGAGCACGTTTGAAAATTCAGAGACCTTTTTTTCTATCTCTACGAGCTTACCGCCACTAACCACTAGTTCTATTACCGCTGTTATGCTGTATCCGAGTTTGTTCCAGTTAACGTTTGCTGTGTAAGATCTTATATAGCCTTCTTTTTCGAGCCTCTTTATTTTGTTATGGACAGTGCCTATAGATACTCCTACAGTCTTGGCTATGTCCCTTACAGGTGTCTTTGCGTTCCTGCACAGCATCCCTAGTATCTTAATGTCGACATCGTCTATCATGATTTTATATTGTGAAACCTTGATTAATAATGTTTAGCTGTTAAGTTTAATTTTATCTGGCTCCTTACCGCCCCATTTTAGGTGAGGTTAACGTTCTCTTTATCAGAATTAGCACGTCTACAAGAGCAAAGCTGTCAGCTCGGAGGAAATTTGAGCCTGTCCATAACATAGCTTCACCAGAACAATATCACTAGCTTCATCACGATAAAGCTTATGAAATGCGGCACGGCCATTCAGGTCGAAAGTGCGTCTGTTTGAAAGTCAATTAAATGGTATCGACCATCGGTGCGAGCTAAAGTATCGGGGCGTTGAGTGTGAATTTTCGTTGCACATTTGAAAGGATATAGCAGTCTTTTAGTTAAAGTTTTTTAAAAACAATCTGGAATATGAGCGATAAAGTTATAAAGAGTTAATATAAAGATGAATTGGTTGATAAAAATGGATTACGTATATGCCGCGTTGTTTTTACATAGCGCAGGAAAAGAGATTAACGAAGAGAACTTAAAGAAGCTTACAGAATCTGTAGGAGCGCCGGTAGATGAAATAAAGATAAAAGCTTTAGTAGCAGCTTTAAAGCAAGTAAACATAGATGAAATTCTAAAGAGCGCGGTAGCAGCGCCAGTATCACAGGCACCAGCTGCACAGCAGCAAGCACCAGCTCAGCAGGCTGCACAGCCAAAGGAAGAAAAGAAAGAAGAAGAGGAAAAGAAGGGAGAAGCTTTAGAAGGACTCGCCGCTCTTTTCGGTTAGAAAATTTTTCGAATCTTTTTCAGAGTAAAAATTTATTATTATCTTTACTTCTTTATCTCCATCAAGTTCTAAGCTACCCTGAACAAACTTTTGTTTGTCAAGCCTTATGTATAAAGAGTTACGGTCAAGCCCTTTTAAAATCTCGTTCAGTATATAGCCACTTTCAAAAGCTCTTAGCTTGGAGAGAAGCTTTTTCAAAGCTTCTTCTGCCTCCAACTTGGACAGGGTAAAGACCATCCTCTTTATTTCATCGCCATAATGTCCCTGAAGCGTTTCAACCTTCAAGTCACCTTCTCCAAATTCTTGGTATATCCTGTTTTTAAAAACACCTTCGCTCTCAGTAGCATGAACGTTTATGTTAACGATAAGCTTTCTAACTTTTCCCTTCATCCTTCAACACTATTAGAAAAGAAGGCTTGCTTAAATGTCTTCTTGCCTTTGGAGGCACGTCATAAAAACCTGGCTGTATATTTCTTTTTTCTGGTTCAAAAACTTTTTCAGCATTCTTTAACTTATACTTGCATTTAGGACACTGGTATCCTTTGCCTTTACCTTCAGACTTCATTCTGGTTCCGCAGACCGGACAAACGGGATTCATGAGCTTTCCGTACTGAGCTAAATTTATTATTTTTAGTTTTTCTAGGTTTATCGTCTCTGGCTCATTTTCTCTCGGCTTGTAAGACCCCCATACCTGAACAGAATCGCCAGGCCTAAGGCTCATGAGAACTTTTCTAAAGCTTCTCGTAGGCTCATACGCCGCTACCCTTATCATGTCAAAACCGTCAGTTATTTCAACAAAAACGTGGCCGCCTTTAATCTGTCTGGGCAGGCTTGCAACCTTCCCTTTAATGCTAACGCTCGTAAGAGGTTCTATGTCCTTTATCCTTTCCAGGTTTATAATGTGATCGTCTGTCGCCTGATTTGTCTTGTAAATCATGTAGCCTTCTACAGGTTCTTCTATTTTTAAAAGATCGAACGCTTTTTTTATGCAGCTTACGTCAAGGCCCCTTATACCTAGCAGAACAGGGCATGGAGTGTGCGGAGTTATTTTTATCTCACCGTTTTCAGCATCAACGTTGTCAAAAGTGCATCCACGCGTTGCCGCGTCAGCTTCAAAAACAGATCCTGGATCTATCAAACGCTTCTTTCCCCTCATTTCTTTTACCCTGTAAGCTATCAGCTCATACGTGTAGCCCGAAGGAAAGTCGTACGCTGCCGCTGCCAGAGCGCCAACCAATCCTCTTGGACCGTTAAAACCGAAAGAAAACGTAGCGTAACTTTTAATCAGAAACAGCGCTTCGTTTAGTTCAACAACCCTTTTTACAGCGTTTCTTGAAAAATCTATCAACTTATTATTTATGTTTTTTCTTTCAAAAATTACAAAAGCCGGGTTTGTGTTTTTTTCTTTAATCTCTGAAAGTTCAAAAATGGTATCGAGCAGCATATTTTTTAAAACCGAAATTTTGTTCTTATCTACCCTGATGTCGACGCCAAGAGCCGCGTTTCCCCTGGTCTTAAAAGGACATGCAGGGTTTAACCTCACAAGCCTGGGCATTCCAATTATTTCAAAACCTTCGGCCATAGCTCTGTTTATGAATCTGTACATTACGTAAGTTGTACACATGCCTTTGGGAGAATCTGTATCATCAATGCCCACGCTGACCTCAATGCTCGTATTCACTCTGAGAATTTTTTTGTAACTCACGTTAAAAATCTTTTTCGGATTTTATGCCAAACTGCTTACGAGATTCATGCCTGCATACGGAAGAGGGAACTGGAAAGCTTCTTATTTAACCTTAACGGGGTTAAGGGGGCAAAAGTCCGCTCGCGAGGTGGGGATAGATAGTCCCTTATAGAAACGTTTTTTCAAGCCTTCTACATTCGATCTTTACAGTCATAAATTGTCCTGAAAGCCATGCAGACCTCTATCTAGGGAATCCGCGATGCCTCGAATAAGGCAAGCACTCCGATCGAGTGAAATCAGCAATGTGCTCTGCATGTAGAACGCATGTAAGACGTCTGATTGTTGAGCCTCTACAAGCAGCATGATGTAGCATAAAGTAATCCTCATGTAAAAGCAAGCGTAGCGATTAACTGAGAAGCAATTACCAAAAGGTCAGGCAGTTCACCGCAAAGAGGAGATCAGCGATAATAAGTTTAAATACTAACCAAAAAATATGTTTGGTATGGGACAGCCAAAAGTTCCTATTTCGGTAACTGATCTGAAATTTTCGATAGAGGATATTGAGGACTACCTGAGCGCCCCACCAAACCCAAGGTTTCAGGTGCCTTATACTCCCAAGTTGTGGAAGACAAAAGAAGGAGAAACTGTTGTAGTTAGAGAGGCAAAAAAAGAAGAAGCAGAAGTTATACTCGATACGCTGAAACAGCTCATTGACCACAAGTACGACAAAGACTTCTACCATCTTGTTGGTGTAAGGACATACTCAGAGATACTCGCATGGGTTCAGAACAGGATAAAGGACTCTTATGTTCTCGTTGTTACTTCTGAAAACGGGGAGTTGCTAGCTCTCGTTAACCACAGGTTCTGGGACGAAAACGTTGCGATAAGTCTGCACACAATGACGTTCAGAAGGAAATCAAACCTTGGCATAATGGCATATGCGTCAAAAATAGAGCACGCTTTCGATTTTGTTGGCGTTAACGAATGGTGGGCAACATTTGAAAGCCCCTTTGGGTTCAGGATGGGCTTCAGGTACGTTCATCAGACAAAACAGTGGCCCCAGTATCAGCATGAACTGGGCGGTAGCAGAGTTTACTATATAACCAAGGAGATGTGGGAAACAACGGTAAAACCAAAGCTCAAGGCAAGAGACCTGTTCGGTACAAGGCCTGTACCAGAAGATTTGCTGAAGAAGACATACCCGCTAAGGCCACCAGAAAAGTTAGAGATAGAGCTCTAAATATAACCAAGAGACTTTGCAAGAAGTATTAAACTTATTGTTTTTGAATCTATAATTTTTCCGTTCTTTATCATTTCTATCGCTTCTTCAGGTTTCATTATAACTGTCTGGATGATTTCATCTCTGTCAAGGTTGGTCTGACTCACGCTCTGCTTTACGCGGGCAACAAAAAGGTAGATCTGTTCATCGACATATCCTGGGCTCATCAGTATCTTTGTAATATAATCAAGCGTTTCAGCGACGAACCCAGTCTCTTCTGTAAGCTCTCTTTTCGCGCAGCTTTCTGGTTTTTCTTTTTCTTCGAGCGTACCAGCAGGAACTTCGTATATGAAATCCCTTATCGAATACCGGTACTGTTTTTCAAGCACTATCCTACCGTCAGGAAGTACCGGCAGAATGGCTACAGCACCCCTGTGCCTTACAACCTCTATAACGGTCTCCCCTTTTTCAGTCATAAAAATTTCTTTGTATACAGTGAATACGCGTCCCCTGTAGATCATTTCTGAGCTTAAAAGCTTTGGCAGATCCATACAGGTGCTAAGCAATCTTCGTTATTTAAGATTATGGTGTTAAGTGACTGAAGTCACTCACGTCAATGTTTTTAAAGTCTTCAGTACAATTCTTCATCTTTTTACCAGAGACCTCGTCTGTTAGGGCGGGCAGTTTACTGATGTCCAACCCTGAAAAGGTTGCTTGAATCAGAGAAGAAACTCTTGCCAGGATAAAGATCCAGAAAACCTTAAAATTACTTGAAGTTCGACATGAACAAGATCTCAGTGCAAGCTAATGTGAAAGCGAGCGCAGCGATTAACTGAGAAGCCATTACCACAAGGTCATGGTAGTTCACGATTATGGTGGTATACAAAAAAGTAAATGATTGGAAACTCGTTTTCTAAGATGACAGCAGAAAAGCAATTTTTAGAATGAAATGAAAAGTTCTACAAACTTTCTACCCTTCTGAGTTAGTTCATAAAGCTTGCTTGTTCTTCCTTCTTTTTTTATTTCTTTTACTTCTATAAGCCCTTCTTTTTGAAGATTTTTTAGCGCAACGTATACGTCAGGCAATGTTTTTTCAACTCCAAACTCCTTAAGTTTTTTCCATATGTAGTAGCCATAAGCCGGAGAGACGTAGAGTATGTTAAGAATGGCCTTTTTTGTGTCGCTCATGCTGGTTATAACTTCTTCTGAACTGTTCCTGTCTTTGATGCCCAAAAAAGTCCCGATTACCACAGGATCCTTCAGGCCTGTTCCTGTCAGTATGTACAGGATCTTGCTTCCCTTATTCAACAGGTTCCAGTCTGCTGCCTTTATAAGGCCAGCCAGAGCAACTGAGGCTGATGGCTCTGCAAAGAGCCCTTCGGCTCTTGCGAGCAGCTTTTCTGCCTCTATAACTTCTTTATCTTCAACCTTTATCTTGAACCCGTTGGTAACCTTGATAGCAAAATCAGCAAGCGCTGAGTGTATGCCACCTGTTGCGAGGTCATCTACGACGCTGCTCCTGTTAGTTAGATATACGCCAACCAGCGATGGAATCCTTGTTTTGTAGAGCTCGAACAGATCCTGAAAGCCAGCAAAGAGCATAGAAATACCCCCTCCTTCGCCAACGCTCATGAATATGTAATCAAACATGTCCCTTGCTTTTTCGAATATCTCGTAAGAGAGAGTTTTCATCCCTGTAAGAAAATAAGAGTCAGATTCTCCGCTCAGGTGGACACTGCTTTCAACGTTTTCGGGCACTCTGCCTTTTATAGCCTTTGCTCCGTAAGCAAGCGTCTGGTATAGTTTGCCCAGGCTCCTTATTTCGTTGTAGTATAAAGAACAAGATAACCCGGCCCTTACAGAATAAGCTGCTAAAGACGCGCCTATGTTGCCGTTGGACTCGCACGCAACCTCTTTCTTTCCAGCAGAAACTGCATAGCTGACAGCTATAGCAGATCCCCTGTCCAGATAAGAGCCTGTGGGATTTACTGATTCGTTCTTTATATAGAGCTCAACTCCGATGCTCTGGCTTAGCCTGTATGCTTTCAGCAACGGCGTCTGCCCTTCTCCGAGGGTGATTTTTTCCCTGAAGATTGGAAGCAGTGAAGAATATCTCCATATGCCTTCCTGAGAAAGATCAGCGATCTCCTTTCCTGCAATATCGCTGAAGTTGTCAGGCACATAAGCTGTTGTTGAGCCGCACACTTCACATCTTCCAGGATCTCTCTGCTTGTGGCCGCACTTGTAGCATTTGAACATATTTTATGTATAAAATAAATAAATTTACGTTTATCTATATTTTGCTAACCCGAAGTTTTTTACAGATGTTGAAGGCTTTACCGGTTATGCTGGAGGTAAAAAATGAAACGGTTAGAGTTTGAACAGATGATGAATGTTTTATAAGCCCTTTGATCTTTATTTACTGACGGCGTCTCTGGTATTAAAAGATGAACGGAGTGGCTGAACGTAATGTTGTTTATAGCTATGTTTAAATAAAAAGAATACATAATAAAAAGCATGAACAGAGAAGAACTTGCAAAATATATAGACCACACACAGCTGAATCCCTTTGCAACCGAAGAAGACATAAAGAAGCTTGCAGAAGAAGCTAAGAAATATCATTTCTATTCCGTCGTCGTAAATCCGTATTACGTCAAGCTCTCAAAGCAGCTCGTAAAAGGAACAGATATAAAGGTTGTAAGCGTTGTTGGTTTTCCATTTGGAGTAACTTACAAAGAAGTCAAGGCTTACGAAGCAGAGCTTGCAATAAAGGATGGTGCAGATGAAATAGACATGGTCATGAACATATCTGCAGCAAAGTCCGGCAGATGGGACGTTGTCAAGGATGACATAAAGGCAGTAAACGACATTGTAAAAAAACACGGAAAGATTCTGAAGGTTATACTTGAAACAGGTTACCTAACTGACGATGAAAAGGTAAAGGCATGCGAAGTTGCCGTAGAAGCAGGGGCTGACTTTGTAAAGACGAGCACAGGTTTTGGGAAAGGTGGGGCAACAGTACATGACGTTGAGCTCATGTACAAAACCGTTAAAGGCAAAGCTCAGGTCAAGGCTGCAGGTGGAATACACAGCGCAGACGATGCGCTTGCGATGATAAAGGCAGGGGCTACGAGGATCGGGGCCAGCCACAGTGTTCAGATAATCGAATCGTTAAAGCAGTAAGCTTCTATTTTTTATTTCAATTTCGAAGATTACTTTATGGTTTAAAGCAGTTTCAGTAAAAATTTTTTAAAGTTCTCAATGTAAGCTTCTACGTTGCATAACATAGCTGTAATAAAGATTGGCACTTCGGTGCTGTCGAACAATGGGAAGCTTGATAAGGGAGTTTTAAAGGGGATAGTTGATGAAATAAGCCGCGTTAAGAATATGGGTTACCCGGTTGCGGTGGTTACGAGCGGAGCCATATTGACAGGCATAGAAGCTCTCGGCATCAGCAAAAAACCAAGCGCTTTGAGCTTGAGAGAAAAACAGGTTTCTGCGGCAGTAGGTCAACCTCTACTTATGAAAGAATATGTAGAGCTGTTCGCAGAACGCGGGATAAAGGTAGCGCAGATACTTGTAACTGAAGAGGATTTTTCTATAAAGACCTGCTTTAACAACTTTATAAGAACTACGCGCGCCCTGATAGAGAGCGGCATAATCCCTGTAATAAACGAAAACGACGCGATCTCGGTTAAAGAGCTCGTCAACGTTCTGAACGTAAGTAACCTAGTTAGGTTCGGAGATAACGACAGGCTTTCAGCTATAATTTCTTCTAACCTTAAAGCTTCCAGGCTTGTAATCATGACTGATGTTGACGGAGTTTTGGATCAAAAAGGTAGGATCATGAAGAAATTGAAAAGCGGCGAAATAGAAAGCCTGACAAAAAAGCTTAGGGGTATGAGCGAATACGGTAGAGGGGGTATAAGGTCCAAGCTGGAAGCAGCACTCTTGGCTTCTTCTAACGGCGTTACAGTTAATATAATAAACGGTAAAAAGCGCGGGCTTCTCATTCAAGTTTTTGAAGGAAAGGAAGCCGGAACCATTATAACGCCTTAGCTTGATTAACAGACCTTTATTTTTTAGCAAAGGGCACTTTCATTCAGCAAAAACGTTTTAAATGGCAAAATCAACCCCTATAACGAGAGAAAATGGCTATATACGATTTACACGGTAAGGACCTGATATCTACGCAGGAATGGTCGAGAGAAGAGCTTCAGTTCGCTATAGAATTTGCAAAGGACATAAAAAGATGGAAGTACGCAGGCTACGTTCCTGAGCTATTCAAGAACAGGACTTTCTTTATGCTATTTTACAACACGAGCACAAGGACCAGGGCTTCTTTTGAAGCTGCGGCAACGCTCCTGGGAGGCCATGCGCAGTTCATAGACTTCAAAACTACAAGGGGTTCTGAAGGGGAGGCAATAGCTGACATAGCTCACATGTACGAAAGGCTGGGGCATGCTCTAGGCGTAAGGATTCTCGAAGATGCAGTTGACTACGTCTACGGCGCGGGAAACAAGGTCATAAGGGAGTACGCTGAACACGCAAAAATACCGGTTATAAACATGGCTGATGACATGTATCATCCAACACAGGCCCTGGCTGACATGATGACCATTGATGAAAAGTTCTTTGGAAACTATGAAAAGAAAAAGTACGTGATAATGTGGGCTTACAGCACACATGCAAGAAGCTGGGGAAGCGTTCAGGACGAAATGCTGATAGCAACCAAGTTTGGCATGGATGTAACGCTGGCATATCCTCCAGGGTTTGAGCTAGACGAGAACCTAGTGAACCAGGCAAAGGAGAACGCCAAAGAAAGCGGTGGAGCCCTTGAAATATCTCACGACCTGAAGTCTGCACTTGAAGGTGCACATGTAGTGTTTCCCAGAAACTGGGTTAGTCATGCTGCTGTGATGACAGGGCTAAACAGGTTCGGGAAGGACAAAGAAATAGAGCTCCACAACAAGTACAAGGAGTGGAAGCTTACTAAGTCGCTCGTTGACATAATGGACAGAAAGGCAATAGTGACTCACGTGCTTCCGGTGTTCAGGGGAGAAGAAGCGGACAACGAAGTGATGGATGGTCCGCACAGCGTAATACTCGACCAGGCTGAGAACCTGCTCTACGTAAGAGCGGCTGTCCTAGCGCTCCTTGCGGGAAACAGGTACTAAATTTATAAGTTTTTATTTTTCTTTTTTTATTTGATTTTTTATGGGAAAAGTTAGAGCGTTTATAGTGAACATAGGAACAGAACTGCTCATAGGCAGGACAATCAACGGAAACCTACAGTGGCTCGGTTCCAGAATCTACTCCTTAGGAGGGGAAGTTTTAGGATCAATAACCGTGCACGACAGGAAAGATCAGATAGCTTTCGCGTTAAAATGCGCGTTTAACTCCGGAGCAGAGTTTATAATAACCACTGGCGGTCTTGGCCCTACGTATGACGACATAACTATGGAAGCTGTAGCTGAATGGCTGGGTAAGAAGCTTGTGCTTAACGAAAACGCTCTTAGCTTCATGCTAAAGCTTAGAAAGCCTATGACTGAAGAATCTAAAAAGGCTTATGAAAAGATGGCAACACTGCCCGAAGGTTCTATGCCACTTTTTAACTATGTAGGTACAGCCCCAGGGGCAATGCTGTTTGCAGACGAGAAAAGGCTTTTCGTGCTTCCCGGAGTTCCAAGGGAAATGAAGGACATGTTTGAAAGGTACGTTGAGCCTTTTATAGGATACAATGTAAGCAGGGGGATAGTAACGAGGGTTGAAGGCATATTTGAAGCTCAGATATCGCCCCTTATAACTGAGCTTGCAAACTCTTTTCCGTCTGTATATGTGAAATCACACCCGTCAATGGAATACGGCAAGAGCGTCCTCAGGATAGAGGCATGGACACAGGACAGCTCCGTAGACATCATGCAGATTTACAGGAAACTCGAGAACTTCGTAAAAGCTCGAGGTGGTAAAATAAACCTTGAAAATGAACCTTAAACTTTAACGAAAAGCCCATCATTCCTAATCCCGAGCCTTTTTGCCTTTTTATTTTCTTCCTCCGCGTTCCTCAGCCCGTCAGGCAGGAGTTCCGGTACAGTGTCCAGTACAGGGTACCATCTTCTGCATTTTTCGCATACGAGGTATCCTTCTATAATCTTGCTTTCATAGCAGTCAGAGCACGGAGCCTCTTTTATGTCCTTGACGTACTTGTCAAGAAACCCACAGTAAACTTCGCATCTTGGCTTTTCGTACGTCTTTGCTTCTTTCTTCTCTTCTTTTACAACGTAAAGCTTTAAGGGAAAATGCTTGCAGACTGGACACGCAAGCACGTCCATAAGCCTGTATCTCATACATTAACAGGCTTATTTGTGGTTAAAAAGTTTTAATATAAAGCTTTGCAAAAGATTGTATGCAAAGAGAAAGCACTGTAGCAGTGTACGGGTTGGGAAGGGTCGGCGCTTCTGTGGCCGCAGTGATGCTAAGGCACGGCTTCAGCGTTATAGGGGTAGACGTCGACAAAGAGAAAGTTGACAGGATAAACTCCAAAGAAAAGATTTTTTCGCTTGAACCTCATGTCGACGAGTCGTTTGTAAAGGGAATAGAAGAGGGAACATTCAGGGCAACAGTTGACCTCAAGTGGGCAAGCGAAGCTTCAAGATACAAGATCATAACGGTCCCTGTACCGCTTGTCCTTAAGACCCCAGATTTTTCCAGCATAAAAATGGCTTCCGAAGCAATAGGCAAAGGGATCAAGATAGGCGATGTGCTGATAGTTGAATCGAGCGTCCCCCCTGGAACGACCAGACAGGTCGTAGCCAGAACCGTGAGCGATGCATCTGGCCTCAAGCCGGAGGATGATTATCTGCTCGGTTACAGCCCTGAAAGAATTTATGAAGGAAGGGCAGTTTACGACATAGAAGAAAACTATCCCAAGGTTGTATCAGGTTACGGGAAAAACAGCCTTGAAGAGATAGCACAGCTTTATTCTAAAGTTGCGAAGAAAGGTGTAATAAAGATGTCCAGCATTGAAGCCGCTGAGCTTGAAAAGCTCGCAGAAGGCCTTTACAGAGACATAAATATAGCTTTGGCAAACGAACTTGCTCTGTTCGCTCAAAGGCTCAACGTTGACTTCTGGGAAGTCAGAAACGCAGCAAATTCTCAACCATACTCAAACATTCACAGGCCCGGAGCTGGCGTCGGAGGGAACTGCATACCCGTATACCCTTACTATGTTCTGCACGCGGCTAACAGGCTGGGTTTCCATTTCAGGCTTGTTGAGTCTGCCAGATGGGTCAACGAAAGAATGCCGCTCGTTGTCGTAAGCAACTTTGTCGAGCTGTTCATACTGAACAAAAAGTCTCTCAGAACTGCAGCGCTTCTTGGGCTGGCCTTCAGGGGCGATACAGACGATGACAGGCTAAGTCCTTCTTACGACATAATAGACAGGCTCAGGGCTTTAAACGTAACAGTAAAGGTGCACGACCCATACGTCAAAAAGCCATCTAGGAGCGACGTTCAGGTTTCAGACAACTTAGTAGAAACTCTTGCTAAAACAGACGGCATCATCATAGTTACGGATCACTCTGTTTATAAAGACCTAGATTATGATAAAGTTGCTAAGATGAGCGGCAACGATCCAATAATATACGATGCAAGGGGTATACTTTACGGCAAACCAAAAATATACGTCCTAGGTACAGGTTATAAGGGCCCGTAGCTCAGCCAGGATAGAGCGTCGGCCTGCGGAGCCGGAGGTCGCGGGTTCGAATCCCGCCGGGCCCGTCAGTGGGCCTGAAACACAATGTACGATGTTTTGATCGTTGGCGGAGGGGTATCTGGACTGACTCTAGCTTACGAACTGAAAAAGCTTTCAAAATCAGTATGTCTGGTTGAAAGCGAAAACCTCGGGGGAAAGATTGCTACAGGCATTCTTGAAGGTAAGGTTGTGGAAGAAGGACCAGAAGAGATCGTTAGCTCAAAGAGCTTGTTGCAGTTTGTTGAAGAGCTCGGGCTAATCGACCAGGTGGTCCGTCCAAGAAACGGTAGGTTTGCTCTTTTAAGAAACGAAAAGCTTTACATGGTTCCTGAAGGTATAGCAGGCGGTGTCCTAAGAGTTAACGCTGAGCTTTTTCATTCTGCGCTGAGCGGTCTTTTCAGCTTCAGAACGCTTGTAAGGATGATGCTCGAACCGTTTTACAAACTGAGCGTTAATGACGATATCTCGGTGAAGGACCTTTTTTCAGAAATCTACGGAAGGAGCTTCGTTGACGAATTCTTCAAACCTCTTGCTGGAGGTATTTACGGAGGGGATATAGGCCTTATGAGCTCCTCAGTTTATTTCCCCTACATCATAGATATAAAGAAAAAAGGTAAAAGCGTTATAGGGAGCTTCCTGGGAAAGAAGATAAATTTTGACCTTATATCTTTTAAAAAAGGGCTGGGCTCGCTTGTACAAAGGATAGTTGAAAAGCTAGAAGGCGTTGATATAATTACCGGAAAAACCGTAACGAGCATAAATAATGAAGGGGACAGATTTTCAGTTAATGTTAGATCGAAAAAGCTAGAGAGCAGGACAGTTTCAGTAATGGTTTCTCCTTATACAGCTCCTGTTTTTAAAAACATAGATGACAATATAGTTAAAAAGGCCAGGCTTTACGTTAAAACTTCCAGGGTAGCTGTGATAAACGCAGTTTACGATAAAAAGGTGGAATATTACGACAAATATTCTGGAATACTTACTTATCCAGAAGTTTACGGCGTTAGCGGCGTTACCTTTTTTGACAGCAAATGGCCAATCAACGGCGATTCAGGGCTTTACGTCATGAAGTATTTTGTCCCGTTTGAAAGCTATATCGATCAAGCTAAAGCCATGAATGTTGTGGAAAAGTTCGGCAGAGAACATTTTCATACAGAAAAACCTTTTTCATACAGGATAAGGATCTGGAACGAAGCACTTCCTGTTTACGCCGTTGGAGCTGGTATGCTTAAACAGGAATCAGAAGCTTATATGGAAAAGGGGATATACTTTGGAGGTTCCTTTACCAATTCCACTGGCATATATTCATCTGTAATGAAGTCAAAAAGCATAGCCAAACGCATAGAAAGCTACCTGGAAACCAGCACGCACGCCGGATCAGAGCCCAGAGGGTCCTTGTAGTAATAATATGCCCTTGACCTGCTCCCCCCGCAGTTGAACCTGAAATCGCAGCTACCGCAATAACCGTTAAACTCCCTCTTCCTGAACTTTTTAAGGATATCATTTTCACGATAGATCCTGACTATATCATCGTTCCTTACGTTGCCTATGGAAACATTAAGGAGGCCACTAGGATAAACGCTACCGTTGTAAGAAATAAAAATTACACCATCACCGTCTAGGGTTCCGTACTGATTTATGGTTGAAGAGCGTGAAGGGCTATAACCGTAAAGCGAGCTCTTCAGCTCAAGGTAGAGGTTGTCATCCTTTGACCTGTTAAACCCCCGGCTTCTTTCAAGATATACCCTTCTTATAAAAGGGCACTCAACAGTCCTTATGTTGATCCCGAAGAAAGAAGCGTCATACAGGAAATTGCAAACAGCTTCGTATTCTGAAGGGCTCATCTCAAGATTAGCGTATGCTCTCCCAACGGCCACGATAAAGAAAACTTCCCATGTTTTAACTCCAAGATCTTTGATGATCTTAAAAACGCCTCCAACTTCCCTTTTATTAAGCGACATAACAGCAGTGTTTACCTGAACATCAAACCCGTAAGATAAAGCTTCTCTGAGCGCTTTCAGTGTGGCTTCAAAATGCCCTTTTTCCCCTCTTATGAGCTCGTGGGTTTCAGGCTTCGCGCCATCAAGACTTATAGAAATGTACTTCACGCCTGCGTCTTTTAATTCTTTTAAAGATTCAGAATTAAGCCTCTCTGAAACTGTAGGAGCAAGAGCAGGAGTGAGGCCCAGGCTTTTTGCGTAGCTGATCAGCTCGTAAATATCTTCCCGTATCAGGGGGTTGCCGCCCGTAAAAACTATTACAGGCTTTTTTTCGAACCCTGAAAGGTTTTCGAGCAGCTTTTTACCTTCTTCAGTGTTCAGCTCTTCAGGATTCCTTTCCCATATTGAAGAAGCCCTGCAGTGAAGACATTTAAGCTCACAGGCCTGGGTAGTTTCCCAGAAAACAATAACAGGGAACCTGTCGAACACATCACCTTTATAATCTTTGAATATATTAACATGCTTTAATTTTTTTTAATAAAGATAATAAACTACCGTTCGCAAATAATTGCGTTGATAGCGATTCCCGGTGAAAAGCTAGGCGTTATAGAAGCCTTTGAGCCAAGAGGAGATTTTATCATAAAGGACGGCAACATATACGCAACAAGGCTATCTGAAGTTAAGATAGACAAGAAGCAAAAAATAATCGAAATAAAACCGCTCAGAAAAGGCTTTGTAAGCGTTGGTGATATAGTAGTTGGCAGGGTAGATTACATTCAGAGGCCCTTTGCTTTTGTTACAATAGTTTCTGCGCTAAACGAAGACCTTGCCGCAGATATGAAAGGGATGATCTACGTGGATCCGGATTACGAATATACACCTGTAATAGAAGGCTCGATAGTAAGGGCAAAAGTCATAGGAACTAGCGCGGGCACTCTCATGCTGAGCGTTGATGAGCCAGGGCTTGGGGTCCTTGAATCTTACTGCAACTACTGCGGTGGACCACTTGTTGTAAGGGGCAGAAACAGCGCAAGGTGTATCTGGTGCGGCAGGGTACTGAGGCTAAGGCTGGCTCCAGACTTTAAGTCAAAAGCGTTGCCTCACAGGGTAATTCTGGAGTAAATCCTTAGATAGATTTAATAAAAGTTTTACGAAATATTTAGCAATGAGTGAAAAGGATAAACAGGACAAGGACGTCGTTTTAAAGTTTTTAAGCGGCGTAAAGGACCCGGTGCTCAAGAAGGATATAGTTTCTCTAGGATTTGTTAAAGATTTGCAGGTTGATGGGAAACAGGTAAAGATAAAGCTTTCACTTACATCTCCCGGATGCCCCCACAAAGACGAGATACTTTCCGATATAGTTAGAAGCCTTGAAGGCTATTCGGTGATAATAGAAGTGACTCACAACGTTCTCAGCGGTTCTCTTGTGAGAAAAGAAGGGACGAGCAAAGTTAAAAACATAATAGCTGTTGGTAGCGGAAAGGGCGGCGTTGGGAAATCAACTGTATCGATACTTCTCGCTTACGCATTAAAGAAGCTGGGAGCAAAGGTTGGTATAATAGACCTTGACTTTTACGGAGCAACAATACCCAGCATGCTGGGTTCAAGCTTTGTCCAGAACGTTAACGAAGCGGGCCTCTTGATACCTCCAATTCATCAGGGGATAAAGATAATCTCGCTTGCATACTTTGTCCCTCAGAACTCAAGCGTGATATGGAGGGGGCCAATGCTTAGCAAAGCGGTCCATGATTTTATGGAAAAGGTTGACTGGGGAGAGCTTGATTACCTTATAGCGGACCTGCCTCCGGGTACAGGCGATGTTCCTATAACTCTCGGGCAGGACAGGCTGATAAACGCCGCAGTAATAGTTTCAACGCCACAACCAGCTGCAGTCAACGTTGCACTAAAGCTTGTCGACACGTTCAAGAAGCTCAACGTTCCTGTGATTGGAGGGCTTGAAAACATGAGCTACTTTATCTGCCCTAACAGCAAAGAAAAAGTAGAGCTGTTCGGAAGCAGATACTTTAAGGATAAGCTGGAAGAAACCGGGCTGCCGTACCTTGGAGCGCTGCCGTTTGTTCCGCAGCTCAGGGAACTCGAGGACGTGGGCGTTAAGGAGGAAAACATTTCTTACATAATAAACGACATAATACCCGTGGCACAGGAACTTACTTGCAGGCTCAGCCTGCTTAACTCTCAGGTCAGCGAAAGGCCCTTTTTCCTTAACGTTCCGAAAAAGAAATAAAGGCATAATCGCTAATCAGTAGTGCGATGATGATTCAGAGTTTATCTTGACGCATGAAATGAAGGCATTTGTCTGAGCGCGTTAAGCTTTTAATCTGCACATGGGTAATATATTTGTGAAACGAACAGTACATCTTCCAAAGGGTTTGCTTGAGTTTTACATCCTGAGCCTTTTAAGTACATACCCTGCGCGCGGTATAGAGCTGATAGATGTTATTAGGAAGAACACAAATGGAATGTGGTCACCTAGCCCCGGTTCACTTTATCCTCTTCTTAAGAAGCTTGAAAGGGAAGGTTTGATATACAGCGTCAGCAGCGACGGAAGGTTTGTCATAACGCAAAAGGGCAAAGAAAAGCTCGAGGAGCTAAGATCCGAAACTGTTATCATATACAGAATAATAGAGAGCATTATCAAAGAAGCTAAGCCTTGAGAAGACGCTTTGCAACAAACCTTCTTATGATGTAAAAAGCAACGACCCAGATCGCAAGTATAAACAGACCTATAAGGTCCCTTATAAGCTCTATAATTATTCCCCTCAGATCATCTGTCATAAGGAGAGCCTGTTTCATAAGGAAAAAGCTCAGCAGCAGGAGGATCCATGCGCCTACAAGCGTAATTGACAAAAGCGTTACAGATGAAACCTTCAAATGTAATACACCAGCATCGTTATAAAGCTCAAAGCTGTCGAAATAACGCTAAGCAACATTATTCTGTTTGCGAGCTCTTTCTCGCTCATAGGCCTCTGAGACGCTATAAGCCTTGCAAGCGTAACAGGTGCCTTTGGATCACTGTTGGCGATCATCCTGTAGTCATCAAGAACTATCAAAGGTCTCATAAGCTCCGAATGTTCCTTAAACCCTCCTATTGAAGAGAGTATGAAAAAACCGTTGAATATCAGCGGAAGAGTAGCAATTATGCCTATCACTTCAGCTCGAGATATTATCATCAGAGCAACTATTCCTGCACCCATCAACATAGAACCGCTGTCCCCAGGAAAGATCCTTGAAGGATACCTGTGTCTCAGGTAAAAAGCCACAAGAGACGCTTCAAAAGCTATTCCTAAGTATGTGCCAGCAACGTTTCCCCTGATAAAATCATAAGCCAGGAAAGGGAGTACAGAGATTGCAGTGACACCTGTTACAACGCCGTTGAATACGTCTATCATGTTGGTTGCGTTCGTGTATATGGGAAAGCCCGCTAGCACGAGAAGCGGATAAAGGATCTTTATCGTTACGTTTCCAACATAAGGCAGGTAGGGGGTGGATGAATATGCGTGCATGAATATCACAGGCAGAGCGGCCAGTATTGCCAGGAGAGGCTTTTCAGGTCCTCCAAACTTCTTTATGTCATCTGCAAGCCCTATCAAAAAAGCTATCAACAGGGAAAAAATGAAGGCTAAAGCGTATAAATTTCTTACAAAAAGAAGAGCGAGAAGTGTGCCGGCTAACACGGCAAAGCCTCCAGGCCTCGGTATCAGTGGTTTATCCTTTTTGTGTGCATCTGGCACCGTCATCTTTTTGTTCCTGAGAACCCTCTCTAGGTAAAGCGTTATCGTTAAGGTAACGAAAAATGATAATGCAGATTCAATCGCTATGTCTATCCAGTTCATTGTCCTCGCTCATCAGCTTATACTTGTTTTTATTTAAATAATCTATCGTCTTGCATACCTGACACAGCTCGTTCTTTGAAGGCCAGCCGCACCTCTTGCAGTACTGTCCTCCAACCTTGAACTCCTTTGAGTAAAAGCTCATAAATGTGTCAAGAATCTGGTACTTGATGCCCGCGTGTCTTTCCTCCAGCCTGTTCAGGAAGTCCCTTATCTCAGACCTTATGCCTTGCTGCATGTAAGGGCACGTAACTGTCTGAAAATCAAAGCCCTTGAGCATGGCGAACATGGCAAGTTCCTTTTCGTATATCCTGAAAAAAGGATGAACTTTTCTTATGCCAAAGGCTTCAGAGCTTTCAACAGCAGGGTTAAAGCTTTTTAATCTTTCAGTGTCCCCGTTAGTTAAAAGTATAAAGTAGCTCTGCAGTATGTCGTCAAGGTTGTGTGCCGTTGCTAAAACCTGAGCCCCAAGCTCTTTTGCGGCTACGTCTAGGGCCCTTCTTCTGAATATGCCGCAGACCGTGCACGATGAGTACTTACCTTTGTACTCTTGAACATCGTCAATGGTATAGCTGAACATGTTTCTGTAAGAATAAACGACGTGTTTGACGTTAAGCTGTGAAGCAATCTTCGAGGCTATTTCAATACCCTCTTCTCTATATCCTTTTATTCCTTCATCTACAGTAACAGCAATTATCTCGTTGCTCTTGAAGAACTTTGCGAGGACATAAAGTAGAGAAACGCTGTCCTTACCACCTGAAACTCCAACAGCTACCTTTTCTCCGTACTTTATCATTTCATGCTTTCTCACTGTTTCCAGCGTTATATCGTAGACAGAGGTAACGAAGCAACCCTTACAAAGGTATTCCCCTGAATAAGGTCTGTAATAAAAAGACGGTCTACCGCACTTTGTGCAAGGCTTTACCTGCAATTTTAATTATCGTTTATTATTCCTTTATGGGTATGCAGAACAACAGCGCTTACGGTGCTCTTTACGCCAGGTATCTTCAGTATCTTGTCCTTCAGTATGTGCCTGAATTCTTCTATGTCCTTGCACTTTATGATTGAAATTATATCAAACTCTCCTGTAACTTCATAAAGCCCAACAACTTCATCAAGGTTGTTTAGGTTCTGAAGGACAGTGTCCATCATGGGCGAATCAACGAATATGTTTACGAATACGAGCATAGCTATAGCAGATCAGTGGTGCTATTAAATTTAACTGAAACATCTTTTGAACAAATGTGAAGATGTCTAAAGTTTCCTTTGAGCACCTTTATAATATTATACATAAGGAAAAATAAGAACAAAAATCGTGAAAATCCAGAGGAAAGCAATTTTGAACTTTAGCTTTTGTAAACGATTTACAAAATGAACGAAAGCCTCGCCTCTTCTAGAGGCGGGGGCGGTGGGACAGAATTCCTGCATGGCTATCCGTTAAGGTTGAATAGGTTGTGCCACAGGCCTGTACAAAATAAAGCGCTGTCAATTCTGT
>Ga0081529_110098_pt1 | contig 33740 bp, 33 predicted proteins | sample EchGeymetagenome_FD_71012 | JGI IMG/M metagenome (GOLD analysis project Ga0081529, IMG submission 71012) | Ferrous microbial mat and aquatic microbial communities from Echinus Geyser, Yellowstone National Park, USA - transect B T=78-80 C v2... ...
TATCCACGTTAACACGCTCCGTTCATTGGCGTTCCAGGGGAAGTGCTCGTCCATTCCAGAGAAGCGGTGCTTGAAAGACCTGAACACCTGTTCCACCAAGTTCCTCCTCCCGAACGTTTCGCGTTGGTGGGGAATTCCAATTGAAAGTATGTTGTACCAACTCCGTCGTGGAGGACCTCCTCCACGTCCTTGAACACCCGGTCTTGAAAGATCGCCACCACGTCCAGTCCTGGTCTCGGTCAACCTAACCGCAACTATCCTGTGTTGAGGTCCCTCACAGCCCAGAACCAGTATGGCACACCGTGAACCAGCCTAACGCCTGTCTCGTCAGCGTACTCACCGCTCGAGGGGTGAAGTGGCCCTTGACAGCACCCTCCAGTAGTAGTGGAGGGTGCCCTTTGGCAGTTTAGCGTTCCTGAGGCTATGGCCGAGGTAATATGAAGCTAGGGAGAAGGCGATCTCCTCCACGCTGTGGAAGCGTGGGGAAATTTTTAAGTGAGGGAACACGACGTCAACGATCAGGGCGGTGAGCCTCCGTAGCTTGGAAGTCATGGATGCTCACAAACGGAGACCCACCGCCCACCTTAAATATTATACAAGCAAGTGAAATTGTGGGACACACTCGAGGGTACTAAGGTCAGATATATTAACCCTAAGAATACGTCAAAAACATGCCACAGGTGTGGGTATGTTACCCACGTTGAAGGAAGGGAGTATCACTGTCCTAAGTGCGGTACGGTATACAATCGTGACTTGAACGCGTCAGTGAACATAGCCCGTGCCTCAATGAGAGGTACGGGTCGGGGGTACGTAAACACCCCGAAGGGGAGATGAAGGTGCGCCGTGAAGGCCACTGGAAACCCCAAAGCCCCGTCCGTGAGGGCGGGGTAGTTTACTCCCTGTTCCGTTCTCTGGATCTGCGATCTTCGGAAAAGAGTGGAATGTATAGTGTCTAGGGATGCTCTGGTCCTTTCTTGTGCTCCACAACGTGAATCCCGCAGAGCAGCTCAGTCCTCGAGACCTCTGGGAACTCCGCCCCTGGAGATTCGAGATGTGCAGAAAGAAATTTAAGAGAAGAGCCTGGGTAAGTGTCTTATGATAAGGCAGCTCAGGCAAGTTCTCTTGATCTCTTTCTCTGCCTTCTTCGCCGATCTGGGTTACCAGGCTGCCGTCTCCATATTCTCCATATACTTAGTTTACATACTCCATGCTCCGGTTTATCTCTACGGCCTGGCGGAGGGCCTCAATTACGGCCTCGGATCGGTTTTTGGTTACGTAGGGGGAAAGATGGCCGATCATTACGGCGCCAAGCTCATGTCCATTGTGGGTAACGCCTTAATACCCTTGATGTCCTTCTTCTTCTTCACCACCAATCCAGTTTTGGTCGTAGTCCTCTTCTCATTGGGCTGGTGGATGAGGAACTTCAGGTCTCCCCCTAGGAGGGCCCTCCTCTCCTCTGTTACCACTCCAGAGGAGAGGCAGGAGGCTTACGGTCTTCTCCACGCACTGGACATAGCGGGTGCTTCCATAGCGGTAGGGTACATAACAGTGTCGCTCCTCCTCAAGTTAGACCTGAAGCTCATTATGTTAACCACCGTAGCTTATCTGGCCATAAGCACTGCGCTTTTGGGCGCGGTGAGAGGGAATCTAGCGAGGGTGGAAGGACGCAAAGAGCCCCTACAGGGGAGGAATAGGAGGCTGATCAGCGGAATACTAATAGCCACTTCCCTCTTCGGTTTCAGTTATTTCTCCTTCGGTTACCCCATACTCACGGTCACAGAGAAGTTCAATGCACCCTATCTGGGCACATTGACCTATTTGATCTTCCTCCTGGTCTCCTCTACTTCTGGCTACGTCTTCGGGAGGGTCAAGAGGAGTGAAGTCCTCCTCCTCACCTCTGGTTATGTGGTAGCTGCCCTAGCCAGCCTGGGCTTCCAGCTCTCCTCCGATCTCCCTTCCTTCCTCCTCTCATCCTCCCTCATGGGAATAGCGGTGGGAATGGTGGAGACCTTCGAACCCTCCATTGTCTCCAAGGTCTATCCAAGGGAGGGGGAGGGGATGGGGCTGCTGGCTGCCTTCAGGAGCCTCGGCCTCTTCACAGGTAATTTGGCAATGGGTATCCTGTTCAGTCAGGGCTTGGCTTACTGGTATGCCTTTCTCGTTTCCTTAGCGTCCGTCGTGGTCATGGTAGTAGCCGGGAGGTCGAAGTAATTGGACTTCCCTTGGTATCTATTCATAGTCCTCTTCTCGATCTCCATCCTCTTGGGCAGGGGGCTCAAAGTTAGGGTGCCAGGGCAATGGATCACAGCCCTAGTAGTGGTCCTGGTTTTCACCATAAGCTTCTGGGGGGGCGCCTCCCTTTCCCTTTCAGGGGCATACAGGCTCGTTTGGCTCTCCCTCGCCTATTCGCTCACCTCGATCCTACTCACCTATGCGGTGGGTTTAAGTATGGGAGGGAAGAGATCTGGGAGTGGGGGAGCCATCAGGGGTTCCCCTCCTCTCCCCGTCATCGCGTCTGCAGTAGTAGGCCTGGGACTTGGGAGGGTTTTAAGCGAAGTAGCCTCCAATACCTCTCTGGTGGTGGAGGTGGAGCTGATCTTACTGGCAGTAATGGTGGGGCTCTCCATAGGGCCGCAGGTCAGTCAGAGAACCCTAGTCCAAGGTGCCAGGTTAGGCGTCATGACCTCCCTGGCCTCCATCCTGGGCAGCGCAGCCTCGGGTCTCCTCTGCTCTATCCTATTGGGAGTTAAGGTCAACCTATCTCTGGGCATAGCCATGGGTATGGGGTGGTACACACTCGATGGACCCCTAATCGCTTCAGCCTCGACGCCAAGCCTGGGTTTAGTGGCCTTTCTCTCAAACTTCCTCAGGGAACAGCTCACCTTCCTCTTGGTCCCAGTCCTCAGGGGATCTCCAATTTCCCTTATAGCCATGGGTGGTGCCACGACCATGGACGATACACTCCCCCTTTACGTTGGGTCCCTGGGGGAGAGTTATGGTATACCCTCAGTGGTCAACGGCGTCATACTGACCATCCTGGTACCTATAGTGGTTCCTATAGTGCTACTTTGAGCAGGCTAAACCCTATCAGGACCAGATCCCCTTACAGAGTTCCCTGGGTTAAGACCGACCAGCTCAGAGAAACTCTTATATTGAGAGAGAAAGGTTACTTAAGGATCGTCTTTGGGTGTTTTTAGATGGAGTATAAGTGGATCGCTCTTTCCAATACCACCCTGGGAACCCTCATGTCCTCCCTGGACGGGAACATCGTGATCATCGCCGTTCCCACCATAGCCAGGGACCTCAGGGCCACTCCCTTCGAAATGCTCTGGGTCCTCTTGGGCTATCAATTGGTGACAGCGGTCAGTTTAGTCAACCTGGGCAGGCTGGCTGACATACTCGGTAGGGTTAAACTATACAACCTGGGCTTTGCAATCTTCACCGCTGGTTCGGCGCTTTGCAGCCTCTCTATCACCGGCACCGAGTTGGTGGCGTTCAGGATGATCCAGGGAGTGGGGGGAGCACTCCTATTCTCCAACAGCGCTGCCATACTCACTGACGCCTTTCCCCCTAACGAGAGGGGGATGGCCCTGGGAACGAACCAGGTGGCCATTGTAGCTGGGTCGGTGACTGGACTGATCCTGGGGGGAGTCCTGACATCATTACTGGGCTGGAGGTCCATATTCTGGGTCAATATACCCATAGGTGTCTTCGCTACCCTGTGGTCCCACTTCAAGCTAAGGGAACTGGGCAGGATAAAGAAGGGGGAGAGGATAGATGTCTGGGGTAATATGCTCTTCGCTGCAGGTCTCTCCTCGATCCTGACCGCGATTACGATCAACGCGGTGTCAGGACTCTCCTTGCCCATTTATGCTTCCCTCCTCTCCCTGGGGTTCGTCGCCCTAGTGGGCTTCGGGATCGTGGAGACCAGGGTTGAGGATCCCATGTTCGACTTCTCCCTATTCAGGATAAGGACTTTCTTGGCTGGAAATGTGGCGATCTTCATGAACTCCTTAGCGAGGGGGGCTTTCAGCCTCATCATGACCCTCTACCTGCAGGGTCCAACCGTGGGCCTCTCCCCCCTTGAGGCCGGCCTCTACCTCACACCAGTCTCCATCTCCCTCTCCATACTTGGCCCGGTGAGCGGCAGGATCTCTGACAGATACGGCTCTAGGTATCTGGCCAGCTTGGGGTTAGGCGTTTCTGCGGTGGGATTCCTCATGCTTTCGAACATAGGCTATAGGACGTCCTTCCTCAACCTCCTGTTGCCCATGGTTCTGGCTGGGGCCGGGATGGGGATATTCGCTTCCCCGAACAGGGCCTCCATAATGAACTCCCTTCCACCTGAGAGGAGGGGGACTGGGTCGGGTATAAGTAGCACCCTAGTCAACACGGGAGGCATACTGAGTCTGAGCACATCCTTCGACATAATGGGGAGGAAGGTCCCAAAGGCTGATCTAGCCTCCATATTCTCAGGGAACGTGGTGTCCAATGCGCCTTGGACAGCGGACTTCATATCCTCGATACACGAAATCTTCTACCTCTCCACAGCCCTGCTCCTGATCGCGGTCGTCCCCTCCCTCATGAGGGGGAGTAAGGAGGTGGAGCTTAGGGACAGGGAGTCCTCGGTGATCACGGTCAAACAACGCAGGATATGAGTAGTGCGTGTCCGATCGTCGCACTCATGCTTTCTCATATAGATGATTATATTAAGTTTTTTATTATAAATAAATTTCACTCAGACATACTGGCCTCTTACGTCCAACTAGCGTCGAGTCAATTCCCTTAAGGTCCCCTTCTATGGCGGACTCCTCCGTAAGGGCTTCGGGATCAGGTTATCACGACTTCCTGAAGTACAATAGGGCGGCTGATTTGGGCCTCAACCTCAGGATTGCTGGGTTACCCCCCTCCACCACCACTCTGTCCATGTCCTCCACCTCTAAACCAGCTGGGTACCAGAGCTTACTCACCCTTTCCTCGTAGGCGTGGTTTATGACCGCAGCCAGTAATCCTTCCTTCCCCTGTAAATACTGAACTTCCACTCCCTCAGCATCGACCCTGAACTCCCTGCTTACTCCAGCTAGATCCGCCAGGCCGCTGTAAAACTTAACCAGTTCCGCTGAATGGCCAACCTGTTGCCACGCGAGGAACGCCTCCATTGGGACCGTGGAGAGGATCGCTAATCCACTCCCCCTTTTAACAGCGAAAATCCTGGGCTTTCCCTGCTGATCCACTGCCACAGGCCTCGCGTCCTTCTGACTCACGGAGTAGGCTAGCGTGTTGGGCCTAGCCTTCAGCTCCACTCTTTCTCCTACTCTAAACCCAGCGAAGTCCTGCACGAAGGTCAACAGGATCTCTCGAGGTAATACCTCTCCTGGAAGGCCGGCGTTGAGGTCCGGCTCAACCCCGAAAAGTTCATCCCAGAGGTGGGTCGCAGTCATGTGGAAGTCAGTCCTCAGCGCTGAGTAGTAAGCTACTCCTCCCCTTTTCACGAACTCCAGGACCTTCGAGGAGGTAGTGGTGAAGAGTCTGGTGGTCGAGGGTAGAAAGAGGAGCTTATAATCCAGAGGAAGGTCTTCCCTAGCGAAAGTCACCTGCAAACTGGCAGACCTGGCCAGTGTGAATGACTGCACTAGAACTCTGCTGTGATCCCACCTGGCGCTGGGTTCGGACATGAATGGGTAGTCCCTGTGGAACCAAGGGGGCACCAATATTGCTGCGTCCCTTTTCGGCACTGAGAAGTCTGAGAGGTTGATCCTCCTCAGCTTCTCTGCGAACCTCCTGATCAAGGAGGTGGCCCTCTTCTCAGTCCCGTCGCGCCTCAGTATTCCAAAGGAGAGTTCGTGTGGTTCCCAGAGGTAGGGTTCGTCCTCCTCCCTTTCGAAGTCTGTGAAGCACCACACGAATGCCCCCTTGGCGCCGTATACCAGTGAACCGTGAAGGACCACGTCTATGAACTGGGCCTGGCTCTCCTCAGAGTAGAGGTAGGTGGGGAAGCCGAACTCCTCGAGCACCACTGGGATCCCTGAGCTCCTACAGTACTCTAGGGTGCAGAGGTAGGACATGGTGTGTCTCACGGGGTCATGATCGTAGAGGTAGATGTGTGGAGAGGCGTAATCCGCTATCCCCTTCACGTTCTCCGGCTTCAGGAAGACTGGGGAGTAGGGGGCCACGGAGTCCCCCACCGAGATAGGCCTCCCAGAATCCAGTCCCTTGATCTCCCAGTAGAGTTCAGAAAGCCAAACGCGGAAGTCCTCCGCCCTCTCAGGTCTCCTGACTAGAGTGACCTCGTTGGTGAGTATCCATCCCCCTATGGCTGGGTGCCCCTTGAACCTCCACACTACCTCCCTCGCGAACCTCTTGAACCCCTCAACGCTCCTCTGATCATATATCCTTGACTCAGGATCCCAGGGAATTGGCCAGTTTTTACCGCTCATGTGTCCCACCAGGAGGGTTGGGAAGACTTTCACGCCGTTGGCTAGGGCTGCCTCCAAGAACTCCCCGAACCTCTCTGCACACTCCTGCTTAAGTCCACCCGAGAAGTTAGCGCAGTCCTCCGCCAGTAGGAAGACCCTAGCCCCATTGATTCCCAGTTCCCTCATCTTCGCGAGTTCCGCCTTGATCTCTGTGGGATCCCACTTGCTCCAAATCCTTATGTTGGCTTTCCTGGGCCAATAGTTGACTCCCAGGACGAAGCCGCTCCAGGGCTCCTCCCTTGAGGACATAACGCTATGAAACGTGCCGAGAGTAAAAACTTTAGTGATCTCCACTGGAGGGGACTTTTCACTGGCTGACTCCCTCTCCGGCTTGAAGGCTTCCAGGGGGTTCACGGTTCCCGCCATGAGTGGTTACATTTGGTGGGAAGTCAGGAGGATCATCTACACTTGAAGGATCGAATGGGGGAACCTACATTCATAGCCCCTGGTTCCATGATCGAGAGTAAATGCGACGTTGGTCGTCCCTCCCGCAGTCCCGTTTCCTGAACCGAGCTGGGGAGGGGAGTGTTAGCTTCACTAACAGATCTCCTGAAAAAGGGTATTAAATCGCCATTCACGCCCCTAGAAGGGTGGAGCTTCATTCTTTTGTAACTCCGATCAGGTCCCCTTTCTCGTTGAATAGGAAGAACCTCCTCACCCTGAACCTCAATTCCTTCGCTGGAGGTTCTTGAGTCAACTTCAAGTTCACTTCCTCTCCTCCAATCAACACGTGCACTATATACTCGTCTCCCAGGGGTTCGGTGAAGATCGTCTCCCCCTTCACACAGTCCTCGTGACACTCCAGAACTACGCCCTTTACCCCCACATGACGGTGTTCGATAACATAGCGTTCCCACTCAAGATGAGGAAGGTGGGAAGGGGGGAAATAGAGAGGAGGGTGAAGGAGGTCGCTGATACGCTACAGATCAGCGAGCTCCTCACCAGGAGGCCCTATCAGCTCTCAGGGGGACAGCAACAGAGAGTGGCCTTGGCCAGGGCCTTAGTGAGGGACCCCAAGGTCTTCCTCTTCGATGAGCCCCTATCCAATCTCGACGCTAAACTCAGGGTGCAAATGAGGGAGGAATTGAAAAAATTCCATTTTAGATTTAAAATAACTACAATTTATGTGACGCACGATCAAGTGGAGGCCATGTCCTTAGGGAACAGGGTAGCGGTCATGGATAGGGGAAGGATAGTGCAAGTGGGGACTCCCTCGAGTATTTACAACTCCCCAGTGAACAGCTACGTGGCCACATTCATAGGAATGCCGCCCATGAACCTGATGAAGGGGAGGATCTGCGAGAGTCCTGAGGGTAGGTTGACCATCTGCGTGGGGGACGTGAGGTTCCCAATAAAGGTGGGAGAATTGGACGAGGTGAAAGGGGAGATCACAGTGGGCTTCAGGCCCTCCGAGGTCTCTCTGGAAGACCATGGCCACGTTCCTGTCGTAGGGCTCCACGTCCGTTACGTCCTTATTATCTATCATCACGCGCCCCGCGTCGGGTTTAGTCAGGCCAGCTATAATCCTCAACAGGGTGGTTTTGCCGCACCCCGAGGGGCCTAGGACCACCATGAATTCGCCGTCTTCCACTTTCATGGAAACTTTGTCCAGGACCTGCTGCTGGCCGAACTTCTTCTCTATTTCCACGACTTCGACCTCACCCAAACACTTCACCTCTTGACGCCGGTGAAGGCTATCCCCCTTGTGAAGTACCTCTGGAAAACGGCGTATATAACTATGGTGGGTATTATGCTCAGGGTGGTCCCAGCCATGAGGTAGTTCCACTCTATTGCCTGCCCATTGGCGGTCTTGAAGAAGTTCAAACCCACGGGCACGGTGAACATGTCGGAGGTCTGAGCCACTATCAAGGGCCAGAGGAAGTTGTTCCAGGCGCTCACGAAGGTGTAAATCGCCACAGCGCTCAAGGCGGGCCTAGCCAGTGGGATCATGATCCTAAAGAATATGTCCCAGGGCGTTGCCCCGTCCAACACTGCAGCCTCCTCCACCTCATAGGGGATCGTCTTGAAGAACTCCCTCATTAGGAAAACCCCGACCACGTAAGCCAACGTTGGGACTATTATGCCTTGATAGGTGTTGACCCAGCCGAGCTTCAGGATCAGGATGAAGTTAGGCACGATGGTGATCGGGAAGGGGATCATCAAGGTGCCCAGCAGTAGTAGGAACAGTTTGTCCCTCATTGGGAAGTCCAACCTGGCGAAGGCGTAGCCTGAGATTGCGCTTATGGTGACTGAGATCAGGGTGGTTAAGATCGAGATCACAAGGCTGTTGAAGTACCACCTGAGGAAGCCCTGTGTGTTCAATACAACAACGTAGTTCTCCACCGTCTGCACCACAGGGGCCAGTAGTGGTTCCTGGGCAGTTGCAGCGTCCCTGAAGGAGGCTAGTACCATCCAGTAAAAGGGGATCAAGTATGGGAGGGCTATGAGTGCGCCCAGCATTAGGATAGCAAGGGTACTTAGCTTGACCTCCATTAGGACCACCTCCTCACCTCCAGGTACCTCCTCATTACCAGCGTGAGTATGAATATTATGGCGAAGAGTATGAAGGAGGCAGCGCTGGCGTAACCCATTCTATTATAGGAGAAGGCATAGTTGTAGATGTAGAGTAAAGCTGTATACGTGGAGTACCCAGGACCGCCATTGGTCATAACGTAGGATAGGTCGAATATCTGAAGGGCGCCTATGAGCCCCAGAACTATCACCACGTATAGGCTAGGCTTCAGTAAGGGGAGGGTCACGTACCTGAACCTCTTCCAAGCGCTCTTGGCGCCATCGATCGCAGCTGCCTCATAAAGGGTCCCCGGAATGGAGTTGAGACCAGCAATGAAGACCACCATGAAGTAGGCCGAGGTCCCCCAAATCGCTACCGACATGATCGCGGGAAGGGCCGCGTAGGGGTTCAGGAGCCAGTTCTGGGGTTTGACTCCGAAGAGGGAGAGCACGGAATTCACTAGACCGTATGGGGAGAAGATCCACGTGAATATCAGGGAAACTATTACTGAAGACGTTATGGTGGGGATGAAGACTAGACCCCTCAGCACTTTGATCACCCTGTTCTCAGAGCCGTAGAGCAAGGCCAACCCAAGGGCGATGAGCGTCTGTGTGGGCACGACCCCCGCCGTGTATTCCGCGGTGTTCATCAGGGACCTCAGGAAAATGGGGTCGTGGAAGAGGGACACGTAGTTGCTAAGACCGACGAAGTGGTAGGTGGGAACAAGGACGTTGTAATCGGTGAAGCTCAAGTAGAGCGAGTAGAACGCTGGGAAGTAAACGAAAGTGACTAGAATTACCAGAGCGGGGAGGACGAAGGCGTAACCGAAGAAAGACCTTTTCCTTAGGGTCCCAGCCACGCGGGCTCTACCCCTTGAGGTCGTTATACTCGGTCTGGGTTAATTGTATCACAGTCTGATTGAAGGTGGTGGAGCCTATGAATAGGTTCTGTATGATCGCATTGGCATCGTTGTACATCTTGTCGAAATTGGCTGTGGCGAAGGACCAGGGGTGAGCATAGGGGAACTCCCTCATTAAGCTCAGCGAATCCTGATGAGAGCTGTAGTATGGGAGGCTGAACAGTGAGATCCTGGTGGGCAACGCTAACCCCTGTGTCACCCAGTCGGTCATGCCAGTCTTGGAGGTGAAGAACTGTATGAACTCCCAGGCCTGTTGAGGGTGCTTATCGTTGTGGGGTATGGCCAAGCCCACCGTGAAAAGCAGCGTCGCATTCCCTGCGGGACCAGCGGGAAGTGGAGCGACAGCGTAGGTTACGTTAGGGTAGGTCTGCTGCATGTAGGGGATCATCCAGTTCCCCTCAATGGTCATGGCCACTTTCCCCAGTCCGAACGCCTGTCCGTCCCAGCCAGCACCTATGGCCTGAGGCACCACCGCGTAACCGTTCTTGATCATCTGGTAAACGAAGTAGAGGGCCTGTTGGAACTGGGAGGAATCGGTCCCCACGGAAGTCCCGTCACTCGAGATCCAGTAGCCTCCCGCTTGATACACGAAGGCCAGAATCCTGGCCATGTCTGGCGGTATGGCCAATCCGTATCTCAGCGTGCTGCCGTTGGGCGCCTTCACTGTGAGCTTAACTGCGTCCTGGTAGAGTTACTGCCAAGTCCTGGGTGGAGAGGGGATTCCTGCCTGTTTGAAGTAGGTTGGATTGTAGAAGAGGCCCAGTGGGCTCCAGTCCTTAGGGATCGCGTAGATGTTCCCATTGTACTCAAAGGCCTGAATGGTCTCTGGGATGAAATCGGAGATGTTGTATGTGGAATTGGAGGAGACGAAACTATTGAGGGGTAGGAGGAGACCGTTCTTGATGTAGGTGTAAGCTTCCGAGCTGTCCAGGTAGAAGACGTCAGGAGCGTCTCCCGCAGCGATCTCTGTCTTTAATTTGGTGTTGTAGTCTGAAGTTATGGGCTCGAAAACAACCTGCACGTCCTTGTGTTGGGAATTGAATAGGTTCACCATGTTCTGATCGAATTGGTATTCTGCACCTGAGGACACCCAACCGGCGAAGACTATCTTCACTGGAGCGGAGGGAGTTATTCTACCCATTGTGACGTAGACTCCTATTGCAGCTGCTGCCACTACTACTACTGCAATTACTGCGTATATCCGTGTGGAGAGACCCTTCCTATAGGAACTATGCCTAGACATTGTGATCGAGTTTAACGATACGTAATATATAAACTTTTCCTATTCATTACTAATATCCTCTAGTAAAGATTACTGACACTTACAGGACGTGGATGCCAGAAATCCCCGCTTGTGGGAGGGGAGTTTGAAGGTGTGGACTAGGCTGAAGAGATCCTGAAGAGGAATTATACAGTTGGGGGTTTGGGGCAAAGAACTTCGCTGGCGGAGACAGATGGCCCCCCAATTTAAACATTCGTTCTGGGAGAGCATGCATTAATGACAGTCACGGACGGGGTAAGCGCCACCGAGGGTACCCCGGTAAAGCCACTGAGGCTAACCTCTGCCACATCAACGACCTATACAGGCCGATCATGCCCGCATCAGGGTGGGAGTGCCCGTAGTGCCTGTGGAGCTCCGCCCGCTAGCCAAGGAGGCGAGGTAGAACAGGAAGCAGGACCTCCTTCAGGAGTGGGTAACTCGCCTATCTACGGACCAGTTTACTAATCCTTTTGTCCCGCTGGAGCATTGAGCAGAACTTCCGAGGGGTTCGGTCGAGAACTCATCCTTTTCTAACTGTCGCCGGAGAGTTCTATGATCACCCTTTCCGCCTCCACGTCCTCTAAGACCGAGTTCTCCCCTCCCACGAGGAAAGTGTTCCCGTTGGACTCTAGCTCGAAGTTGACCACGTCTCCTTCAGCCCTGACCTTCCCAGGCCTCCCAGAGATGGTCAGCCTGTCCCCACCCTTCACTAGCCTTCCTTGCACCGTCACCTTGATCTTGAGCCCATTCTCCTTGGCCCTCATTATCTCCCATACAGCGAACCTGTGGGACCTGAAGATGAGTGGGAAGTCGTTAACCCTTAACTCCCTCCTGAACTTGGTCTCAGACCTCCTCCACCCCTCGAAGTAGTAGTGGAGGAAGAAGAGAGACATGAACTCGTCTCTGAACACATAGCCGTAGGCATTACTTCCCTGTTCCAGGCTCATCATTCTGGGCATGAAGACGCTGTGCTGCGCATCTGGAACCATTAAGTAGAACTGTCCCAGTGGATGCACCTTGACCTCAAGGGCTCCAGCTTCCCTGAGTTGCGTCGAGGTGACCTCATCAATTGAGGGGTAAACCAAGACGTAGGCCTTGACCCCCCTCGAGGTGCTCGAGGCTATGTGCTTCAACAGTCTCTGGATCATGGAGACGTGGGCCTCTATGTAGAGCTCACTTGAAGCCTCCTGGATCAGCGAGATCGAGTTATTCAGGACGTTGTCGATCCCCCTGGTGACCCACATTACGTTCCTCCTCAGGTTCTCGCTGACGTACCCCTTGGTAATGGCGTTCAAGATCGAGGCCTTCTTCCTGCTGAACTCCCTCTCTAGTTTCTCCAGGACTATGGAGGGCCTCTCGGCCACGTAGACCTTAGGTTTGCTCTCCTGGACGAATATGAACCCCTTTCTGATCAGTGAGGACATGATGTTGTATAGCTGGGGTTGATGAATGGAGAGATCGGTTATAATGTCCTTAGCCGTGGCGCTCCCCCTCATCATGAGGTACCCTAGCACCAGGGCCTCCTTCCTGGACAGCCCTAGGGACGTTAAGGAATCTATGAAGTCCTCGTCCATTTCCATCATACTAGAGAAAGGATCACTGACTCTCTTATAAAACCTTTAATACACTCCCTTAGTAACTAGCTAGTGTGGCGTGTAACGAGGAGGTCTGCGTTGAAGCGCAGAGGCTGGATGTCCCCTATTTGAATGCGGGCCTTAAGGCTTTCCTCATATCACAGGTAAATGGACCCTCGAGGATCGGTTTCCACATCGAAGGGGAAATGGGCGGGTTCTGGGTCCCACCCCTGAAGTTCCTGTATGGATATCGCCTGGGTAGCTCAAGGGGGGAGGTGAAGCCTCTGTCCATAGAGGTGTGGAAGTGGAAGGTGGTCAAACACTTCTCTATGGGCAGCGGAGTTCTATCCCTGAGCGAGGTCGTGCCCGTGGATCGCGGTTGCGTCGCTCTGAAACTCGAGGGTGCCGAGTCTGGCACTTACCTCGAGTTCGAGGTTAAGGTCTTGCCCGTTTGGTTCTCCACCGGGGGGAGGATGAGGTCTCAATGGAGGTGGTAGGGGACTCGGTTCACATTAAGGAGAGGAATTACCCAGGGGCTTCAGTGATCAGGTCCTTTCCCAGCAGTGAGCCCGAAGTCAAGGGGAATAGGGTGAGGTACGCTGTAAAAGGGGAAGGCCTAGAGGTCCTCGTCTGTGGATCAGCGAGGGGTTTAGGGGATGCACTGTCCCAGGCTCAAGGTCTGGAGTTCAGTGAAGTGGAAGGGCAGAAGGCGCAGTATGTGAGGGATCTGACCCAGTGGCTTAGGGTCCAGGGTACTCCTTTCGATGTGGAGCTGGAGTGGGCGAAAACCAACTTAGCTCTTTCCCTCCACGATCAGGAGGGGATAGGCCTGGGCTTCGTGGCTGGCTTCCCCGACTACCCTTGGTACTTCGGCGTTGACACCTCCCTATCCATGAGGGGAATACTTTGGTCTGGGATGTTCGATGAAGCCAAGAGTTCCTTCCAATTACTCTACGAGGCGTCGAAGAGGAATGGGTGGAGAGTCCCACACGAGATAGTGACCAACGGGAGGATCTACAACTACGGGGACCTGGAGGAGACTCCATTGTTGGTTTCCAACCTATGGGACATCTACGAGTTCACAGGGGACAGGGAGTTCGTTGAATCCCACCTGGATGGTGTCACTAACATGATGTTCCACTACTTCTCTAGGGACTCGTTACTACCTGAGGGACCAGATGTCATGGAGGACGAGGGTAGGAATTCTGGGGTGAAGGTCGACGTCGCTTCCTTCGCCTACCTAGCTTACCTAAGGCTGGGCAGGCTCCACGAGATCTTCGGTGATCAGCGGTTGGCAGAGGAGTCCAGGAGGAGGGCTGTGGAGATCGCTAAGTTCGTCGAGGAGTCCCTCTGGGAGGGATCCCTAGGCCTCTACGCTGATAGGATCGTCAACGGTAAGAAGGAGGTGAATTGGTTCTGGACCTCATTCACTCCACTCCTCGTCAAGTTGGCCCCCTTGAACAGGGCGAGGGACACGATCTCCAACTTCATGAGCAAGATGTGGGATAACGGGGTGAAAGTGGAGGGGAGAAAGGGTGTCGTCATGCCCGTAGTCACTTCGCTCTTCTCCTTGGCATGTTTCAACTATGAACTCAACGACCTGGGCTGGGAGGTCCTCAAGTCCAACTTCTCCCTTTTCTCAACCCAATCCCCAGCTTCCTACCCCGAGATCAAAGGGGGAGGGTGCTTCATGCAGCTTTGGTCAGCAGCCACCCTGATTGAGGCTTTCCTCCACGGCTTAACGGGCCTTGAGGTGGATCAAGAGGAGAAGGAAGTAAGACTGAGACCACGCCTCCCTAAGGGGGTTGAGGCAGTGAGGGTGAAGGGGTTGAGGGTGGGAGGTGACGTTCTGGACTTAGAGGTGGGTAAGGAGGTTAGGGTGGAGTCCAAAAGGGGACTTTTCAAGGTTGGGGGGTAAGTTTCCAAGGGTATCCAAGTCCACAGCGTGACTAACACCGAGAGCTAGCTATAACGTGGACTTCAGTGAAATACCACGCCCTGAACGGTTAGACCCAAAATCTCTCATCTAAAAACGGGGTTGATGGTATTGGCATTAGCTACAAATCATGGGGTTGGGGCGTTCCCCTTGAGAGTGTAACGTTATTCACCCCTTGTAACGTTCTCGCTGGGGGAAACTTCGCAGCCTAGTGCCCACACTATCGACACACTCTACCCGGCCATACGGGAGGACGGATCTAAACTGTTTTGCTTCAATCCTGACCTATTTTCGAGGAGGTGATTTTGGGTCTACCGGCGAGGGCGGGCTAAGTTCACCATGAAGGGTAATACTAGTTCCCCGATAATAAGTGCTATTTTCTCTAGATTTTAGAGAATACAGTTTTTTAAATTTTTTATATTTTAAAAGAATAACTCTTTTTCGCACCACCGAGAAGAGGTGAGGCTTGGCTGTCGCTTTGTAATAAGTTTGAAGGAATTTGGGCAATCGTGAACTCAATGGAAGGATCAAGTCTCAGGAAAACATCAAGGAACTTAGTCAACAGCCGTCTCCTTAAAACTATGCAGTTATGACTCAAAATCGAGTTCGGGAACTTCCCTCAGCTAATTCCCTTATGTGTAAAACGAATGGAAAGGCTTTCACTTTTCTGAGTAACTTCTCATCTGCAGTATATACCCTCTCGTTTAGCTTTTTGCCCAACGCTATGTAGGCAGCGTCGTACAATGTTACCCCGTATGTAGACGATATTGGCACCATCTCGTTAACTATGTGTTCAAAACCATAAAGCGTAATTTGAAAGTCAGTCAAGTTCATGCCTACTTCCTCAAGCTCCTTCTCCCCTAAGTTATAAGTATATTTCAGTCCGTTTAAAACCTCAAATGGAAGAATGCAAGGGGCTGACAAGTCTTCTAAACCCTTCACATATCTCTCCTTGAGGATTAAGGACTCCTTACTATATTCCTCATTGGCGAACCATTTTACTACTACAGAGGCATCAACTACTGCCAATTCCTCTCACGCCATTCCCTTATGACTTTTTCGGACCTCTTACCTCCATAATTAAGGAAGAAGTTATACGACCTTACTGATGCCTCCGAGATCCTTCCGTAGTCCTTTTTAATCTGCCTTCTCTTTCTCTCCTCCTCTTCTATTATCTCTTCTATCTTCCTTCTTATCATCTCGCTCCAGTTAATGTAACTAAATTGCTCCATCTTCCTTCTCAACTCCTCATCTACCCTTATACTGATCGTTGGCATATGTAAAAATCGAGGCGTATTTTTTAAAACTTACCACCGTGTATTACATGTATTAACATGGAAGAACGTCCGTATTGACCTTCTCCTTGGTCAACCCAGCCAACACCTCCAAGACCTGTGCTGAGTGCGGCCACGTGAAAGAGTCGACCCTCTCAGACCGTGTTTCCTCCCGTCTGTGGTTGGACAGCAGATCGTGACTGCAACGCCTCCCTAAACATACTCAGGAGATCAGGGCTGGGACGGCCCTGAGGGCCTGTGGAGCCCTCCACCCTTCGGACAAGGTAGGGCCTTGAACTAGGAAGCTCCCTCCTTCAGGAGGGGGTAACTCACAAAGAAGGGGATTAAAGAGCGTAAAGCTTCGCCCCCTCTAGGGGCGGGGAGAAGTCAGTTAATGAAAACTCACCTGTGCTAAATATGCCTCTAAAGTAAGTCTTTAAAGTCTGTAGACCAGACGTTACAGTTGTGACTAACGATCCCCTTGAACAACTTAAACTAAGGGAACCGGACGAGAGGCTAGACGTTACTGGCGAGTCCTGTCCCATTCCTGAGATGATGACCAGCAAGAGGCTCAAGAGGATGAAGGTGGGTCAAGTCCTCGAGGTGGTAACGGATCATCAACCCGCAGTGGACCTCACCCTCCCATCACTTTGCAAGAACTTGGGTTACCCCTTCTTGATCCTGAAGGAGGGTGACGTCTACAGATTCAGGGTCCTTAAGGTGGCTTGACCTTGGCAAATCCCTCCATGATCCTCCAACCTGCATTCAGGGAGGGCTGGATTGAGATATACGCTGTTTTTGCTCTGAGTGGATTCATATTGGGTTGGGTGGCCCAGAGGGGTAACTACTGCTTCGTTAACGCCATGACCTCTATCTTCACCACCAGGAGCCTCGAGAGGTTCGGCGCGGTCATGATACTTTTCGGGGTTACGGCCCTTGGGACTGGGACGCTGGTCGTCGCTGGATTAGTCCCAGTCCAGGACCAATACTTCTTCAATTACTTCGCAGGTTGGTACACCTTAGTTGGCTCCTTCGTCTTCGGCTTTGGGGCTGCGATTGCCGGCGGGTGCAATTTGTCCATGCTCTACAGGGCCAGCAGCGGTTACGTGCAGAACTGGGTGGAACTCCTAGGCATGATGATAGGGACCTACGTATTCGCGGTGACCATTTGGCCCTTCCAGTCCTATACCATGGAGAAGGGGATACTATCTACTACCACTGGGGGATACGTGGAGTATCTGCCCTACCTCCTCTTCCACTCTACCTCAACCTACGCGGTCCTTGTCACTTCCCTGCTCTTAGGCATCCCCCTCGTAGCCCTTGGGATCTACCTGGAGCAGAGGACCAGGAAGGGGTGGAGGAGCAAGGCCAGCAATGTGAACTTCCCCATACTAGGGGCTGGGGTCAAGGCCACCGGAGGGGCTCAGACAGTCAAGCCTACCCTTATTACCTCCCCTGAGGGTGGAGGTATCAAGGACTTACTCCTCCTCAGGAGGCCCTACGGGACTAACCTCTCTACGGTGATCCTGGCTCTGGACATGCTCCTTGTTTTCCTAGCGGGGGCTGGCTACACTTTCAACTACCTAGTCATAACCTCCTCCGATGGGGGTAGGTTCTTCGAGTACGCGTTAATTCCCCTTGGGGTTAACCTATTCCTCACGACGCCCTGGTTCAGGGACTCCTTGACCATAGTGGATCCGAGCACCTTAATGGTGGTCATGCTCTGCGTGGGTGCCTTCATTGCCTCCTACCTTAGCGGCGACTTCAAGGTGAGGATACCCAAGGACAGGAGGAGGCTGGTGGTGGGTTTCCTTGGGGGGATACTGGTGGGGGTGGGAGTGAGGATGGCCCTGGGCTGTAACATAGGCCTCATGTGGACTAACTTCGGCCAGTTAGGTTACGATGGCTTCATCTTCCTCCTGGGCATGCTCAGCGGCGTTTACCTGGCCGTTAAGGTCCAGGAGAGGTGGTGAAGGTGGAGGGGAACAGGAGCGGTTACCCGCTGAGGAAGGTCATAGCCCCCCTGATCCTCTCGCTCTTCTCCATAGCTTGGTATCAATTCAGCGCGATCTACCTAGTTAAGGCGGATCAGGAGGCCTTGAGCCGAGCTAACTTCGCGGTCTATGTGAACCAACCTCAACTGGCTGGATACCTGGAGGCAACGAGGTGGATCTGCTACGTGATCGTATACGTGGGCCTGATCCTCTTCTGGCAGGCCTTGGTCAAGTTCGTGCGTTCCAGGGAGGTGATAGGTTGAGCGAGATGTATAGCATCATGATGATCTCAGGGGAGCCGGAGAGGATCTTCATGGGTATCATAACTGCCATCGGTTACGCTTCGGCGGGGAGCAGGGTCTACATGTTCTTCACCATGGGCGCCCTAAGGGCTCTGACCAAGGAGTCTGAGGGGATCTCCCTGAGGGGTTCAAGGCCACTTAAGTACTACATGGAGAACCTCGTGGAGTTAGGTGGGGAGGAGTTGGAAATAACCGCCTGTGAGTTCGGGATGAGGGTGCAGGGTCTGAAGGAGGAGGACTTAATATACAAGGTCAGAGTGGGGGGGATCTCTGAGTTCGCCCTCAAGAGCTCCCAATCCAAGGCCACTCTTGTCTTTTAGAGGTTCTAGTTCGGTTAATTGCGATCAGAATACTTCCACCTATGACTATAGTTCGCTTCGGATACTACATTTTGATTAACCCTCAGCTCGACTTATCCTTCACTTGAGTCGTCCCTCCTGCGTGAGGACTGATCGGAAACCAGTCCGCCTCAAGGGATTGTGAGGGTCTGTCCTTGAGAAAAGATTAATACGTTTCACCCACTACTCCTACTATGAGCCTCCGGAGTTATCAGGAACTGGCGGACAAATACATAAAAGGTAACGGTGAAGTGTATGAGGACGTTAACCCAGCCAATAAGAAACACATACTAGCAAAGTTCAGGCTCTCCACTAAGGACGATGCGAAGGAGGCGGTGAAGAGGGCTTACTCCAAGTTCCAGGAGTGGGCTAAACTCCCCTCCCCTAGGAGGGGGACAATGCTCATGAAGGCTGGCGAGATCATGGAGGCTGAGGCTGAGGATCTCTCCTTACTCCTGACCTTAGAGGAGGGGAAGACGCTGAGGGACAGCAGAACTGAGGTGGCCAGAAGCTACAATCTATTTAAGTTCTACGGCGCTTTGGCTTTCAAGCACGGCGGCATCACCCTGCCCTCAGCCGACGATAACACCAGGATATTCACCTTAAGGGAACCCCTAGGGGTGGTGGCCCTAATAACTCCTTGGAACTTCCCCATCTCCATCCCCTCCTGGAAGATGGCGCCTGCTCTCGCTGCTGGCAATACGGTTATCATAAAGCCTGCCACCAAGACGCCGCTCATAGTAGCCAAGCTAATCGACATACTTAGGAGGGCGGGAGTACCTGAGGGAGTTGTGAACTTGGTAGTAGGAAGGGGAGGAGAGGTGGGGGACGCCATAGTCAAGGACGAGGATGTGGCTGCGGTCTCCTTCACCGGATCTACGGAAGTGGGTAAGAGGATCTATAGCTTGGTCGGGACCAAGGGCAGGATGACTAGGGTTCAACTGGAGTTGGGAGGCAAGAACGGTCTATACGTGGACAAGGAGGCGGACCTGGGATTGGCAGCGGACTTAGCAGTGAGGGGAGCTTTCACCCTCACCGGCCAGTCCTGCACCGCTACGAGCAGGGTAATAGTCCACTCCAGGGTATACGGTGAGTTCAAGCAGAGGTTAATGGAGAGGCTCAAGAGGTGGAGGGTCGGCGAAGGGACTCAGGACGTGGACATGGGTCCCGTGGTTGACGAGTCCCAGTTCAGGAAGGACTTGGAGTATGTGGAGGTGGGGAAAGCCGAGGGGGCTAAGCTGGTGCACGGAGGTTCCACTATTCCAGGTGAGGGGTATTTCGTGGAGCCCACAGTATTCGAGGGGGTGTCGAGGAATATGAGGCTCTTCAAGGAGGAGATCTTCGGTCCCATCCTGGGGATAACGGAGGCCAAGGACTTCGATGAGGCGATCGAGCTAGTCAACGCGGTGGATTACGGTCACACAGCGGGCATAGTGAGCAGGGACTTGAAGGCGATCAACGATTTCGTGAATAGGGTGGAGGCGGGCGTCATAAAGGTGAATAAGCCCACCATCGGTTTGGAACTCCAGGCGCCCTTCGGTGGTTTCAAGAACTCAGGCGCAGCCACTTGGAAGGAGATGGGGGAGGAAGCGCTGGAGTTCTACAGCAGGGAGAAGACTGTCTACGAAGGGTGGTAAAGAAATCCTTAACTTAGCTCCTCCTGCCGTATAGCTGCTCAGCGTCGTCCCTTAGTGTGAACCCGAGGCCTGGCCTATTGGGGAGGACTATTTGGCCGTCCTCATACTCTATGGGTTCCTTGAATAGGTTGTCCCTTAGCTCGTTCCTCCTCAGGTGGGTCTCCAGCCAGTCGCATCCCAGCGTAGCTGCAACGTGTGCATTGGCCACCAGTGAGACAGCTGAGGCGGAGTAGTGGGGTATCACGGGGAAACCTAGGGTCTTGGCTACTGCTCCTATCTTCATGACCTCGGACACTCCTCCGGACCACATGGAGTCGGGTTGCACTATGTCCACCGCTCTCCTCCTCATGAGTTCGTAGAACTCCCACCTGGTGAAGGCCGTCTCGTAACCCGCTATGGGTATATCCAATTCCTCAGCCAGCCTAGCGCTGAGGTCCATGAAGTCAGTCTGGATCGGTTCCTCGAAGAACCAGATGCCCAGCTGCTCCAATTTCCTGCCCACTACCCTGGCCTCCTCGTATTTATAGACGTTGTTCGCGTCCACCGCTATCTTAACTTCCTCGCCCACCACTTCCCTGACTGCCTTTAACCTGGCTAAGTCCTCCTCGAGGGTCTTACCTCCTATCTTGATCTTCACTCCCTTGAATCCCCTTTTGACGTAGTACTCCACCTCCTCCCTGAGCCTCTCTATGTCCTTAGTGGGCGCGTAGTAACCCCCTGTGACGTAATTCCTGACCTTGGACTTAGAACCCCCCAGTATCTTGTAGAGCGGTTTCTCCGCCTTCTTGCCCATTATGTCCCAGAGCGCGGTGTCCACGCCGCTCAGGGCAGCGATCGCTATTCCCCTCCTACCGAACCTGAGGGTCGCCATGTAGACCTTGTTCCAGATCCTCTCTATGAGTTCCTCATCCTCTCCTACTACAAGTGGGGCCACGGTCCTCTCTATTAGGGTCTTCACGGTGTCCGGCATGCCGTAAGCCAGTGACTCCCCTATCCCTACATATCCATCGTCTGTCTCCACTCTCACCAGGAGTGTCTCCATGGGGTGCTCCGCTAATAGCTTCACCGCCAATGCGTCCTGCTCCTCGTTGATCCCTTCATAGGCTAAGATGAAGGGCTCCACTCTCTTGATCATGAGTGAGTCTCATCCGTGTGGAGTAAATATGTGTTACTCCTTCCTTGTTAAGTCAGAGTTCACCTTTTATCTTAAAGGGGTTAAGGGCGAAAAGCCCCGCGGGCGGGGACGGACAGCCCCCATTTTAAATACCCCCCTTCAAACTTTTTCAGTGAAGCCAGCGACTCCTCTCCTCAGCCCTGTTCAGGAAATGGGACTGAGGGAGAGGCACCCGAAATCGCCCTGCCTTTTGCTCTATTTCATGCAGGCCAGTGGATTGTTAAATTCCTTCAGGGAAAACGCGGAACCCCACTTCCCTCAGCCTCTCAGCTATGGTTTCGGCTCGACCCAGAACCGCGAGGAAAACGGAACCGGTGGGAGCGACAAGGGGATCTCCCTCCTCTAATTCCATGATCTCTCCGTTCATCCTTACCCTGTAGGCCTCGAACCTGGAGAAATCCCTGTTCGGCCTCAGTATGACCCCCTCACCCTCAACCCGTTGTTCACACCTCAACCTAACGTTGAGCCAAGGTCCGTCAACGTCTTTCACCTCAATGGGGAAAGAGGGTAAGCCTAGGATCGCGGCTAACACAACGGTCCTGGAATCATATGTGGGGAAGTATTCGCAGGAGTCCGATCCTATGAGGTCGTATCTCCCCTTTGGTGTTTCACCACGATTGTAGTAGTCCACCCAGTAGAACCGGGAGCCCGGGAGGACCCATGTGAGGAGTTCGACCCTCTCTGGGACTACAATGGCCACCCTCACTTTACTCTCCGGGTCTGGTTCTCCAGGCAGTTCCTCCTTAGAGGGGGTGTAACCAAGGATCGCTGCTTCCCTACCCTGTTCCCTGAGAGCACCTACCAGCTCCATGGAAGGTCCCAATTCGGGGAAGCTCATTGCGAACACTCGCTTAACGTTCCTGGCGCTTATGTAAGCCCTCCTGAGCTCCTTGGAGTGGAAGAGGATCACTCCCTCCTCAGCCTTGGCGCCAGAGAAGAACCCGCTGCCCACCCTTAACACCTCAGCCCTCGCTCCGTCCAGGATCTCCTCCGGGATTTCCCCGACCAGGAAGACCTTACGTCCCTCCAATTCCCCGATCAAGTCCCTCACGGCGGACTCACCACCCCTCCTGGGGAGTAAAGAGAGGAGAAGAGACCGTTAGTGAGCAGGAGGACCACGTGGAACGTGATGGCTGACATTATCATGAGGAGCCCTATGAAGTAGAGGCTCACGTTGAGTGATCTACCGTAGGCTAGGGTTATGGCGACTCCATTGGAGAGGCTCAACATGACCAGAATCACCAGGAGGAGCCTCTCCACGAGTCCCAGGTTCATCGGGCTGAACTGGAACACCGAGGAGACGCTGGATATGGAGAAGAGGCTGTTCAGTATGCCCACTATGGCTATTAACGCGGCTGAAACGCCTGCTGTGGAGCTGTGGAGAGCGTAGATAGTGCTCTCGAAGGCCCTGCCGTTCTGTTCCCGCTGTGCCCTGACGTTGAGTAGGGAGTCCCCGACTCTGGTCAGGGTATCCCCTACGATCTCTACGTCTCCGCCTAAGGATATGGTGGAGTATAGGATCCTGTTAAGCATATATATCAATACACTCTTCGTCTCAGCGCTCATACTCTGAAAGACCCTCTCCTTATTTACCCCGTATCGAACCCTGTTTATGGCCCTCTTCACCAGCGGTCTCACAGTGCCCAGGTCTCCCCTGAGGACGCTCACTAAGGCCTCCTCCACGTTCCTCACAGTGGCGTAGTTCCTAGAGAAGTACCTAACGAATAGGAGGAAGTACCTCTCCAGCGTGTTGATCCTGTTCTCCTTAACCCTGTAATAGAGTCCCAACGTCATGAGTACCGCGCCAGCTGATGCCACGGCCACGTAATTGCTCACGAGGAGGGAAGAGGTCATCGCAGCGACGATCGCGGTCACTGCCACTAGCCTCTCGTTGAGGTTATACGTAATGTAGTTCTCGGGCTTGTAAATCATATACATGAAGAGGGTCAGGTTGCCCGACACAGCCCCTGCCATGAAGGCTGAGAGTTCAACCAGCCTCCCCCCACCGCTATATAGGAGGGAAATGATGGTCACATCAGCCACTAGGAAGACCAGGGAGCTGTTGAGGGTGGCGTAAATGGACAGGAAGTTGTTCATGGACTGGAGCTTCCTGCCCATGGATGAGTTATACTCTGAGAGGGCGAAGTCCACCTCCCTGCTCAGGAAGGCTACCATATCGTCGCCGAAGGACACTGCCTGAGACAACCTGACCAGGAGCTCCGAGAAGTTCTTGAAACCCACGCTCTTCACTACCTTGTTCACCGCCTCACTGAACTTGAACCTGTATGAGAGGAGGTTCCTCAGCCTCCTCATGTACCTGTAGTAGGGCGAGAAGAAAGTCTCCTTGGCTAGGCTCACCACTACCAATTCAGGGGGTAAACCCCCTGAGAAGAGGGCGAGCATGTAGGCCACTACGAAAATATACTTGGTGTTGAGCTCGCCCTGTTTCCTCGATCTACTGAAGAGCCCTGACAACCTCATCTAAGCCCACCTGCCTCGCCCTCAGTATCCACTTCCACACATCGAAGTAGTTGAAGACCCTCCCCTGGACCAGCCTCGAGACGAAGCCGGCCCTGAGTTGGAGCTCGTCGTAGAGGGTCTGTATGTTCCTCCTGTCCACCCCCCTCCTGACCGCGACTTTACTCTCTATTAAATAGGAAGCCCCCCTGCCGCCGAAGACTATCTCATCCCTCACCGGGTCATAGGTGAACACTGGGATGTAGACTACGTCGTTGGTCACAGGGTCTATGTCCACGAGCTCGTCTACCTCCACGACCCTCCTGATCATATTCCCCCTCTTGTCGTAAAGAGCGGTCTGGAAGAGGGCTATGTTGAGGTTGTTTATGTAGGACTTAGGCACCTCTATGGGGTAACCCGTGAGCCTCTGGACCAGTGACCTCACGTTGGCAGCGTGGAAGGTGGCCATGACCGAGTGACCAGTCTGCATCGCCTGGAAGGCCACGTTCCCCTCCCTGTCCCTTATCTCCCCCACCAGGATGTAGTTGGGCCTCTGCCTAAGGGCGGCCTTGAGTAGGTCGAAGAGCTTTATGGTCCCCTCTCCGCCCGTGTCCCTGGTCACTTCAGCGACCCAGTTGGAGTGTGGAACCGTGAGTTCCGGAGTGTCCTCAATACTCACGATCTTGAGGTTGGGAGGGATGAAGGCGGTTATGGCATTTAGGGTGGTGGTCTTCCCTGAGGCCGTTTCCCCACACACGAACACGTTCATCCCCTCATCCAGCATCATCCAGATGTAGGCAGCGAGGAGAGGCGACATGGTTCCAGAGGAGACCAGCTGAGTCACGCTCAGTGGGACCTTGCTGAACTTCCTGACCGTCAGGTTCGAACCCCTCCTACTTATGTCCACCCCATAGACGAAGTTGACCCTGGAGCCGTCGGGTAGGCTAGCATCGATCACGGGCCTATTGTGGGAAACGGGCCTCAGCGTTTTCTCGCTCAGGACCACTATCAACTCGTCCAACGTATCGGAGTCCCCTATGTGCACGGAAGTCCTCATGGGTCCGAAGACCTTGTGGACTATGTATACATTACCCACCCCAGGGAGAGAGATGTCCTCTATGAATGGGTCCCTGATCAAGGGCTCCAGTGGACCGGTGTAGAGCTTGTCCCTCACGAAGTGGTAGATCGCGTACTCCCTGGGGACACTGAGCTTAACCCTCCTGAGGACTCTGTTGAGGACTTGAACCATGATCCTCTCCTTCTCCTCCAGTGTGGGAGGAGGCTCGTCCCTCTCCCTAATCTGGGAGGCGAAGAGCTCCTCCATTCTCTCAACCTCCTCCTGCGTAGGCCTCGGAGGTTCCACTACTACGTATTGGTTATAACCGTCCTCGGACTTAACACTCTTGACGTGGACGTAAACTAGGTCTGCCACTTTGTAGATAGCATTGTAGGTCGTGAAACCCCTGAGTTGCGCTGGGGACTCCACAACCTGAGGCTCCTCCTCTTGGGATTGAATGTAGGTGAACAGGAACTCCTCCATGGCTCACGCCCTCGAGAGCGACAGTGGGACCACCTTTATGCCCAGTGAGGGGTCTATGTCGAAGGAGATCGCCTCAGCCCCCATCACTCCTCCCACTGTCTTCACCCTCTCCAGGACCTTGATCCTCCTCCCCCCTATGGATGCAGCGGAGAGCTTCAGGTAGACGTCCACTACACTGGTAACCCTAGTGAGGATCGAGTCCGAGAACACGCCTGGGTGGACAGTGAAGATCATGGACATTTCACCCCTCACCATCACCCTGGACCTCTTCATGAACTCCAGGATGTCCCTCTCCTGAGCGAATGTGGCTATTACGCTCAGGCTGTCCAGGATCAGGAAGTCCATCCTCAAGGAGGAGGAGAAGGAGTAGAGGAGGTCTAACAGTTTGGCTGCAACCTGTGAGTTCCAGGTGAACCTGGAGGTATTCACGGGCGCTATGCCGAGCTCCCCCTTGAGGAAGGGTTTCGTTAGGTTTATCCTCACCTCCCTCATCTTCCTGAGGTAATCCAAGCTCGTCTGCTCGGTTGTCACTATGTATCCCCTCTTCCCACTGGCTAGGAAGCCTGAGGCGAGTTGGGCTGCTAGAACGCTCTTGCCAGTCCCGTGATCTCCCTCTATCATGATCAGTGAGGGGAAGGGGATCCCACCGAGCCTCCTGTCCAACTCCTCACTGCCAGTGGAGATCATCAAAGCGCTCCCCTCCATACAGTCCCTGGGCCGTAGTTAGTGGAGATCACGATCACCGCTTGAGTCCCTGAATAGGGAGGGTAGGGTAGGGAAACGGTGAAGTAGGTCCAGCCCCCCGGTGGGATTACGGAGGCCGAGGTCCAGTAGTAAGCGGGGGGAGTTAGGGAGGGAGTGTAGTTGTAGGAGGAGAGGGAAAGAACCTTCACGCCACTCTGGTTGGCGTAGTACTGGATCACCAAGGAGAAGTGACTGAAGTCCCATAGGGGCACAGTGCCGTTGTTGGCCACGGAGAGGGTGAGCATGCTCCCCCTGACTGAGGTGGAGAGTATGGAGATCCTCGTGTTGAGCTGGTTTAGGTAGAGCTGCTGCCGCTGCTGGTAGGAGTTGTCCAGCAGCTGCTGATCCCTGGTTTGGAGGATCAGGTAGGTCAGGAGGAGGGAGAGGGCCAGGAAGGCTATTAAGGAGAATGTGGCCACCTGGGATAAACCCATTCACATCACCTGGAAGGTGTAAGAAGTGGAGAAACCTGTGGAGGAGACGAACATTACCGTGTAGTATCCAGCCTTGAGCGGAGAGCTCAGGGAGATCGTGAGTTGAACTGTGGACCCGGGGTTCAGGGACTGGGCTGGGGAGTTCCAGGAGGGAGGGGAAGTACCGTAACCCACGGGAGTTAGCTGACCTTGAGGACCGACGTAGAGGGTTGAGGTCTGTAGGTTGGGGATTGAGGTCATACCCACGTTCTGCAGGTAGACCACGATCTGCGTCGGTGATGTGTTAGTGGCGTAGACTATTTGCAGGTCCATGGTGAGCTTCTGGGACTGGAGGATGGCATAGGATGAGTACTGTGTACCTATCATTGAGACCGAGGAGTAAAGCACCCCAGCCAGTATGCCCACCAGGATGACGCTGGCTATTATCATTATGGACTCCGATATGATCTCACTGGCCACTTACCTCACCCGTTACCAAGAGGAGGAACCTCTTCATCTCCGGCGTGACCGTTCCGTAGCTCTCCGCAACGTTAACAGCCATCTTAGCCAAGTCCAACGCCTTCACCTTCCCTGAGTTCTGCCTCAGGAACTCCTCCACCTTCATTACGACCCTCATGTCGTCTGGGGAGAGTAGACCCAACTCGTAGAGGGACCTGACCTTGGAGTCGTCGTAGTCCATCACCTCCAGTAGGACGCAGAGCTTCACGAAGTTGGGCAGATCCACGTTAACGCCTGCCTTAAGGCCTCGCAGTTCCCCTTGGCCCTCGAGCTCAGGGGAACCGCGGGGTTCCCGAGCCTCAATTTCCTTTCCCTCCTGGAACGTGAGGTTGAAAGGGGATTTCCTATCGGCCTCTACGGACTTGATGGAGACCAAGGCCTCCTCCAGAGAGGAGGAGATGGCCTCCACGGACTTGCGGAGTTCCTCCGCGTTATTGGTTATCACCTTAACCAGGTCGTCCCTCAACTTATCCATCTTCTGGACTAAGGGTTTGATTTGATCCTCCTGCTGCGTTACTTGAGCTGCCCTCTCCTCCCTAGCCGGGGGAGGTTGGGTTGGGGGAGGAGCGGATTGCTGGACCTGGTTCCCCAAGAGGAACCTGCGAAGAACGTAAAAGAGTACCGCCAGTGGGATAGCTATGGTTAGGACCAGGACGAAGGGAGTATTGATCAGGAGGGAAAGACCAATCAATTTAAATCACCTTTTTTTAAAGATAAATAAAAAAGTTTTGTCTTATCCTATTACACTTACGTTACCCTGTGGTTGATAGACATACTGGCTTATTGTTAACGGGGAGCCTATGTTAGGCGTTATCTGTATGGTTATAGTCTGATACTGGTATACTTGGTCAGCGTTGGGGCCGAACAGTATCATTACCCCTATGGTGGAACCTGCTGGGGCTATGGCGCTGCCCACTAAGGGATCTCCAGCCACGGGGAAAGTGAAGGCGAAGGTCTGCAGGATGTAGGCAGTGTAGGTAACGCCTCCATACTGGAAGGTGAAGGTATTGTGAGGTGCAGATGGAGCTGTCACAGTTGCACCAGTTGAGGGATTAGGGCTCACTACGAGATAACTAGAGGATCCGGGTTGCTCCGCCAGCGCCAGTACTGCAGCATATGGGTCAGCGTAGTAGTAGTAAGTCTGTCCGTTAGGGGACTTAGATGAGGTCAATAGGTAGGCTGTGTAGTAGCCATTGTAGAAGGCAGGCTGGACGCTGGTCACATTGAGCAGTGTACTTATATATATATATTAGACAGGCTGATGCCGCTGGAGGCTGCCGTGAAGGATATGGCCGTGGTCTGAGGAGATAACTCCACGCTTGATATTCCGGAACTCGGGCTTACGGTGAAATATATCCAGTAACTCAGACTGTTAAGCGGGTAGTTCACCGCGTAAAGGACACTACTGGACAGGGTTAGGGCAGTGGACGCTGTTTCCTCTCCCTTGCTTATGGTGGTTTTGGCCTTTTGGGTCACGAAGAGGCCCATATTTATGGCGACGTAGGCTAGGACACTCGCGGTTATTATGAACGCTATTAGTATTATGGCAGTATCTAGTCCTGCTAGGCCCCTGCGTTTAACTTTCTGGTTGTATCGAGTTATGAGGGATTTCACCTATTCACTCACCTCTTAGTCCAGCTCCCACGGAGTTCCTTTTAAGAAGTCCCCACAGTTTCGACCAGTAATAAACAAATTTCAACTCCCTTAATTTAAATAAAATCTCATTTAAATTAGTTTATTTAAATGACTGAAATCCGCGTTAAGAGCCCATGGAGACTGGTGGTCGAAAGTGTTCCACTTACTTAAACGGAACGCGGGGTAGTGAAACTCATGGACACGCTGTTCCTACTGTATAAGGTGATCGAGGGCAACTCCACCTTCTTCTCGCTCTACATCATAAACATCACTTCAGGTCACGTAAGCCTAGTCAACGTGAATCCCATGACCCACGTCATAGTGAACTACTCCCTATTCGTCTCCCCTGGGCTGATCTTCGCCCCTCTCAGCGGTGCTCCCACAACTTTCACCCTGCAGGGTAGACCCGTGGAGGCCCTGGAGAGTGTGGTGCATGGGGAGGAGGTGTTGGTCTCCACAAATGGGGTTGTACTCCAGAAGGTTGCACAGGGTTATAACATGACCTTGGTTAGGGCCAATTTCCCTGGAGTGGCCAACGATTCCTTCCCCGATCTCTCTAGGCTAGCTGGAGTGAGGGGAGGTCCCCTGGGCCTCTCCCCATGGTCAATCTTCGCATCCTCCTTGCTCTGTTCGTCCCTCTACCTGATCCTGAGGAGGTTCCTATGATCTCCAGGAGATCTAGCGGACTCCCCTTCCTGTCACTCCTCCTCTCCCTCTCCGCCATACCCCTCTTCGCCGGACTGCCCCTGACCCTCTACAGGGTGACTTACCTGGGCACCATACAGGACAAGTTAGTGGGTCTAATCCTCCTCATAACGGCAGCGGTGATCCTGAGCTTGAGCAAGCCAGTCCTGTCCTTCTCTATTCCCCTTTCCCTAATCGCCTACTTCTTCCCGGTGATCACAGCGGGGGGAATAGCGGTGATCTCCCTGTATGCAGTGGACTTCGTACCCAAGTGGGTCAGATCGCTCGTACTCGCGCTGGACTCCGCTTCCCTATCCTACTTACTCCTCTCCCTCCTGGGGGAGAGATATGATTTCCTTATGGTACCCTCAGCGGTTTTTCAGGTGGGGGAGGCCCAGCTCATACCATTTGTGCTCTTCGCTGGGGTGGTCCTTGGTTTATTCCCAAAGGGAGTGGGGGCAGTTAGGAGAGTTCCTTGGTTCTCAGGGATCTTAGCTGCGCTTGCTGTTTCCTTGATCCCCTTGATCCCCACAGTGAACCCCAAGGGTTACGCGGAGACCATGGACTGGAGGTTCTACTACGGTTGGCTCGAGAGCCCAACGGTTCACGGCTGGTTCTTCCTCACCAGACCTCTTTACCTCTCCCTCCTCTTCGCCCTCTCCAAGGTTTTTCCAGCTCTCCCCCTCTCGCTCTACCAATTCCCCTTCCTCGCCTTAGCCTATACGCTCTCAGCCTACTTCCTGGGGGAGTCCTGGAGGAAGGGTTACGGAGGCCTTACTTCCCTCTGCGCTGCTATTTCCCCCATGCTTCTGACTTTCCTCTACTCCGGCCTCCAAGCGAACTTGTTCTCCATCGCTTTGGAGTTCTCCTCCCTGGCACTCCTGATCAGGAGGGAGAGGCTTGTCCTAGCGGTTATCCTGTCCTACCTCTCCCTGTTGAGCCACGTCTACGCCTGGGCGCAACTGGAGGCGGGGATATTCGTTTACGTCTGCTATGCGATTATCACAGGGAGGGCAGACGTTTACCTTCGGCGATACGCCCTCCTCACCTCCCCAGTCCTGCTGATCGGCCTCTCCCTCATACTGGGAGGTGTCTTCCCAGTGCCTCTGACCTATAACTCCATGGGTCAAACCTTCTTCCAGTTCGCCCTCCTCAGCTGGGGGTCAGCTAATAGCTTCCTGTATTATGCACTCTCAGTCTACGGGAATAGGTATATGCCTGGTGAGATCCTGGGCATATACGCCTCCTCCGTTCTCGCTATGCCCTTTACCGGAGTAGAGCAGAACCTAGTCATAGACTTACCCCTCTTCCTCCAGCTCTCTGCCTCGACCTCGAACTTAAGGGACGACCTCTTCAAGCCCCTACTCCTCCTATTAGCGTCCTGGGCCATGATCATGAGCCTCAATTCAGTACCCTTCTAAATTCAGTGAGTCTGTGCACAATTAGAGGAGTTAAACTTAAAACAATAGATTCTAACTATGTACATGGACTTGAAACTCCTACAGATCCCCTTGGTATTCGCCTCAGCGCTCCTCTTGACCCTATCCCTATTGATGGGAGGTTACTGGTACCTATTGATCCTCCCCGCCCTTGGCACCACAGCCTTCGTGCTCCTGATCAACTCCACCCCCAGGGTCGAGGGTCAGAGGGGGCTGGACAAGTACCTCAAGAGTGTGGCAGGGAATGGGAATTGCGGCGTTAGGTACTCGGAGAACGAGGAACTGTATGCCTTCTTCCCCTCCCTGCTTAGGGACAGGTTCGTGGTGGGGAGGAAGTACTGTATAATAAAGCAGGGTGAAGGAGTTAGGGTGTTGGAGAAGTTCGAGGGGCTGCAGGAGATAGTTGAGCTGTGTAATACGCAAGACCCGCGGTGAGGAAGTAGAACCACTTTAGCTTATGATACATATAAAATCTAGCACTATATAGTATATCGGTATGAGTGAACTAGGAAGAGTCCTGGACAAGCTCAGGTCCATCGACGACGCAATAGACTTCTCGAGGGGGGAACTGCAGTGGAGGATAGTGATACTCCTCAGTTCCAAGGGACCCAGTTCTGTGGCCGAGATCTCTACTTCCCTAGGGTCGAGTAAGAAGGCGGTTATAGACGCGGTGAGGAAGCTAATAAAGAAGGAATTAGTCTCAAAGGTGAAATACGATGTCTACGAGCTGACGGAACAGGGTAGGAGTGTGGTGGGAGATCTGGCCTCGATCCTCAACGGGCAATTGGGGGAGGAGAGGGAGGCTGAGGATCCCCTGAACAACCCCACTCACTTCTACTACTTCACCGAGATCGCGAAGGCCTCTGTGGTGTGTAACGGCGTAGTCCCAGTGGGTAAACTATCCAGGGAAATAGGTGTCTCCAGGACCACCCTCAAGTTCTACCTGGACCTCTTCTCTGGGAAGTATAACTTCTTCAAGAGGAGGAAGAGGAAGACCCTCAATGGTGTTAAGGAAGTCTTCGTCCTTACAGAGGAGGGTAGGAAGTTCGCCCTCAGGATACCGGAGGTCCAAAGGCTCAGGAGGAACATATTCATGAGGTTCCTCTTGAACTTAACCTTCAGCCTCAGGTTCGAGAGCGCCCTGATCAAGCTCATGGCCTTCTTCTCCTTCACCTCACCCTTCCTGATCCACTACAGGTACTTGGAGGAAGTGAAGGTGATCCAAGTGGTCTGGCTATACTTCCTCTTGCTCACTGCGCTCATGAGCGTTGTGGCTTACCTCCTCATGCGGATCTGACCTCCTCCTCACCCTGGAGGGTTCCAGGCGGTCCACACACCAAGGTGGGATTCCTCTCACTAAAGTCTCCTCCGTCTGTAAACTATCTCGCCGTGGGAGTGAGGGGTTAAGGGGACTAGAGGCTTCGCCGTTTAGGGTGGAGATGGATGTCCCCCCTAATTTGATCTTCATCATGTCATTTTCACTGAAGCCAGCGACGCCCTCCCCAGCCCGATCCAAGGCAGTGGGACTGGGAAGTGGAATTACTATCCCTTCACACGATGGATCCCCACCCTCCATTTCGGGATCGAACCCAGGTGGGAGTGGCTTTCCGCACCAGCAGACTGCCCATCGAGTGAGGGATGTGACCCCCCATGGTGGGAACCATGGGTCCCCTGGAACCAGGGCGGGGAGGAAGTCGGCTACGAGTATCATAACTTCACCTCATCAGCAGTCCTCATCATCAAATATCATGAAAGTCTTACTTCCTCATCAGACCTGACTCCTCCCTGCCCTCACGAACAGGTCCAGAGTGGGGTAAAAGAGAGGCCTTGTATCAATTTAGGAGGTGTTCCAAAGAGCCCAAGTTAAATTTAAATAATGGTGGCATAACGGTAAATGTGTTAACCATAGTAGTTCCTGCATATAACGAGGAATCCAGGATCGCTTCAACCCTGAGACACTTGACCTCCAATTTCGATGGTGCCCAGGTAATAGTGGTATGCGATGGTGACGATAAGACGGCGGAGGTGGTTAAAGCATTCAACGGGGTTGAGGTTTACCACTTCACTCAGAGGTTGGGCAAGGGTGGGGCCATAATGGAGGGCATAAGGAGAGCGAAGGGGGATTTAGTGGCATTCGTGGATGCCGACTTACCTGTGAGCGTGGAGGAGATGTGGAGGGTAATTAGGATGGCTAAGGACTACGACCTCTTCCTGACCGCCAGATTGCTGGACGGGATGCCTCCACTACGTATGCTCTTGCACCGCATTTACATAATCCTGGTCAAATTGATGTTCTGGAGGATGAGGGATTTCGCCGACTTCCAGGCGGGGTTCAAGGTAATGAGAAGGGAGAGGGTTGCCCAGATGATGGAGGAGCTGATCATAAACGACTTCGTCTTCGACGTTAACCTAATATACGCCTTCGCCAGGAGGGGTTTCAGGATAGGTCAGACCTTCGTTAGGTGGAGGCATTTAGAGGAGGGAAGCAAGGTGAGCAGGAACACCCTTAGGATAGCACTCATAATGTTCCTGTCCCTGGTCAAGTTGAGGATTTACTACTCGAGGCTGAGGCCCACACTCAGTTGGAGAGTCGTTGAGGCCTTGCAGCGTTTCCTTTTAAGGAGGCTCTGAGACGTCAGGGGAGTTCGCTGAAACAGTCTGTAATATTTCTGTTCACTATTACTTAGTTCACTATTACTTACTTTTAACTTTGCGGGGGTTAAGGGGGCGGAAGTCCCCCTCCGTGAGGATGGACAGCCCCCTTATAGGAAAGATGATTTTATAGTTAACGACGAATAGGTGCATAGACCTAGGCTGTAAGAGCTGGGCCTCGGGACTGGGGTTCAGGCCTGTGGAGACCCTCCGTAACCCCACGCGGGGTTCGCGGAACGGTCGGGTGGGACCTCCGCTGC
>Ga0081529_120083_pt1 | contig 33545 bp, 34 predicted proteins | sample EchGeymetagenome_FD_71012 | JGI IMG/M metagenome (GOLD analysis project Ga0081529, IMG submission 71012) | Ferrous microbial mat and aquatic microbial communities from Echinus Geyser, Yellowstone National Park, USA - transect B T=78-80 C v2... ...
GAAGAGACTTGGGACAAGCTACGTGGACCTATATCAAATCCACTGGCCAGACCCGGATACGCCTAAGATTGAGACCCTTAGGGCGCTTAATGAGCTTATTGAGTGGGGTCTCGTTAATTATATTGGTGAGAGTAATCACCCAGCCCACGACATTGTTGAGTTCATGGAGTTAGCCGAGAGGCACAACCTAGAACCCTTCACAACAATGCAGGAGATATACAACATACTGGTCAGGGATATTGAGAGGGATAAGATACCCGTAGCAAAAAGATACGGAATGGCAATACTAGCCTACTCCCCACTAGCCCAAGGCGTACTAACGGGAAAATACGTGGACTTCAACAATAGGAAGTGGTCAACCCCAAGTGACTCAAGAGCGGTAATATCAAGTGGACTCCAAGGGTACTTCAACGATAGGAACCTCAGGGTGTTGCTTGAGCTTAATGAGATAGCCAAGTCCAAGGGGGCTACGTTGAGCCAAGTCTCACTGGCCTGGTTAATAGGCATGCAGGAGAGGCTGGGCGTAACAATAATACCTATAATAGGTGTCACGAGGCTGGAGCAGCTTGAGGACAATTTAGGAAGCCTAAACGTAAAACTTAGCCAAGACGACTTCAACAGGATTGAGGAGGCCTTAAAGGCTCAGTGAAGACGATACATGGGAATGCGGTTGAGTATTGCCGCTACGGCTTAAACTCAATGGTTTTATCCACTGTGAACCTACCTGTTAGGCGTATGTCCCTTGACGATGACCCAACCCTAACCTCGTACTCACCAGCATCCACAATCCACAATCCCCTTGACGCATTGAAACTGGCCAAATCCCTAACATTAATAGTCAATTCTATGCGCTCAGTCTCACCTGGGTTAAGTAGCCTAGTCTTCCTGAAGGCCTTCAACTCCTGGATCGGCTTATCAACAGTGCCCTGCGGCGCCTTAACGTAAACCTGGGTAACCTCCTTACCAGGGTACTTGCCCACGTTAACCACGTCAAAGGACACCTTAACTATATCTTCGCTCTTAGCCACGGTTAGGTTCCTATACTCGAACCTAGTGTAGGATAGCCCAAAGCCGAATTCGTAGGCCGGCTCAACGTTGTACTTGTCGTAGTAGCGGTAACCCACGTAAATGCCCTCACAGTACCTAACAGTCCTCGGGTTATCCTGGGGTACCCCTGGGTAGCACTCAGCGGACTTGGCGGCTGGTACATCACTCCAGTCCCTCGGGAACGTTGTAGGTAGCCTACCTGAAGGGTTAACCTTACCCACCAGGGCGTCGGCAATAACCCTGCCAGCCTCCTGCCCAGGTAGCCAGACGAGTAGTATTGCGTCAACTAGGTCTCTCCAGGTGGCAACCTCAATAGGCGCGGGTATATTCAATATTGCAACAACCCCCTTACCAAGGGCGTGGAATTGTCTTGAAACCATTTCAATCAGCCTACGCTCACTGTCGGTTAAGTAGTAGTCACCCTTGATGGCCTTCCTATCCCAACCCTCCCCCGAGGTCCTGCTGATGACTATAATGGCCACGTCGTTGCGCCTGGCGAATTCACCAACCTGCCCCTCGGTCAATATGTCCTGTTGCAGGGGCTCTGCATAGGCCTCCTCGTAGTACAGTGCGCATAGGTAATCCTCACCCCTCCTCTCCTTAACGTAATTAACATAGATTGATGACAATTCCTCATCAACCTTAAGCTCGCTTCCCCTCAATCCATCAAGTATGTTGATGAAGTGGTTGGGGTGGGTATGCCCACTCCCCAAGCCACCCCTCATTGTTTCAACCTGCCCAGTACCAAACAACGCCACCCTTGTGCCAGGCCTTAGGGGTAGGGTTTCCCTTACATTCTTAAGTAGCACTATGCCCTCGGCCGCCGCCTCATAGGCAACCTTGGCGTGTTCGCTTAGGTTGGGGGTGTTGCTTGGCTTATGACCCTTGTACGTGAGTGACCTCTTAACCAGCTCAATAACCCTGGCGGCACTCCTATTAACCTCATCCTGGCTTAACTCACCCCTCTTAACGGCGTCCATCAGCCTTGAGACGACGTTATCGCCACCCGGCATTATCAGGTCGTTGCCTGCCTTAACCTGCTCGATGGGGTTATCCCCAGCACCCCAGTCACTCATGACGACCCCATCAAACCCCCACTCCTCCCTAAGCACCTTGGTTAGTAGCCATGGGTTCTGGGACGTGTACTTACCGTTGAGCTTATTGTAGGAGCTCATTATGGCCCAGGGCCTTGCTTCCTTAACCACTATCTCGAAGGGTTTAAGGTAAATCTCCCTTAAGGCTCTCTCATCAACTATGGTGTCTATTACGTGCCTATTGGTCTCCTGGTCATTGGCTACGAAGTGCTTGGCGGTGGCCCCAACACCAACGGATTGAACACCCCTAATGTATGCTGCGGCTATCTTGCCCGTTAACAATGGGTCCTCTGAGAAGTACTCGAAATTCCTACCGCAGAGTGGGTGCCTGTGGATGTTCATTCCTGGGGCTAGGAAGACGTCAATACCGTAATCCCTAGCCTCCTCCCCCATAGCCCTACCCACGGCCTCAACCAGCTCAGGGTTCCAGGTCGAGGCCAGCATAGTGGGTACTGGGAATGCGGTCGTCGGCCACCGCCTGAATGGGTTTGGCTCAACCCTAATGCCGGACGGCCCATCGGTCATGACTATGGCTGGTAGGCCACCCACGGCCCTAGTCTCCCCTGCAGCCCCAGGAACCCTCCTGGAGCACCCAGCCCCGAAGCACCCTATGCCGGCTAGAAGCTTAACCTTATCCTCAAGGCTAAGGCTGGATATATCAACGCTCATTAGGTACTCAGCAGTTAAGAGTTATTAAGCATTACATGGGACACCGTGGACGTAACACCCATGTGGTGATTAAGACCTTAGCAATTGGCATGTGGAACTTAACTCACACGCACCGTAATGCAGGCTTAAGACACCGTTAAATGTCAACCCCCAGTTGCCTAAGTACGGAATAGGCAATATCCCTAGCCCTACGTGCACTGTTAAGTATTGAGCCTGCGTAATCCCTATCGTAAAGCATGCCGGGTGTTAACAGGCTTGACGGTTCACCGTAAGTTGACCTGGCGTATTCCCTAGCCGCCTCATGACTCAGCCTAGCCAATTCACCCACAAGCCCCCTTAAACCCTCAGGCACCTTATTCATTACATTCATTAATTGGTTTGATGGGTCATGGCTCCATGTCGGTACCTCAAAAACGGATATTATAGCCTTGGCAAAGTTTTCAATGGCCAACTGGGAGTAGTGTACGCAACCAGCCCAATCACCATGCCCATAATATGCCTCAGCCCGCCCCAAGTGCTCGTTGGCCAGCCTTAGCCTATACTCAGCCTCACTGATTGGGTCTATCATAGTATCCTGACCTTCGCCATCGGCTTCGGTAAAACCCAGTAGTAGGCCTTACCATTCTTAACCCTCCTTAACCCGCTCTCAACTATCCTGCGCCTAACGTCAGCCAGGAAACCCTGAAGCACCCCCGACCTGTCTAAGAGAACCACGGCATCCCAATAGATGTTCGGCAGTAGGGGGTTCACTACGCTTGGATTTACGAATTCCTCAAAGTCCATATGACCCCCTCCTCGCCCTTTGGGGGCGAGGGTTTCACTGTGGGGGTCTTGGTTGTTGCCCCCTCTTTGGGGGTTAATGGTTTCACGCCGTTAGTGGTAACCATGTAGCTTAGTATTTTTCTCGGCATAGGTGTCTCATCTTGCCGCATTCAAGTCTGCGTTAATCTTAATGCCCGTTGTTTGGCATAGGTAGAGTCCTCTCTTCACTCTGCCGTTTTCATGATTTGCATTGCATATTGAGCATTGCCTACTAGTCCCATGCTCATTAACAACATGCAGTTTGATTCCGTACCCCTGCAATACCTCACCCAACCACTTGATTATCTTCGCAAACCACCAAACATTGGTGTTGTACTCGTTGCCATCATCTTGGCTCACCATGTATGGATAACCGATGAATACCTCATCAACACCCATTTCATGTATTATCCTCGCTAGGAATCTGATTGCAGTGCGGTAATAATGTCTTAACCTCTCCCTCTTCTTGTATTCAGCATGAAGGTAAAACATGTGGTACTTGCGCCATGCATTGAAGCCACGATTCCTCAACCAATCCCTAACGGCTTGATAAGTCTTAACCTCCCTCTTCCACCAATAGTACTCAGCCTTAATACTCGAACCCTTAATTAAAATGGCGGTGTCACTGTGATTAAACACCACGGCAAACAAGTTATTCAAGCCAACGTCAATAAACGCCTTATTGCCACCTTTAGGATTCTCGATCTGCACCTTCTCGTGGATACCCTTCACGTAACCTTTTGGATTGGTTTTCGCTGGCTTTTCGCCAACAGTGATCGGTACGTATGCGAACCACCTACCATCCTCGTATTTAATTACGAGCATGCCTTGCTTGCCAGACCACTTGATTCTACCGGCGTACTTTATCCTCAAGCCCCAGTCCTTGAGGACCAAGTATCCTTCGCCATTGTTGATTGGTTCTAGGTAGTACCTATCGTTCCTAACTAGGATCCTCAACAACCTCTTCCCAAGCACCTTATCCCTCCAGAAGCCTGGTGGCGAGGGCTTATTCACAAACTTCGGTAGCTTACCTTGCTTGTAAAGCCTGAGTAGTGTTTTAAATGACCTCCAAGCCCAATTATTCAGGTTAATGACTTGACCAGCATTAACACCCAACACACCCTTATACTTGTGGTAGAATTCATGTTCTGTACCCTTAAAATCTACTGCACCTGCTTCCCTATACTGCACAAGCCTGGCATAATTCAACTCATTCCACAACCTAGCAGTAGCATCGGCGATTCTTCGCAACTTACGCTCCTGGGTACCGTTCAGCAACAGCCTCAATCTAACCGTGCGCATTTCATCATTCCCATTCCTTAATTTCCTACCCCTCTTTAGTTTAGGAGGAGAGGAAAGAGTGCCTGGGTTGGTGAAAAGGGTGGGGTATCGCCCCACCGGCTCATCCAAAGAGATTGAACCCCCTTTCGGAGGCACCACCCTAGGCACTAAGACTGTAAGAACAAGGAGGAATTAAAAGGTAACCAGAAGCAAAAATACCAACCAATAGACCAAAACTTTAAACAAACTCTAAGAATCAACGCCACCCTAAAAGGCAAGACTTGTCATGCGGTGTCAATCACTGTGAATTCCGGGTAACCCCTTAGTAGGGCAGTTACGGCTAGGTAAACCGCCCTACCCCTAACCAACCTATTAATTTCACGGAGCCCCTTATGAAGGATGAGTATGTCTACGTCACTTCTCTCATCAGCCTCGCACCTTGCCCATGAGCCGAAGAGTAGGGCTGCTACGTAGTTTTCATTAGTCAGCTTACTCAACCTCCTCCTAAGGTCATTAATAACGGAATTGCAGCTAAGCTGCATTACCCACTTAGATGTGAGCCTTCTTAACTTAAATACTTTCCCAATGCCCAGCCAGGAGGCGTGAAACGGCGCTGAGAAGCGCTTATTAGGTGCCGTTAATTAGCATTAATGTGGAAACCGTAGCCGTACCAGAGACTATCATTAGGGAGCTTAGGAATAGGGGGATTGATGCGGAGTCTCTGATAGTTGAGCTGCTGGTAAGAGCGCTCAACCTGGACCCCAAGACAACGGCCCAGGCGCACTTGGAATTGGCAATGCGGTACCTTGAGGAGGGTAGGGGCCTTGTTAATAAGGATCCTGTTCAGGCCAGTGAGAAGCTTTACAAGGCTGCCGAGGAATCAGTTAAGGCGGCTGCAAGTTGCCTAAGCCTAGACGTGCTTAGGCAGGTTGAGAATAAGGGTAGGTGGACTGTGGCTGAGTTGGATAAGGCCGCTAGGGGTATTTCAAATAAAGTAGGAGACTGGTTCCTAGCAGCCTGGGATACCGCGTGGGTGCTTCACGTGTGGGGGTTTCATGAGGCTAAGCTTAGCAGCGAGTCCGTTAAGGCTAGGGAGCCATACGTGGCTAGGCTTTTTGAGGAGGTTAAGAAATTGTGCCAAGCACCTTAAACCCAACATAACCAGTGCCTATGTTCCATTCCCCTCATCCCTATGTCCCTAATTATCCGTCATCCTTGCTAGGGAGGTTGTTGGGGGGTGGGTAATTGTGATCCTTATTTAGAATCCTTACCGGCACCGGACCTAGCCTTAGAAGCAAAGAGGAATATGTATTTAATCCATACTCCACGAAGGCGCTACGTGAAACATCAATACCTAGGTTAAGGCTTGAGGTCATCACCAACTACACCCCTCAACCCACTAAGTACGGCAGGTAATGCGTCGACCACCTCCCTAAATGTTATTATCCCCATTGAAACATTGATTTCCACATAACCATGAACCAGTACATTCCTAAAACCCACCAAACTACGTCTAAGCCCATCCTTACGGTAGCGTTAGCCCAATACAGCTTTGCAAGAATGGCCCAACCGTAGGCAAAGGTACTAGTCCTGTTTAACTGATCTCGGCACTGTGGTTGGGTTTTGGGTTTTTCTGTGGGGTTGTTGGTTGTCTTCGTGGTTGTTTAATTTGCCTTGCTTGTTTCCTTATAGAATGCCCGGTTAGCTTGGGGTGGGGTTGAGGTGTTGCATCTGAGCCACTCACCCATTAATTGTCTCGAAAAATAAAAATTCCTGTGGGAGAAAAGTTTTGGTGTGGCCTATGCCCAGGGTTTTGCCCGTGGTTGTCCTCGCATTGGCGATAGTCTCAGTGGTTGTTTTGGTTGTTAATAGTTTACGCGGTTCCGTCACCCATCTCCTCCGTTCGTATTGGTGGGTTTGGTGAGGCTGATTACTATGCATCGCAGCCCATACCCAATGTCTCTCCTGGCTTGTTGGTTAGGGTTTTCCTAATCAACGGCTCCAGTGTGAAGCCCGTTAACGCGTTTATCGATGTTTACGCTAATGCACCAAGTGGTATTGTTCATGTTGCCATGGGCTACTCATCAACCTTGATTGTGCCATTCAACAACACGAACTGGCTGTATGCACTTGGTAAGTGGGCTTCATTGGGTATACCATTCAGTGAGTACAACACGTCAATGCTAGTATTCATAACCTACATTCATGGTAATGAGTCGTGGATACTGCCATTAGTCATCCCATACAATGTTGGTTGGGTTTACAGGGCATTAGGCAAGTCAACGCCAAGTGACGCCACGCCGAGGTACATTGTTGTCAACGCCTACATTAACGTCAACGAGCTGAGGCCGAGTAGGGTGGTTCCTGTGAGGCTTAATGGCACGGTTACTGACCCACAGGTCTTCGGAACATACAACGGCTACACGGTGTACAACTGCAGCCTAAGCGGACCACAACCAGAGGTGTACTGGTCATTTCCATTATACGAATTCGCACCAACGAGCGAATGCGTCGGGATCAACGGTTCACTACCAATCGCATGGGCAACATGGAGCAGCGGCGTAATACAAAACGACAATGGGTTGGTGATTGATTTATCCATAGACTTCTCGGGAACGATAAATTGGGACGCAATGTCAACCGACTACGGCGACTTAGGCACATCATACAGCGCATCAGAGAACTGGGGGCCGCAAAGTGCAGAGTTTATTCTTGGCTCTCAGGTGACGCAGCCTGGCTCGGTGTATTGGTACTATGGAGGTGCCACTTGGGCTATTGTTAATTACACCGTGTGGTATGTGGGAGATATAACGGGCCCGTATTATATGGGCACCACGACTGTTTCCGAGGTTCTCTACGTACCACCAAATGACTATTACGCTGCAACATTTGACTATGGCAGTGGGCCGATAAGCATGTTCTACAACGGTGCAATAACACTCAGTGAGCAGTACTTCGGATACCCAGCACTCAACGCATCAACAGTCGTTGACTACGCAGCATTTGAGTACACACCATATGGGGAGGAGTATCTCTGGGAGTGCAACGGACCAGTTGGTAATACTAGCACGGTGTTTGGCGGAGTGCAGTATACCCTTTATACAGTTACGCTTGGCGGTGTTAACACGGCTTACGGTCTGAGTGCGGCTGAGATTGGCACTGAGTTGGGTGGTTTGGCGTTCGATGTCTTGGTAGAAGTGGCGACGGAGGGAGGGGCGACGCCGCTTATCGAGTTCCTGAATAATGTTGGTTCGGCAATATTCGACATCGCCGGTCTACTCATACCACCATCAACCTCATCATCAGTAACGCGGACTACGCTTGGAATTGGTGGCGTCACAGCGGGCACGAGCCTCTACATCTCCGTTATTAACGCCTCAGCGGTCTACGGCTTACCCACATTCGGCTTTATACTGAACGCCACAAACTACTACGGAAACCCAACGAGCTTCACGTGCAAGTACAATCAATGGGTGCAGATTGGTTAAGAGCCATTATGGCGCTCAACCTTCGTTAAAATTCGTAACGGTGTCCCCCATGAATGTTAAATCCTTGTTTTGGTTCTTTGTTGGCTTTGTTTTTGTGAACTTCGCCTCATCTCTCTGGCTACTGCTTAGTTCTGTCTTGACGATAACACCAATACCCCTCCCCTATTGGTTACTCTACACTCCTGGCAATATCGTCACTGCCGGAATAATTGTTGCATCTTTGATGCTTGCCTTGTACGCATACCTCGGTGTAGCATTGATTTTGAATAAAATGAATAGAGGTTTCATACCGATAACAATGGTTATCGCATTCACCATCGGCATAACCCTACTTTTGGTTAGGCAAGCCATACCGGCACTGGTTATTTTGGTCATAGCCTACTTAATGCTTATTGGCACATACGCAGTGCTGATTAGCGTAACCACATCGAGGGCTTCTAAGGCCTTGTGGGGTGTTGCAACCATAATCTTGGCACTAATACCACCAATACTCATAGGGGGCGGATTAGCAGTCATTAACTACATAAGGTACATGGCATTGGTTGAACAGGCAATGGCAATAATGGCATCGGCAATAGAGGCATGGAGGCTGGGTGTTGAGCAATGAGGCCCCTCACTACCCCATTGCTAATAGTCTCAATAATTGCTGTAATCGCAGCCTTCACATTACTCTTTATCCATGGCACCAAACTAACGGAGATCAACCTTAATTAACGTGCCGACACTGGTGGGTTCGCCAGTGTATTAATTAGACCACTATATGCATTGATTAGGTACTACGTGGGTAGGTGTATGAGAATGTCATTAATCATGACAATAAATGAACGACAAGCCTTGCCCCTTCTAGGGGTGGGGTCGCCCACTATGTGGGTAGGTTTATCAACCTCAGCCATATTAAGGTATTCAGTAGCCCCAAAGAGGGGGTAACAATCGAGACCCCCCAGGGGTGGAAACCCAGCCCAACAAGGGTGGGGAGGGGGTCGTAGGTATGCCTCAGTAAAAGGCCTTTAATAAGCGTTGGTACTATTTTCACAAACCGAAGGGTTAAAAAGCTCATAGAGCGTGCAATCCCGGTATGAGATTCGAATCTAAGCTTGCCTCATTAGTGGCTGCGGTAGTTTTAGCCGCAGTAATAGCCTCAATACTACTCTTGATTCATGCTGCTAATAAACAAGGCACAAGGGCTGAGGCTAATTTTAATGCACCGGAGTCGATGGGTATTATCCTAAACGTGCCGGTTTACGTTGTTGGTCCTCAGTCGTTGATTCAGAGGCTTGTTGGTGTTGGTGTTCCTCAGTCGCTTATTAAGCCGGTTAACCTAAGCCAGTTGTCTGCACTGCCCGGTAACTCAACGATACTCATAGGCTACTCTGTGATTGAGCCTAGTGTTGTTGTTGGCGTAGTCAATGGCAGGGTCAAGCTTAACTTAACAAGCCCAGTGATTGCCTTGTTAACTGGCCTAGTGGCTAAGGGTGACTTAATCATGCTATACGGCAATTCAAGCGACTTAATGGCAATGGAGTATTTGCTAGCCTACACGTGGGCTAGAAAATACGGCACCCTCTACCTCAACTACCAGCTTAATGGACACGGCGTACCAAGCGACTACCTGGTAGCCTACCCAATAATACCAATCAACAGCAAGGAAGCACTAGCAGTAGCCTTTGGTGGGCCGTACTACCTAGTCATAGGGCCAGCAATGCCGAGGGATGTACTATGGGCTGTGGCTGTGTATGAGTCGTTAAGGTACACATTCTCAATAGCGAGCCTTTTCTCAAGCCTCCCCGACCCTGAGGTGAATTACCTTAACCTGTGTTACTACATTTACGAGTGGTACTCCTCCGTGGACCACTACCTAAACGGTAAGTGGGATAGCGATAGCTACTTCATATGGGCATTCCCAATAGTCAGCTCACGCTCCTACGAACCAGCGAGTATCATGGGTTATAGTGATGGCAATGGCACACTCTATTACGACACATGCCTAGAGGTAAACACACAGGTTTTCTACTCTAGTGCTTATATCACCTACTACGTGCCTCTCTATGTCTACGGCTATGTTGGGTATAGGCTGTCGGAGACTATGGCTAACAATGGTGGTGAGGTTCTAAGCGAAACCGGCGCAATTGATTACTACACCAGTTACAAGTACTACAACGAATCAATAACGAACTCATTCGTTGGAGGTAGTATGGGACGACCCCAACTAGTACACTTAACGACTGGGTATGGCTTTAGTGAGGGGATAAGCCTTAACTACGGCCCATCAACGCAGGCTTACGGTTACCCCGCCGGTAACGTTACCTGGAGGTTCAGATTCAGCCACGCAAACAATCCAGACATCGATTACTACAGTGATTTCGATAGCTCATCGCCAAATTGGATTATGCCGTATCCCTTAGGCCCCCAGCAGTTCTATGCCTACCTGCCAGTCTACGTGAGTGTTAAGGTTTTGACGGGTTCTAGGTGTCACTTGATTTTTGCTGAGAATACTTATGAGTATATTTGGGTTGATGGTGGTTGGTGGCTCACCGCACAGCCAATGGGCTCAAGCACGGGCCTAGTCCCATCGGCAGCCTCGTACATACCATCACAACAACTCCCAGGCACATACGTGAGCGGAGTAGCATCATGGAACGCACCCACACTAGAGTTGTGCCGGCCCTAACAACAACCCAACCACAAACCAATCAAACAAGTCCCCACCCACACCAGCCTTTTAATCAGATTATGAAGAGGGTTTAGGCTTAATGAGTATTCCTAACTCAACAGCGGGGCAACCACCCACATAAACATGGCGCCGGGGCCGGGATTTGAACCCGGGCCCCCTTGCGGGGACGGGATCTCGAGTCCCGTTCAGGTCCCCACGGATTAACCCGTGGGGATCGCCTTGGGCCAAGCTCGGCCACCCCGGCTGGTTTAGGGTTTATGACCGCTCTTTAAACCTTACTCCCATAATCGACGCCCGCAGGTTAAATATCCCCTTTTAATGCACGTTTATAATTTCCTTAACAGTAATCCATAATGGTGTTCCCCGAAGTCTAGCCTCTTAACCAGTTGGTATCTCTCAAAGGTTCTTAGGTAATCCTCCTCGCTCATCCTGATCCAGGGAGGAGGCCCTAGACCTATGTAATTCTTCTTCCAGTCGTAGATGGCTATGTAGCCTCCTTGCCTCAGAACCCTGTTAACCTCAGCCTTAGCCCTCTCCCTATCGAAGTCGTGGAATGAGTTTGCCATGAAAACTAGGTCGAAGCTTGAGTCGTCGAAGGGTAACTCCTCAGCTAAGGCCCTCATTGCCTTAACCCTACCCCCGAACTTGGACTTAACCAACTCCACGTTAGCCTCATCGGCGTCTATGCAGTACAGCTCTGAGACGTACCTTAGGAGTGGTTCGCAGTAGAAGCCATCCCCACACCCAAGGTCCATCCCCCTGCCTAGGCTAAGCCCCTCAAGGAGCCTATCCACAACATCAGGGGAATTCACCATACCCCTATGTAGGAACCTCCTCATTCCATAGCTCACTTAACAGCGTCAATTTAAATCTTCCCCCACCCCTCAGGGCTTTGGAGAACGTCCACAACTTGGGTTGGCTTATCAATGTACAAATGTTTATATATTGGTTAAGTCAGGGTGATGTTATATGGGTATTGTTACTGAGAAGCTTGAGGGTTCCGAGGAGATTACCGGTAAGGGTGGTGTTAAGTTCATTATTAGGGAGTTCGACATGGGTGACCTTGAGGATGTGGTTAGGATTAATAGGGCTGTCCTACCTGAGAACTACCCATCCTACTTCTTCGTGGAGCACCACTTGAACTTCCCCAAGGCATTCATAGTGGCTAAGGTTAATGGTGAGACCGCGGGCTACGTGATGAGTAGGGTTGAGTTCGGCTGGTCAAACATAAGGAGGGGTAGCATAGTTAGGAAGGGGCACATAGTGTCCATCGGTGTCCTACCCCAGTATAGGAGGATTGGCATAGGGTACAACCTAATGGTCAGGTCCATGAGGGCCCTTAAGCACTTCTACAGGGCCAGTGAGGTTTACCTTGAGGTTAGGGTCTCCAATAAACCAGCCATAAGCCTATACGAGAAGTTAGGCTACAGGGTGGTTGACGTGGTTAAGGGCTATTACCATGACGGCGAGGACGCCTACATAATGGCCACATCCCTGGATAACTACTAGCCCTATTAATTCATCAATTTTACTTAAACCCTGGGTTAACGAATTCCCGTGGCTCATGTATCTCGGCATACGTGAACACGCCGTTTAGGTATGTTGCAACGTAGACCTTACCAACACCGCACCCATTGTAGTTAACGGTGAACGGTATTATTAAAATGGCCCTATCCACCCCTCCCCTCCTCAACTCCTGCTCAATAGAATCAACCAGGGCCCTTAAGGCTGGGGCGTAGTTGACTTGGTTAAACTCAACCACCCTACCCACCACGGCCACCCTATCGCCACTACCTGGGTGCACTAGGGCTACTTCACGCCCACTTATGACTGGTGTGTAGCCTGGGTTGGGTAGGTTTAGGTAATCCATGAGCTTGGCCATGGGTATCCTACTCAGTATGAAGTATGTGGCATAGCTGGTGCAGCATTGGCATAGTGGCGTTGTGCACTTACCGTTAAGGAACTCCCTCAGTGAATCAATGCAACCCAGTAAACCACCGCTTATCATGAAGTCGAGGAGTTGCATCGTGTAGTTGACCTCATCCCTCCTCCTAAGCCCAAGCTGCCTAAGTGAGTCTGGGTCACCCGGCCTATACTTGGATAATAGGCCCCTTAGGGCGCAGTTACCCTGGGCAAGCTTCATCATTAGGCTGGCGCATTCACTAAGCATCCCCATCCTATACAACTCCCCAATCCTGAGGGCATCATCGGTGAACTCACCGTTGTTGACTAGGTTAAGGGCCTGTAGCGTGGGTTCGATAACCCTCACGTTCGTCTCACTCAACCCCCTCTCCCTAAGGTAGTTAACCAGGGTCTCCTTAACGCTCCTAGACTTAGCCGTGGAGGCGTAGGCTAATGTATCCAGTATCCTAACCAACGGAACCCTAATGTACCAGGAGTTCCTGATGCAGTCAACGTCAGTAGCCATCTTCCTAACGTAGGCCAGGGCATCATCAATACTCCTAAACGTCACCTTCTCGCCCTCAGCAACCACGGTAACCTCGCCATTGGCTACAAGCAGCTCAATCTTAATCACACTTGGTCAACGTTACTTAAGTTAAAATAGGTTTCAGACAAAATTACGCCCCCTAAATAAACCACTCCCTAAACCTTACCACGTTGTCCGGGTCGTAGGCTGGTATAACCACCTTACTCACACTCTTCAGGTATTCGTATGCGTTTAGGCATTCGTAAATGTCCTCGGCTATGCCTATGGGTATGTTCTCCTGCAGGTTCCTCATGGTGAAGGCTGCGTCTGTGAGGCTGACGACACCTTCTCTAGTGTGCATTATAATGGCCATTGAGCTCCTGTGGTGGCAACCAGTCCACTTCACATCCACCCCATCAACCACCTTATCCTCATCGTTAAGCAGGATTATCCTACCCCAAGCCTCCTCGAAGAGGTAATCCCTAACGTACCTGGGTAGGTAAACGTCCCTGTTGAGGAATGGTGATGGCCTTGGGTTAACCACATCCTCAAACCAGCCCCTCCTTGAGAAGTATATTTTGGCCCTCTTGAATAGGTCTAGGCCACCAACCGTGTAGTCTTGGACTGGCGTTATGACTACGTGGGCTACGTCATCTGGGGTTAGGTTAAGTCTCCTAAGCACGTTCTCAATCCTCTCACTATCCTGAACCGTGAACCTACACCTATCACTACCCGCCCACTCCCTGAGGAACCTATTCCTCAGCGTTAAGTCCCTTACTAGGCCAGTGCCCACTAGGACGTAGCCATCGTCGGTGTCTATTATCAGTGAGTAGAAGCTTAACCTAACCCACTTATCAAAGTCCCTCATCCAGTAAACCTCGGCGCCCGGGACCTCACCGTGATCCCCAACCTTAGCTAACCAAAACCTCCTAATCATGGTCAACCACCCTGAGGTGTTATGACGAACCTACCCAATACCCTACCCTCCCTCAACCTGTTCAACGCCTCATTAACTGCATCCTCATCAAGCGGTACCCTCTCTACGTACGACTTAATGCCATGGTCCCTAATGAAGCGGACCATCTCCTCCATTTCGCTTATACTGCCGTAATTGCTCCCGATCACGGTGAATTGCCACGCAACAGTGTCGAAGACCGGTATTGGGTAGTCCCTGCCCTCCATCCCAACCAGGATCACTGCACCCCCAGGTTCAAGTAGTGGTATTGCCTTGGCTGAATCCCCGTTACCCACGAAGTCTAGGATCACTGAAGCCCCCTCTGGGCTAAGCTTCTTAACCATGTCCCCCAGTTCACCTGGGTGTACTGCGTAATGGGCTCCCAGTTCCTCGGCCCATTTAAGTTTCTCATCGCTCCTGGACACGGCTACTATGGTTACGTAGGGGGTCATGTGCCTTAGGTATTGTATGGCGTATGACGCTAAGCCACCAACCCCATACACCACTACTGTTGAACCCGGGTGTAGGTATGGCATGGCCTTCTTAACCGCTGAATATGACGTCAACCCGGCATCGGCTAATGGCGCCGCCTCCACAGGATCAATATCTATATCTATCTTAACCAAGTACCTGTAGTCGGGTACGTAGAGGTATTCGGCGTACCCACCGTAGTAGTTGGACTGCCCGGGTATGCTTTGATCCCTGCACTGCATGCATTTGTCAATCCTGCAGTACCTGCACCCCCAGTCAGCCCAGATGGCGTAAACCAGTACCCTATCACCCGGCTTAAACCCCTTAACCTTACCCCCAACGCTCTCAACCACACCTGCATTCTCATGACCAAGCACGAAGGGTAGCCTAAACCCTTCCCTCGGTTCCGTACCAGCCCATAGCCTTAAGTCCGTCCTACACATGCCCGCGCCAACCACCTTAATAAGCACAGCCTCATCGTCACCAGGCTCCTTAACGTCAATGGTCTCCATCCTAAGGGGTTTACCGAACTCCCTGAGCACAAGGGCCCTAGCCTTCATTGAAGGCACCGGGTGTACTAGGATTATTCTAAATTTTAAAGTAATAAACCTAACAGGTTAGGTTAGCTCAATACCCATACCTCACGGGTGTACTTACCGGTGTTGGCATCCACCATGTACGAGTGGTATTCGCCATTCCTAAGCGGCGTGCAGTTGGGTAGGTTTACTGGCCTATAGTAGTCCACTATTGTTGAAGACGCGTACACGTTGATCCCATTGCCGCTGCACCAGTAAAGCCTGTAGTAATCATTACGGGCCTCATCCTTGCCATCATTGGCCTTAACGTAATAACTACCAACCACAAGTTGAACCTCACTTAACCGGCCATCCATGTACTTAACCATCAGTATCCCAAGGTTGGCCCCAGTTTTAACGTAACCAAGCAGCCACTTCAAATCCCCCACTGTAATACCATCACCCACCCTCCCAGCAAGAGCCAGGTTAGCTATGAATGTGTCGTTGTAGCTGGCACCATAACCGGGCCCTAGGTTAAGGTACCTAGCCAAGTCATCCCTCCTGAAGGAGCCGTTGTGAACCATGAAGACTTCGTGGCCAGTGTTGGTTGTTGAGTAGACAGGGTGGGTTGACGTTATGTTTTTCGGTGTTCCTGTGCTGGCAGCCCTGGCGTGAATCATCTCTATTAACGTACCCTGTCCCTCATGAGCGCCCATCAGTATCTTTGGGGATAGTGGGTCTAGGTATATTGGCTTAAGGCTCTTGAACATTAACGGTGAAGTCGGGTTACCGGTCACTAGCGATACAAAGCCCCACCCATCACTGTGGCTTGACTCGCCGTAAAGCCTCTCACCATATGGGTCATTTGACGCAGCCTTAATGAGGCCATTAACGACCCCCTCACGTACATTAAGGATGCTGGGCATCCCACCCAGTATAATAGCCATCCTACACATAATACTCAGGCAAGCCCCATCAAGGCTCGGTATTAAAGATTTAGCCGTGGTTCACCTGCCCTTCAGGTAGTTGAGGAGCCCACCCTTAAGCAGTATCTCCAGCGCCACCCCTGTTACCGGCTTGGCCTTAATCACCCTTGAGTCGTTTACCGTTATTTCACCTGTATCCACAACCACACGCACCTTATCATTCTCATTAACCAGTCTACTAACCCCAGGCACCACCAGGACCGGTAGGCCATTGTTAATTGCGTTCCTGTAGAATATCCTGGCGAAGGACTCCGCTAACACAGCCTTAACCCCAGCAGCCTTTAACGCTATGGCAGCCTGCTCCCTGCTCGACCCCATCCCAAAGGCCCTCCCGGCAACTAATACTACACCATCCTTAGCCTTCTCGTAGAAGTTAGGGTCCAGGGGCTCCATGGCGTGCTTACCAAGTATAGCCGGGTCCGTGTAGACAAGGTACTTGGCTGGTATTATGACGTCCGTGTCTATGTTATCCCCAACCTTAATGACCCTGCCCTCCACCACCAATTGAGGCATAGTAACCCACAGCCACTAATGATTATTAAGTTTAACTTATTAATCAACCCTTATGATTAGGCAATTTGTAATTTAACCAAGGCACTCCTCCACTACGCCCCTATTCACCGGTAGTCCAAGCCTTGCGAGGTTTACCACACCCCGTTAACTTGAGCTTATGGTACTACGGCTATGTTTTTAATAACTCCAGTTACATCGAAATGAGTATGGAGCCCTTAGCGGACTCAAAAAGATCCTTTGGCTCCCAGATAGCAATGCCGTTCATCAGCTCCTCATCATTGACATTAAAGCCCTGCATTGCCACCTTACATGCAACAATCCTCACGCCAGCGTTCATAGCATCAGTAATCATTTTCCTAGTTGCCTCGCTTAGCTTCTCAAAAACAGACCTCTTGGCTAGCACCACTGAATACAGCACCAGGTAAACGATTACCTCATACCCCTGTGAGGATGCGATAAATGCGAGCCTTAATGCAGCTTGAACACGGTCCTCCTCAGATGGCGGCATTGTAATGGAGAGTATCACCCTGCCCTTACTCACCCCAGGCTGCATGTATTTGCTATATCAATATTAGTTATTTACCCTTTATTGAACATTTTATGTGCAATGCCTTAATGCACCGTTAACATCTAAATCCTCTTGATAACCTCGTCTGCGAATTCAACCGTTGTGGCGTTGCCGCCAAGGTCCGGTGTCAACTTGGCTCCACTGCTTAGTGTATCCAGCACTGCCTTCTCAATGGCGTTACCAGCGGTGGTGTATTTGCCATCACCCACCCTGCTGCCCCACCACTTAAGCATCCATGACGTGCACAGTATGGTTGCCGTTGGGTTGGCTATGCCCTTACCGGCTATGTCGAAGGCTGCGCCGTGGACTGGCTCAAACATTGCCTTTGAGTCACCCATGTTTGCCGATGGGGCTAGCCCAATGCTGCCCGTCACGTATGCCGCTATATCGCTTAGTATGTCGCCGTAGAGGTTTGTCGTTAATATTACGTCGAAGTCCTGCGGCCTCCTAACCATATCCATAACCGCCGAGTCTATGTACATCTCATCAACCTTTACGTTGGGGTATCTTGAAGCCACTTCCCTGGCAACGCTCCTGAATAGGCCGTCGGTCACGGTGAGTACGTTTGCCTTATGGACCACGGTCACTTTACCCCTCCTTGACTTAGCCAGTTCAAAGGCTACCCTAGCAATCCTTTCGCTCGCCCTCCTTGAAATAACCCTAAGCGCCACAGCCACGTCGCTGGTGACCATGTACTCGGCCCTGACGTAGACATCCTCCGTGTTCTCCCTAACTATAACCAGGTCAACGCCTTCCCTAAGCGCCTTAACACCTGGGTAAACCCTAGCTGGCCTAATGTTGGCGTAGAGGTCTAGACTCCTCCTAAGTTTAACAACAACCTCACCGGCGCTTTCACCCACGGGGCCCTTCAGTATAGCGTCGGAAGCCTCAATGATGCCCCAGTACCTGCTCGGCATGGCTTCACCGTACCTGCTGAGCGCTGTGTCGCCGGCCTCAACCTCGGTGGATTCAATTGCTAGGCTGTACTTGGCTGCGGCGGCCTTAAGTACCCTCAGGGCTGAGTCTACAACCTCAGGTCCAATGCCATCGCCCTTAATTACGGCTATCCTCACTGACCTCACCTTTAATCTCCGTTAGGGCTATCCTCTTAAAGTCCTCCCAGGTAATGTTAACCCCGGAGTCCCCAAGCTCCTTTATCCTGCGCAGCACCCTGGAAACCACCTCATCATTGGGCTCTATACCCAGCATCTTAAGTGCATACTCCACCGAGTGCCTACCACTATGCTTACCTAACACTATCCTGCGGTTCATGCCAACCATGGATGGGTCAATGGGTTCGTATGTTAATGGGTTGCTTAGGATGCCGTGCACGTGTATACCGGATTCGTGGGAGAAGGCGTTGGCGCCTACTATAGCCTTGTTAGGTGGTACAGGTATACTAAATAGTTTAGACACGGTCTCGGACACATCCTTAATCCTCTCAAACCTAATCCTGGTTCTGTAGCCGAGTAGGAATCTTACAGCTGAGGCCACCTCCTCGAGGGCCGCATTCCCAGCCCTCTCCCCAACCCCATTTATAGTGCCATGTACCTGATCAGCCCCAGCCTCAACAGCGGCCACGCTGTTGGCGACCGCCATGCCGAAGTCGTCGTGGCAGTGGACACTGAGCAGGTAATTGCCCCTCACCCTACCTTTAATTAATTTAATTAACTGGGCCATTCTGCTTGGCCACATTACACCAACCGTGTCAGCAATGTCTAGCCTATCTGCCCCAGCATCAACGACGCTCTGGAACACTTTCACCAGGAATTCCAAGTCACTCCTGGTGGCATCCTCGGCGCTGAACTCCACGGTTAACCCATGGCTCTTAGCATACTCTACAGCTGATACAGCACTTTCAATAACCTGCTCCCTGTTCATCCTCAACTTATATTTCATGTGTATGTCGGATGTGGCTATGAATAGGTGGACGGCCTTAACGTCGGCGTCAATGGCCCTATCTATATCATGCCTAACAGACCTCGATAAAACTATGACCTCGGAGTCGGTCACCTCCCTACTTATCATCCTAACAGCCTTAAACTCACCCTCACTTACCGCAGGGTACCCGGCCTCTATTGAGTCCACGCCAAGGTCCTCAAGTTTCATTGCTATCAGTAACTTCTCCTCAGGCTTTAATGCAACGCCGGGCGTCTGCTCACCATCCCTTAGGGTGGTGTCCAGGAACCTAACGTACCTAACCCCCGTGCCGCCTGGGGTCACGGCTTGAGCAATCTAGACCACCCTAACAGCCCCGCCGGTCTAGGTATATAAGTTTTAAGCTTCGTGGAATTCAGTAAATAACTGTAGGTTGAATCAATAGAATTATTGGTATTCAACTGTTTAGCAGTGGTTATGCTGCATAGAATAGATAGCCTAAGGGTAATGCTTAAAAAGGGGTGTATAGGCTACTGCGGTTAATGAGGTGTCTTATTCTTTACGTACGATAAGGAGTGGGCCTCAGGGGCCCAATACTTAATCAAATGTAGAATAAGCAAAGAATCCGCGGGGGATGGGTATACAGACCCTATAAATAGGCTAAGGGGTGGTTATGGTGGTTAGGGCTGTTGATGCGTTGTCCGATGAGATTGTTAAAATGGGTATCGATGAGATATTCGGCATACCTGGGGGTCAGATAATGCCGCTGTTCGACGCCTTTTACGGCAAGGACATTAAGATATTTCTCTTTAGGCATGAGCAGGGTGCTATACATGCGGCGGACGCATATGGTAGGGTAACTAGGAAGCCAGGCGTTGTCCTAGTTACCTCAGGGCCTGGTGCAACAAACCTCGCCACGGGCTTGGCCAACGCAATGATGGATTCATCACCCCTGGTTGCACTAACAGGGCAAGTCCCAACCTCAGTGTTTGGTAGGGATGCCTTCCAGGAGACGGACATAGTAGGCTTATCAATGCCCATAGCAAAACACACCTTCATGGTTAAGAAACCCGAGGACCTAGTGCCCATGTTTAAGGCCGCCTACAGGATAGCCACCGATGGTAGGCCAGGTCCAGTTGTGGTGGATATACCTAGGGATGTTCAGCTATCTGAGGTTAAGGAGGTGCGTGGTGAGGATTACGTAAAGGTCTCCTACAAGGGTATCCCTGAACCTGACCTTGGGCTTGTGGCCTATGCCGTTAAACTGCTCATGGAGGCTGAAAGGCCGGTGATGCTTGTCGGTGGTGGTGTATGTTGGAGCAACGCCACCGAGGAGGTGTTGACTGTGGCTGAAATGCTGTGGATGCCTATAGTCACCACCCTACCCGGCAAGAACTGTGTGCCCAACAACCACCCATTGTTCATGGGGCCAGCTGGTATGCATGGGAGGGTTGAGGCTGACGCCGCAATAATGAACTCGGACCTTGTGCTTGCGGTGGGTACTAGGTTTAGTGACAGGACTGTGGGTGACTTTAGGGAGTTCCAGAGGGGGAGGAGGATAATTCACATTGACATTGATAAGAGTGAGATTGGTAAGAACGTTAAACCGAGCGTGGGCATTATCGGCGATGCGAAGGCTACCTTAAGGATGATGCTTGAGCTGCTGCCTAAGGCCGCCGTTAAGAATGAGCAATTCGTCAACTGGTTAAGGTCGATTAAGGAGGCCTACGAGAAGTTCAGGGAAACCAGCGATATGCCAGGCTTCGCCCCCTGGAGGGTGCTTAAGGTCATTAGGGAGGTTACGCCACCCCAGGCCATAGTGGCGACGGGTGTTGGCAGCCACCAAATGTGGAGTGAACTGCATTGGGACGTCTACGTGCCTGGAACCTTCATAACCAGCGCCGGCCTGGGGACAATGGGGTTCGGCATACCGGCAGCCCTGGGTGCTAAGGTGGCTAGGCCCAATGTCCCAGTCCTGGATATTGATGGTGACGGCTCGTTCCAAATGACGATGCAGAATCTAGCCCTAGTCAGGGAGTATAACTTACCCATAATAGTGGTTATCTTCGATAACTCAACCCTAATGCTTGTTAGGCATTGGCAAATGCTACTCTACGGTAGGAGGATAATAGCCGTTGACTTCCAGGCTAACCCAGACTTCATAAAGATAGGTGAGGCCTACGGCATAGATGGCGTCAGGCCAAGTAACTACGATGAATTAAGGAGTAGCGTGGCCAGGGCGATTAGGAATAATGAACCATTGATAGTTGACGTAACCATTGATAGGGAGAGGGACCTGGTGCTGCCATGGGTTCAACCTGGGAAGTGGCTTGGTGAGGTGGTCCTACCTGAGGGGTTCAAGGTTAACCTAAGGTACGGTGATGCATGATGAACAGCTACAGGATAAACCTAACACTACTGAACATGGATTGTGGATTAGATCCACTGGTCAGGGCGCTCAACGTAGTGAGGAGGGGTAAGGTTAACGTTAAGGCCATAACAGTCTCGTTTAATAGGGATGCGGTAAATGTTGATATCTACGTCGAGGGCGTTGAGGATGAGGTTAACTGGGTTTGTAACAAGTTGAACAAGCTATATGACGTTGCTAATGTAAGCTACACGGCAAGTATAAGTATACCTAAGGCTCAGGCCTTGTTAATGGGTGAGAGGAATGGCTAAGATATACAGGGAGGGTGACGCAGACCTCTCAGAGTTAAGGGGTAAGGTAGTAGCCATCTTAGGCTACGGCATACAGGGTAGGTCATGGGCATTGAACATGAGGGATAGTGGGTTAAACGTAATAGTGGGGGTTAGGCCAGGCAAGAGCCTTGACCTGGCTAAGCAGGAGGGGTTTGAAACCCATGGCGTAGCCGAGGCCACGAGAATGGCTGATGTGGTTGCTGTTCTACTGCCGGATATGGTTCAACCTAAGGTTTGGGAGAGTGAAATAGGGCCTAACCTGAAGCCAGGTTCACTAGTTGTATTCGCGCATGGCTTCAACATAAGGTTTAACCTGATTAAGCCACCGAGCAACGTTGACGTAACCCTGGTTGCCCCTAAGGCACCAGGTAGGGCGGTTAGGGATGAGTACCTTAGGGGTTGGGGGGTCCCTGCATTAGTTGCAGTTCACCAGGACTACACGGGCAGGGCTCTTAAGAGGGCGTTGGCCGTGGCTAAGGCTAATGGCTTCACCAGGGTTGGTGTTATTGAAACCACATTCGCCGAGGAGACCGAGACCGACTTAATAGGCGAGCAGACAGTCCTAGTTGGAGGCTTAATGGAGCTTATTAAGAAGGGTTTCGAAACAATGGTGGAGTTGGGTTACCAACCTGAGGTGGCATACTTCGAGGTCCTTAATGAGGCTAAGTTAATAATGGACCTAATATGGGAGAGGGGCATCTACGGGATGCTTAACGGGGTAAGTGAAACCGCAAGGTACGGTGGGTTAACCGTAGGCCCATACGTCCTTGATGATACGGTTAAGGAGAGGATGAGGAAGGCGGCAGAGAGGGTTAGGAATGGCGAATTCGCTAGAGAGTGGCTGAACGAGTATGAGGGTGGTATGAGGAATCTGAATAGGCTACTTAATGAGATTAAGAACCACAGGATTGAGGTTGTTGGCGAAGAGTTGAGGAGAATGATGAGGAGCGGTAGGTAGTGGCTATAGTTTTACATATAATTACTATTAAATTTACAAAAGTTGATTCTCAGTAGAATAATAATCTTGGTAAAATTAATAAACCCTCATTAGGCGGCTGTGTTAAAGTGGTGGCTAATGGGTCTCACATTAACGGAAAAGATACTAAGTAGGGCCGCTGGGAGGCAGGTATCGCCCGGCGACGTTGCTGAGATAGGTGTTGACCTGGCGGCGTTCCACGATTTAACAGGTCATCACGTTGTTGAGGTTATGGAGAACATAGGGGTGGTTAAGGTTTGGGACCTTGATAGATTCGTCATAGCCTTTGACCACTTGGCGCCGCCACCCAATGAGAGGGCTGCTGAGATTCAGGTTAAACTGAGGAGGTTCGCTAAGTCAATAAATGTGAGGAACTTCCACGATGTTGGCGATGGTATACTCCACCAGCTGCTACTTGAAAGGTATGCCTTACCTGGCCAGGTTGTTATGGCCGCCGACAGTCACACAACCACGGTTGGGGCTATAGGTGCCTTTGCCCAGGGAATGGGGGCCAGCGACATGGCGGCAATATTAATCACAGGTAAGACATGGCTAATGGTCCCTGAACCATTCCTAATAAGGCTGGTTAACGAACCGTCACCAGGTGTTTACGGTAAGGATGTTGCGTTGCATATACTCTCCGTTTTCAAGGCCGAAGGCCTTAACGGTAAGTCCGTTGAGTTCCAGGTGGAGAAACCCAAGGCATTCCCAATGGATTACAGGGCTACGGTGTCTAACATGGGTGTTGAGTTTGGGGCAGACGCAGCCATATTCATACCTGATGAGGAAACCTTGAATTACCTGAGGGGGAATAGGGGCATTGAGGCTAAGGCAATTGCCCCGGATCAAGATGCCAGGTATGTCGATAGCTACACCATTGAGCTTAATAAGCTTGAACCCCTGGTGGCGGCACCCCATAGCGTGGATAACGTTAAGTCCATTACCGAGGTTGAGGGCACTGAGGTCGACTACGTGTTCATAGGTTCATGCACAAACGGTAGGTTAAGTGACTTGGAGGTGGCGGCGAGGATACTTAAGAATGGTAAGGTTAAGGCCAGGTGCATAGCCATACCGGCTTCAAGGGACCTTTTCACGAAGGCCCTTGATGCGGGTTACGTAGATGTATTGACTAAGGCTGGGTGTGTGGTTACCTACGGTACATGTGGGCCGTGCCTAGGGGGCCACTTTGGTGTCATTGGCCCAGGTGAGGTGGCTGTCTCAACGGGTAGTAGGAATTTTAAGGGTAGGATGGGTTCCCCTGAGGGTAAGGTTTACCTAGCCAATGCAGCCACCGCAGCCGCCACGGCACTTGAGGGTAAGTTAACTGACCCAAGGAAGTACCTACACTGATGCGTTAAACGCCATTAACCCTAATTAAAAAATCAACGCACCTATTGATTACCGGCTCCACCGCCCCCATTACCCCCAGCATGGGTCTCGCCGAGCCCCTGGGATGCCTGCCTCTTAGCCTCACTTTTGATTAAATCCAGCAGCGTGGTGAAGCGCCATTTCCAAATCCTGAATGCCTCCTTAACAAGACTAAGCATGTCCATGTTTCCGTAGTTCTCGATCCAAAACACGTACTTATCTTCATCCCAATCCACGGCCAGTGACCCACTACACGCCTCCTCGCAGGTCTTCCAATTATCGAATGAGCATTGCAGTGGGTCAGTTATAACATACCCATCATCCCCTTTACTAATGCCCTTACAGAATTCTTCACACGCTGCGCACCTGTCATCCTTGGCATTGAGTAGTTGGACCTTGGGGTAGTAGTAATATGATGCCAAGCATGCCTGCCACTTTGCATGATCCCTGGCCCTACCTAGCTTAGCGTACGCCTCAATAGATAGGACCTGCCCCTTACTCATCCTCAATATCAACGTATCTGGGTACAGTGGCGCGAAGTCTGGGTCATCTGGGATCAGGTCCTTAGCGTACACGGACACAACCTGGTCACTGGCTTTAACACTTAACTGGTATCTAACCTGACATAGACTTGGGTCAACCAGCTCCTCTTCACACTCCTCAATCTTAGGTAACTTACTTAGGTTAGTCTTGAGGGGTATCATGGATAACCTATGAGCAAGCACCTCATCGTACATCACCGTGGTGTTGTCTAGGATAATCACCCTGTCTATGGCTAACACAGGTACATCGGATATGAGCACCCTTCTAAGCGAGTTAACTAAACTTGGCTTAACACCCTCCACCGCGAATTTCAGGTAATCGTTACTGTACTGGAGAACCTTAACAGACACCACATGCCCCCACTGGGCAAGTATTTTATAAACCTTAATTAGCCATGTGCAATCACTGGCGGTGCCCTGTAGAATTCACTCACAGCACCCCCTACGGCATGGTGGTAGTAGCTGGTTTTGCTGAACTGGGGAAAAATAAAAATTAAGCAAAGGCTACGGGAGCTTTGTGAACCTGGTTGATAGGTTTGTTGAGACTTTCCTGGCGATATATAGGGATTATAAGGGTAAGTGGGGTTTGATCGACATATACGCCTACAAAACCCTGGGCAGGTCTGTTAAGGCCTTTGCCTCACTCATAATGGGCATTAACGGCGAACCTAGGACCATTAACGCATACTTGCTCTCAAATGGTGAAGTTGCCATAATCTCTGACGTAACCCCAGTGTTCAGGGGGAGCTTTAAATGTGGGGGTCAGTTAGCCAAGCTTACCGTGGACATGTACCTACCCCAGGAGGAGTACACCCTATGCCTCGGTACACGCATTAATGAGCTAGGCGACTTCTTCCTGGCCCTAACTGGTGATTACGGTGAGGAGAGGGTTGTGGTGTATGGTAAGGTTCCTAGAGAGCACGTTAACTACGGTTCGTTGGTTCAGGTGTTGGGTGGTGTTAGGGGGTTCTTGGTTAAGGTTTATTCACCTGCTCATTAAAGACCGGCCTTATCAACTCAACCTCAACCTCATCCCCCTCATCATACCCCTCCCTGTTTTCAGGCACCACAAGTATCCCATTACCCTTAACCAGCGTGGTTAGGACGCCGCTACCTGTAAGGGCCAGCGGCTCAACGTACGTTTTACCATCCTCACCCACGTAAACCCTCACCCTAACGAAGGATCTCGTATTTATGGGTGTGGCAACCCTCCTGGTCAGTGTACCCTTAATCCTAGGTCTGGGTTCATCAACAGCCCCCATCATGTGGAGTAGTATTGGCCTAACCAGAACCTCGAAGCCTGTTAATGATGCCACTGGGAAGCCGCTCAACATGAATATTGGCTTACCATCCTTCACAGCTATGCTATTGGGTTTACCCGGCCTAATGGCTAGCCCATGGTTTATGTAATCTGGGTTCAACCCCCTAACCGCCTTAATTGTGTAGTCAATCTTACCCACAGATGCCCCACCCGTGGTTATTACGGCGTCATGGCTGTTAAGCATCTTAATGACAACGTCCCTTATGGTTTGTTCATCATCGGGGAGCTTGAGGTAATCCACGGTACAGCCCATTTCCTTAAGCATCGATGTCAGTATAAACCTGGTGCTGTTTATCACCTTACCAGGTGGTAGGCCGTTCTTAGCGGCATCCTCAACCTCAACCAACTCGTTGCCGGTGACCAGTAAGGCCACCCTTGGTTCATAAACCTTAACCTTAATGATACCCATGGACGCCAATACTCCTAAATCCCAAGGCTTAATCAATGTACCCCTCTTAAACACTAATTCACCAGCGGCAACATCCTCACCTACCCTGGACACGTTATCCATTGGGGCCACTGGCCTGTAAACCTCAACATAATCCCCCCTCCTACCCGTGTTCTCATACATCACAACAGCGTCGGCACCAGGTGGTAGTGGAGCCCCTGTGGCTATCTCCACCGCCTCCCCCTGGCCAACTATGTACCTACCTGGGTCATCACCCACCTGTAGGTACCCCTTAACCCTCAGTATCGCTGGGTTGGTTGGCGATGATCCGAATGTGTCTATGCTTCTCACGGCGTAGCCATCAACGGCTGACCTATTGAATGGTGGTACATTGACGCTTGAATACACGTCCTCCGCTAAATACCTTCCAATTGCATCCTCGAGGTTAACCTCAACTACGTTGGGTTCATGCCTAATGAACCTTAAGGCCTCATTCAAAACCTGGTCAACACCCTTAACCTCCTTAAACCCCCTACCGGTAACGTCCTCCACGGTTCCGTCGGTTAGCTGTGATTTAAAAATCCTTGGCTATTGGTGAGGTGAACATTGGGCTTGAACCTAGTTAGGCTGCTGATCTTGGCCTCTGCCCTCACTCAATGTTGAAGTCCGCGTACTCGCCCTTATACTCACTCCACCTAATATCCACATTACTCACCTCAGCAACATTGATATTGCTTAGGGATTCTATGAAGGCCTTCACATTACCCTCCTCCCCCTCCACTATTATCGACACGGATCCATCCTCATTGTTCCTAGCAACACCGGTTAATCCAAGTGACTTCGCATTCCTCCTTATCAGTGGCCTGAAGCCAACCCCCTGAACCTTACCGGTGATCCTTATCTCAGCCCTAATTAACCTTGTGGTTTGCCTAACCCTTGCAACACCTTGAAGTATGTTTGATGCGACTGTTAATTTGGCGAGGAGTGACTTATCCTTAATGTACTTGGTTACGTAGTCTGGGACTAGTAATGATCCATCACCCCTCCTAACCACCTCACCTATCACCATAGGCTTTAACCCAGGTATCTTACTGAGTTCATCCACCAACTCATCGATGACCTTACCTGAGGCCACTATTGCTATTGCCCCATTTGTGCCTGCCGTTGCGTCGGCCATTATGTAGTTTGAGGCCGCGAATTCAGCCACCTCTGGGTTTATCAGTGGTATGCTACTTAGTCTAATATCCACCCTGGCGGTCTCCGCAAGCTCCTTAAAGACGAATATCCCTGGTCCACTGATGTCTATGGTGGCGGCCACGTGCTCATCATCCTTGAAGCCGTGACCGAGTTCAGGTAAATGCCTGTATATCACCTTAGCCACATCAATGTTCGGCTTTGACATCCACCCAAGTACATCATCCTTAATGCGCTCAAGTTCATTAACACTCATGACCTCTTTCTCGAATTTATCGTAAAGATCCTCATCAACGTGAAGCCCCACGTAGGTGCCTATTATGCTTAATTCACCGAAGGGCCTAGTCACAAGCACCTTAAACCCCTCCCTAATTGCGCTGTAGAACATGGGTGGTTCCTTATCCAACTCACCGGTTACGGTGGACCCTATTAGGAGGTAGCCCAATCCAGGCTGCTCTACATCATGGAACCTACCCCCAACCTCATTTATGTACCTCTTAACCTCGGCAAGCAGCCTATCACCGTATTCACCAGGTGCGTCGTAGACTGGGTAAAATTCAAGGTTCTTGTAGGTTCCCTTAGAGAATAGGTCGTTGAGGGCGTTGCTAAGCGCCACCGACACTTGTCTATATGATGCGATGTCGTCGGTTGGGTCAATGACCTGAATAGTATCGTTATTAACGAGTGTGTAGGAGTCGTTCTTAACCCTGGTCTTCACGAAGTCGAGGACGTAGATGCTGGCGTTGGGTTTAGTGCTCACTATGCTATGCCCTTTACCTATAGTTATCTTAACACCAGCCTTAGACAACTCCTCGTAAAGCTTAACCATTAGGTTGGCTAGGGAATCTGGGTCACCTGCATCACCCTGGAAAACCTCAGCCAGGATAACCAAGGTCTCTGGGCTAAAGGCGTTCACATCACTAATGGGAATCCTCAGCGGCTCTACACTAGTTATAACCCTCATCACCTCTGGCCCACTGCCCTTAAGCACCGCCACATCCTCACGGGGTGCAATATCAATGTTTAGGTTACTGATCCTCTTTCTCACAATGGCTAATGCGGGGTACAGGACGTTGTATAGGTCTACCTTAACGGAGCAGCCTAGGGCCAGTGACGTTAAGTTGACACCTATGGCTGCGTATTTACCCACATGCTTCAGGAATCTGCCTATCCTCTCCTCCTTACTCATAGATGTATTACTCATGGCCACGGGCATGATTAACCCCTTAGGTAATTTAAACCAATGATTAGGTGCATTTTATGCCCAATTGCATACATCTAAAAAGACGTTAAAATAGAGACTGAGGCTATGAGTAGTGCAGGTAATGTTGGCAATGCCTATGAAATTAATGTAAGTGGCATGAGTTGCCCAACCCCATTGAACATAGTGGCCAGGGAGTTAGTTAAGGTTCCAGTTGGTTCAAGAGTGATAATTAAGACTGATGACTACATCTGCTACATGATGCTGCTTAGGTTCCTTAAGATATTGGGTGAATCCATTGAAAGGAATGAGGAGGGTGAAGGTAACACGTACATTATTGTTGCGGTTAGGGCCATCTAATGCATCACTTAAACCTTACTAAGAAGAACTTACTGTTCACCACTTCAGTACCCTTAATTGGTTCATTACTTATCAATGTGCCTATCACCGTAGGTTATGGATGAATCATTGGACCTTAGATACCTTGGTTTCACGCTAAGTGAGCTTAGCTTCCTAATGAAGTCGATTAAGCTCCACCCTCAAGGTGGTTCTCATCGCCATAGTAAAGCATTGGAGTCCCAACCCAGGTGAATATGAAGTCCTCCAGCCACCAATAAACACAAACGCCATAAATAATCATGAAAACCAAAACAGCTCCACAGCCCAGAGACCCTGCTAATTGATGAGGATGAGCTGAGGGAGAAGCTGGAAAAGGTGTAAGGAGTTACCTAGGTACAGTGAGGAGGTAGTATGATAGGAGAAGTAGGTTGGCGAAGAAGACATCATTACAGGTGAATAAGGTGAGGGGTAGGGTCCAGGTGAGACTCTATATATACAGCGAAGATATTAATAATTTAGGAGACGCAGGCCAGCATTAAGCCCGGTGGTGAGGGCCATTAGTTAATGGGCTAAGTGCCAAGCCATGTGTCATGGACTTAAAGCACGTCAATGTTTATCCAACCTTCAATGATGAAGCACCACTACGCCGTACCATAAGTCTTTTAAGTTCAGTGCCGTTAAGTTGTTTGAGTGAGGTGGGGGATTACACCGTAACCTTACCGAGAAGGATTATTGAGGAGGCTAGGAGACGGAATATTGACATTGAGGAGCTTATACTGGATGCGGTATTAATGATTCTAAGTGATGACCCTGAGGCTGTGATTGAGGCTAGGCTTGAAGCCGCCGAGAGATACCTAAATGAGGCTAGGGATTACGTGAACAGGGGTGATGCGGTTCAAGCCAGCGAGAAGATGTATAAGGTTGTTGAGGAGTGCATAAAGGCCCTAGCCCAGGCATACAACATCGAGGAGTACGTTAAGGCGTCTGAAGAGGGTAGGTGGTGGGTTAGCCTAATCGGCAAGGCCGCCAGGAGACTGGCTGGCATCCTTAATGAGCCTAGGGTTGAGTTCACGTGGAGTGTAGCCTACGACCTACACGTCTGGGGTTTCCATGAAGCCAAGTACACAATTAATGACGTGAAGGGTGATTTAAACCATGTGCAGTGGCTATTGGAATTCACGAGAAGTGCTATTTTACGTAAAAATAAGTAGCCTGCCTAAATACAACATACCACCGAGCATTATTAGTCTTTTGATTCTTATAGTTATATATTTTAGATTACTGTCATTAGGTTAAGGTATTATTCTGTTTTAACCTTAGGAGCAGCATTAATAGCGCCTCTGTTGGTCTTAGCTTCTTCAATACTGGGTCTGGTGCTAAGCCTAGCTGCTCCATGGTTACACTACCCAGTAAGCTAACTCCCTCACTTCCAAAAACAACGGGTGTTGCAGATGCCCTATAACCCTCCACCTCAATGCCAACCTCACCCAACGGTCTCTCAATAACACTATTATCAGCCAACCTAAGCCTAATGGTCCTAATTGGGTTAACACCCAATTGCCTTAACAACACAGCTGGTATAACAGTGTATGTTGCCCCCGTGTCAACTATCAATTCTAGTTCCACCTTATTTCCCGGGTTTACGGGATTCCATATAGTTGCCCTCACCGTGAATGTACCCATACTCGATGGTTTGAAGTTAAGAGGTTACTTAAAAACTATGCAGTTAAGGCCAGTGACTGATTACTTGAATTGGCGCCGGGGCCGGGATTTGAACCCGGGCCCCCTTGCGGGGACGGGATCTCCAGTCCCGCGCCTTAGACCAAGCTCGGCCACCCCGGCTACACCCTTCGCTTCAATTCTACTCATATAAAGTTTTCCTAACGTTACCGCTACGCCTGGCTTGGTTTAACAAGGCTTATTGCGCCCCTGCTGCATGCATTAACGCATAGGCCACAGCCGATACACTCGCTTGGGTCTATTCTTGGGTAGCCCTGCTCATCAACCTTAATCGCCCTGCACCCCAAGGCTATGCAGTCGCCACATAGGTCACATAAACCCTTATCAACGTTAGCCCTTAACCCACTCCGGGATTCACTCAACTTAACCCACACCCTTCCCCCGCTTAACGCCTCATTAACCAATTGGCAAACCCTACTCAACTCACTACCAGTGCTAACCTCGGTCACATTGACTCCTGTTGGTGGTGGGCACTCCTCCATGGCGACTATTACGGCGTTGGGGCCTGCATCGTCAAGGGGTTCGCATGAGGTGGTGATGGTGAGTCTACTGCCGTACTGGTAGTCGCCAATGCCCATTAAGACGCCGAGTGGGTTTACGTGGGTTGCATCAACGATGTCATTAATGTTCCTGGGCATGAAGTAGGTTGGGTCTGGGTTGTAGTCAGGGCGCATGGCGGTGCCGCTGGGCCTAATTAGGTATGGTGACGACACGATGATTGGTACGTTGCCTAGTTTACCATCCCTAATAAGCTTAAGTAGGCAGAACCTAACTGGGGCTGCTGGGTCAATTGGCCCATTGTCTATCAGCCTCCAAGCCTCCCTAACAACCTCCTCGTACCTGGCCCTGGAGTCCCTAAACTCAACATTAGGGTTAACAGCCCTAATGAGGTTAACCATGAATGGCCTACCCTCCTCAATAACCCTCACCTTGGCTAATTCACCAACTGGTAGTGGGTTAACGTACAGACTCCTGGCAGCTGAGTTGTCGGCTTGTAGGTAACCCTCAACGAGCACATCACCCCCCTTCACATGTTCCCTAGCCCTACTTAAGGCGAGCCTAACCCACTCATCACTGCTAACCCACTGTTCAGGTAGTCTCCACCTACCCCCCAACTCCCAATTCCTATTGAACACCGGCCTCTCGCCAAGGGTCCTTATTCCGCTTACCGCATTGCATAGTTGTCTTGCCAAGACTGGGTTAAGCCTAACCACGTAGGGCTTCTCAATGACCGAGCTGTAGCTGAACGCCTCCCTCAACGCCTCGCCGAGGCTATCCTCATCCCAGGGTTCAAGGCAGGGGACACTGATTGCCCTGCAGATTGGCCTAATATCCCACAGGTCAACCACAGCCACCACCATAGACCCCCTCACTGAGGATAGGGCCAACTCACCCAGCAAGCCCACGAAGCCGTAGGTGTCCAGTATAGCCAGTGAGTCCTGGGCTGTCATTGAGGCACCCTGGGCCACGGCCACCGGATCATGGGCCATTGAACCGCAGTTAACCAGCTTACTGACTACTGGCGACCTCTGCCTTATAATCCTCATCAAAGTTGATCAAGGCTTGGTTTTAATAAGGTTGACGCTGATCGGCCCGCCGGGATTTGAACCCGGGACCCCCCGGTTTCCGACCACGGGGATTTTTGGTGTTTGTCCCCCGTGGGGCTGACTACAGCCGGGTGCTCTGCCGCTGAGCTACGGGCCGCCTACATCCTCCTCTACCTCATGAGTAATTTTTAAGCTTTTCTGGCAGTGGTGTTAAGACCACACCCCTTAATTATACTGCTCAGTGATTTGAAGATATAAGGAACCTTTGGGTTTCACATTACGGCAACCCACTCTGGAGCTAGCTCATAGTATATTGAGGCATTTCTCTTTTTAATAAAATGTGTTTTTAGTAAAATGTGTGAAACTTTTAAGTAAACGATACCTCGAATCCACATGCTACTTCAACTACCTAGGTTAAAGGATCCTAAAATAAGAATGAGGTATGTCTCAAGCACGCATGATTTTGATGCTAAGGAATTACTTGGGACTTTACCCAACTGGTACGTTAATCACCTCAGGGAAAAGGGTATACTGAAGAATGAATTCGGCAAGGCATGGCGGGACTACTACACCCTTAAACCTGGAGACAAGTTAGAAATCTTTAAGGCAGATGAACCTGGAGTAGTAGCAAGCCTCTGGGTGACAATAGCCGCTAAAGATCACCGGTTCCTAAGAAACATTGTAATCAGGGCGTACTGGGATGGCGAAAGTGAACCCAGCGTTGACTGACCTCCTCCCTATTTGGGAGGTGTCCTTGCCCAGCCTTCATTGGCTTCTCTGGCTGGGTTCATGGGATTGCCCCGGGCCAGCACTGCGGGGCTTTCCTCTAGGCTGGCCCTTGTGTTCCTCATGATGCGTTGTAGG
>Ga0081529_143355_pt1 | contig 33542 bp, 27 predicted proteins | sample EchGeymetagenome_FD_71012 | JGI IMG/M metagenome (GOLD analysis project Ga0081529, IMG submission 71012) | Ferrous microbial mat and aquatic microbial communities from Echinus Geyser, Yellowstone National Park, USA - transect B T=78-80 C v2... ...
ATTTTAAAAATTTCTTCTTCATTTAATTCATGAAAAATTCTTACGGCTTGTTGATAATCAATTGATTCGCTTAGCTTTATTGCTTCTTCCGAATTCATTAACCAATAATGTATTTATCATTAATTTATTTTTCTATTTTAGCCTTAATTGTGGATATTAATTGTTGATTGTAGGTTTTACATGAACGAGAGCTTCGTCCTTTTGGTGGGGATGAATAGATTTAAATATTTATTTTAAAATTTCCCTTAGAAATCTCAGTGACGCTCCTCTTGAGCTCGATCAAAGCTTAATGGGACTTAAGGAGGAGTATTCAGTGTTTCTATTTAATGAAGGATTCTTTATAGAATCCAGAATTTAGTAAGCAACCCTTTTAATGAAGGTTTATTGAAACCTGATAAAATGGGAAAAGCTCTGAGCTATAAAATGCCCAGCAAATGAGAGATGTAGCTCCGAATCAGTGTTGGCAACCTATGAACTTCTCTGGAAGTGGAACCCTTTCCATTTTAGGGCTGGAAGGAGGTCAGTTGCACTAGAAAGGTTTCTTTGTGGGCGAAATTTTCTTTGTTAAATGGCAACCGAAAATCAAAAGTACCAAAATTATGAGAAGATTATTAAAATCGATAATTAGCAAATGAACCTTTAGGAGATATATTTGCTTTAGATGATATTAATGTAATACAAGAATTAAAGGAAGCTATAAAGTAATCATAATTAATTAAGAATAAACTTATTCCGCTGGTTCAAACACTAAAGTCTCTATTAGTTCTTGCTTAAAATATCTTGGTTTCACTTTTAATCCTATTTTCAATTTTTTTTTGTCCCCAAAATAGTTAGCTTTAACTCTAATTCCATTAAGATCCACTAATAAAAGGGCTATAGTAATAGGTAATCCTCTTTCTATTATGGTATATGAATATACTATGCCTTCTTTAGCTCCTATCACTTTTAATTGCTCACTGTTACATCTTGGACAGCTTGTTCTAAGATTGGTGGAACTTAATCCACAATTATTGCAAATGATTACCGGAACTACTCCAGATTTTAATGTATTATAATATTCTTCATATATTTGCTTATAATTCACCATCCTAAACACCTAAAATTATTGTAGCTGAATGATCGAAAATACCGCCTAAAGTATTAACTAGAGCTATTTTAGCATCTTTAACTTGCCTATTTTCAGCTAAGCCAGATAATTGATATAATGCTTCAGCTAAAACTACGCCACCGCTAGTAAATCCTACTTGCCCTACGTTTAAACTCCCACCATTAGTATTTATTGGATAAGATGAAGTCGGTGAAAAACTATCCCCCATTACGAATTCTCCTCCCTTACCTTTTTCAGCTAATCCTATATCTTCAATTTCTAAAAGGACCATTATAGTATACGCATCATATATACCATAATAATCTATCTTATCTAAGCTTATATTCGACAACGCTAATTTACAACTATGTCTTACCGGAGTTTTCAATATATTCTCTCTTTCAATAAATGGTTCTGGTAAAGTAGCTTCTCCATAACCCAGCAATTTTATAGGAGTTATACTAGATTTTGAAACGTTTTTACTTACTAGAATTGCTAAGGCACCATCTATCGGATTAGTAACCTCTAAAAGTCTTAGAGGATAACTTACCATTGGCGACTCTAAAACATTCTTTAATGTTAATTTTCCTTTATAAATTGATTTAGGATTTAAGTTGCCATTTTCTCTTTCCTTAACAGCTATCATTGCCCTTCCGCTATCATCAGTATTGTATTCCTTCATATATCTATTAGCTATTAACGCATAATCGCTTGTAGGATAAAATTCAATTGCAGGCATTGACAATTCATAATAAGTGATTCCTTCATCTATGATATTTTTAATAGTTGATTCAAACATTGAACTTCTTACCCTTTTAAGTAAGTTTCCTTTACCTCCACCTATTACTAAAACGTTATCTGCAAGTCCGCTTTCAATAGCTTTAAAAGCTCTAAACGTTGCTACAACTATTGAGGAACCCCCAATATAGACATAATCAATATATCTAAGCTTTTTAAATCCAATTTTACTAGCAATCTTACTAATTAAAAATATTCCAGTATCATGTGCATTATCTATAGTTCCTGGCACTGCAGTAACGACCAGCCCATCTATATCATCTTTTTCCTTGTTAGCAATCTGAAAGGCTTCTAATGATGCTCTCTTAAATAGCTCTATAGCAGGTAGCACAGTCTTTTTTTCGTAGGAAAAACCAAAACCTATAATATTTGCTTCTACCATTGCTTTCATTGACTATTTATCTTAATAGAATATATAAGTTTAACTATATGGTTAAACTTATTAAATTATGAATAGTTACAAGTTATGAATCTACTTTAGACTTTTTTGTCAATTGCTATTTTTTAATATTTTTTTACTTAGCATTTACGTATTAAATTAAGTTATATAAAATTTTTAAGATTTAAGATAAATTCTTACAAAATTAAAATATTTTGCCTTTTATATAGCTTACGATATATTATACGATTCACTCTATTCCCAAATGGATTTGATACGATTTTTAACATCAACTTTAGATATACCAACTTTTCATTATTTATAAGTGATTGAGTGAAATATCATTATAGTAGTGAAATAATCCAAATACTCTTATAATATTCTTAAGTTTATCATTTAGATTAGTAACCTATTATAAGAAATTTCATTTATTGTATTATACAGCCTCCAAATTTAGCCTCCCTTAACATTAAAAGACTACGTGAAGTTATCGTTCTCCAGGTAGGTATTAATCAAAGCGGTAGCATCTATAGCTCTATGTTAACATGATGGGTTACCTTTACCAATTATTATCTATTTAATAAAAATCAAATTTAATTCATTGATATATTCTTAATAAAGTTTTTAATATGCCCTTTCAGAAATAGCTATTATGGGTTATGTAGATTCTCATGTACATGTATGGGTAAAGGAAATAATGTCTGATGAAATGATAAGAAGGATAAGTCGTACATTAAATAGTAGAGGAGGTAGCGCATTATTAAATATCATTGAGATAATTAGGGAAATGGATGAGGCCAACTTAGAGTATGTAGTAAATATTGTTTATCCTTCAAGAGAAATGTGGGGGTCTGATGAAGAAACAGTATTAAGAGCGATAGACTTTTTTAGAAAATATTCTGATAGATTTTCAATTGTGGGCGGAGTTCAAGTAAATCATTTATCAGAAAAAGAGACCAAATATTGGCTAGAAAGACAATATGAAGCTGGGGTATCCGGTTTTAAAATGCACTCGTCGCATATGTGGCTTAAACCAAACGCCTACAGACCTGATGAAGACGGATTAAAGCAATTAGAAATGTTATATGAATTTGCTCAAGATCATAATTTGCCCGTAATAATTCATACCGGAACTAGTTACTTTCCTGTTGCTAGGAATAAGTATGCAGATCCCATATTTGCAGATGATATTGCTATAGATTTTCCAAGATTATCAATCATATTAGCGCATAGCGGAAGACCGATCTGGGTTAATACAGCATTTCAGTTGGCAAGAATTAGAAAAAATATTTATCTGGATTTATCTAGTATACCACCGAAAAGACTTCTAGAATATTTACCCAGATTAGAGGAAATAAAAGATAAGTGTCTTTATGGTAGCGATTATCCAGATATGGGTGTTAAAGGTTTAAAAGAAAATTTATTAGAATTTTTAGGAATCCAACTTTCTAAAGAAGCAATAAGCATTATGACCCAACTAAATCCTAAGAAATTTTTTAAACCGTTGGCAAATAAATGAAGTTGTCATTTAAGACATGCTGCGTTTTCTTTTAATGTATTTCTTTTAGTTTTCAGCCATAAATAAGGAAACTATGACGCTGTAACGCATGTGATACCAAATACGAATAAGGAAGTAGAGAATCCAAGTTCCTTTACCTAAATGGCTTTGATGAGTGCCTAAAAATAGCTCTACTGTCTTAAACCAATAATCTTATATTTCTTCCACACGCTTTGGATCCAGGTTTAGATTGACTGGCTAATTTGCATTTAACTGTAAGTTTATCAAAGAGTAACACACCATATCCAGAAACTACTTTAGGTCCTTTATGGTGGTTAATGACGTTATTCAATTTGGTTTTAACGATAAGATAGAGATTGAAAACGGATACGTGAAGGTCCAGGGAAAAGACGGGCTAGGAGTTAAATTAGATATGGAAAAAATTAAAAATTTTATTTGATTATTTTTGAGCTAAAATATTGGAAAACTTCTCTCTTAAAACTTTCTTATCTGTTTTTCCTGTACTAGTTTTCGGGAGTTCTCCTTCTAATATTATTATCTTATCTGGAATCCACCATTTAGGAATCGCACCTTGATTTACGAATTTCGTTAAATGTTGTATTATATCGTTTTCTGTTAGCTTTCCCTTATACTCATTCTTGGGAATTATAATAGCTATTGGTCTTTCTACCCATTTTTCATGTTTTGCTGCAATTACTGCTACTTCTGCCACTCCGGGATGTATAGATATCAGGTCTTCAAGTTTAGTGCTGGGTATCCATTCTCCTCCACTTTTTATTACGTCCTTTACTCTGTCGATATAGGCAATATATCCTTCTTCATCCCATGTACCTAAATCTCCAGTGAGAAACCATCCTTCATTCCAACTTTCTTCAGTTTTCTTAGGTTCCTTGTAATATCCTCTAGTCATCCATGGAGCTCTAACTACTATTTCTCCTATGCTTTTTCCATCTCTAGTCACATCTTTCATGCTTGAATCAACTACTCTAACGAAAACTAAAGGAGCTGGTCTTCCAGCTCTATACAATATGTATTCCTCCTTTCTTTCTTCTGGCCAATTCTCCATTTTAGGCTTTAACGTTAATCCTCCCATTAGCGGTGCGGTTTCTGTCATGCCCATTCCTTGAGTTATTAAAATACCTCTTTTCTTAGCATCCTCATATAATCCTCTCGGTATTGCTTGTCCTGCTACAACGAACTTAAATCCTCTTAAGTCATAATTAACCATTTCTGGGCTATTTATAATTAAGTAAAGCATTGTAGGAACTCCAGCAGTATATGTTACACCTTCCTCTTTGATTATTCGAATTATATTATCCCAATCATATCTTCCTGGATATACCGATTTAATACCTATTAATAGAGTAGAATAAGGAGTCCCCCATCCATGTGCATGAAATAGCGGTGGTATTTGAAGCCAGACATCCTTATTGGTCAGATTTAAAGGTGGGGCATTCCAGACGCCTGCATTTACTACTATGCTATGCAAAACTATATCCCTATGCCTAAAATAGGTACCTTTAGGTAATCCGGTAGTTCCAGAAGTGAATACTAAGGTAGCTATTGTATTTTCATTTAATTCTGGTGGAGTATAATTTGGATTGCCTTCTCTAATTAACTTCTCATATTCATATAATTCTACATTGGGTAATCTTATGTTAATATTCTCATTTCTATCGCTCATCACTACAACTTTCTTTACTGTTGGAAGTTTAGGAAGAAGTGATGTTAGTAACGGAATAAAATCTTCGTTAGTGAATATTATCTCATCTTCAGCTAAGTTGATCGTATATGCTATTTCCTCTGGAGATAATCTTACATTAACAGTATGCATTATAGCACCAGTTATTGGAATAGCGTAATATAATTCTAAAAATCTACTAGTATTCCAATCCATAACACCTATTCTAGTACCTAAATTATCCTTATCTCCTGCTTTTATTCTAAAATTTTCTATAATGCTTGCCATTCTTTTTACTCTTTCATTAAGTTTTGAATAAGTTAATCTTATTTTTGTTGCTTTAGGCGGTGCATAAACTATTTCTTGATCTGGATAAGCATAAGACGCCCACTCTATGATTTTATCTATTGTTAACTGATAATCATAGACATTACTTTTCACGTTCTCAAAAATATATTACTTAAACTATTTATAAAAGCTTTATGAGAGATATAATCAATTTTTTTATTTAATATATTTAATATGTTCTTACTTTGGAAACTAACAGTTTTGATTCAGATTCTACTACAACTTCATCATTCTGGTTCTTTATCTTAGATCTTATAGTTATTATCCCACCATTATACTTTTCAACAGTTCTCTTATCTATAACTTCCGCTTCTCCATAAATTGTATCACCGACTTTAACGGGTTTTAAAAACCTAGTATGCATCTCCAGGAAAGCTATAGCCGTTCCCGCTACTAACATTCCCATATGTCCAGAAAGTAAAGTTACAGTTAATAATCCATGTGCAATTCTACTTCCAAAAATTGTCTTCTTAGCGAACATATCATCTACATGCAATGGATTAAAATCACCACTTAAGCCAGCAAAAAGTACTATATGTGCATCCGTAACTGTTATCTTGGGGGATACGAACTTCATTCCTATTTCAAAATCGTCAAATGTTAAAGGGGGAGCTTTATTAGAAGACATAATTATTAAGGTATAAAAATCATATAATAAACTTTATCTATTAAATTTGATTTTACAAAGTAATATACAAATTAATAAAAAGCTTACTTGACTTTTCTTAATTCATATGTGAAATAGCCCTCTGGTTCTCTTTTTACTATATTTACCTTTACCTTCATTCCCACTTTCACATCTTGAGGGTTCTCATTAACCCACGCTAATATATTTATTCCCTCCCTCAGTCTCGCTATACCAACTATATAATCTTGATAATGCATAAAGCTAACAGGCTTTACGGTTATTATTGTATATGTTAGCAGCTCACCTTCTCCAGAAAGTTCTATGACATCTAAACCGGATATTTTACATTTAGTACAATCATCTTGAGGAGGAAAGTAAATTGAATTACATTTAGGACATTTAGTTCCTACAATTTTACCCTTAGATAATGCCTCAAAAAATTTAGATATCCGACCTATAGGAATCATAAATCGTTGACTAAATTCCCTAACATCTATCCATAATAGATTATTAGTTTTAATTTCCCTTAATATTGGCATTCCATAATTCTTAATTAATAAATCTATTTGTTCTAACATTTTTCTATCTATTTCTTTAAATTGTCTTTCTCTTAATTCAGTAATACCCATTTTATTCATGCTGAGGGTTTTCTCAATGAGAAAATTGTTACATAGGCGTAATGTCCTGTTCCTCCAACGTTGTGGGATATTCCCATGCCGTTTTTTATGTTTGTTTGTGTTCCTTTTGGTGCTCTGTATAATAGTTGTCTTGTTATTGATACTGCCATGCTTACTCCTGTTGCCCCTATTGGGTGTCCTTTAGCTTTTAATCCCCCATCTACATTTACCGGTATTTTTCCTCCTATGTATGTCTGTTCTTCTCTTGCTAATAAATATCCTTCACCTCTTTTTGCAAAGCCTAAGTCTTCATATGCTATTATTTCAGCTATTGTGAAGCAGTCATGAGCTTCTGCTACATCAAAATATTTCCAAGCCTCATTAAAATCTATCTTAGCCTTCTTATAAGCCTCTTCTGTCGCAAATCTTGCAGCATCTATCGAAACAAAATCTTCTCTCTTAGATAAATTAGCAGTACCAGAGGCAAATCCTTGTGAGACTATCCAGACTGGGGAATCAGTTATTTTCCTAGCTACTTCTTCTGAAGCTAAAATTGTTGCCGCCGCTCCATCAGTTATAGGGGAAGCATCATAAACTTTTAACGGATATGCTACAACCCTCGATTTGCTATAGTCCTCCATATTTATTTGTTTTTGAAATGTGGCGTATGGATTAAAACTTCCATAATAATGATTTTTAATAGCTATTTTACCTAAATCTTCTTCTTTCATGCCATATTTAGCCATATGACGAATAGCATATAGTGCATAATATCCCGGAAAAGTTAGACCAAAATTCTCAAATTCCCAAAAATAGTTCCCGGCCCTACCCATCATCTCTATGGCTAAGGCATTAGGAGATTGATGCATCTGTTCGACTCCTATTACCATTGCTGTTTTAGCTTCTCCAGCTTTTATAGCTTGATAAGCTATTCTTAATGCTGCACTTCCAGTAGCACACGCTGCTTCAACTCTCATTGTTCCCTTAGGTGCTAAATTACAATATTCACCTACTACTATTGCTGAAAGGGGTTCTGAGCTCCAACCTCCTGCATTGCCTACTACGAACATGTCTATGTCCTTTTGATCTAAATTCGATTCCTCTAAAGCTTGTTTTATTGCCTCCCATGCAAGCTCTTGAAGATTAACATCCGTTCTATTCCCAAATTTACTGTGACCAGTACCTATTATTGCAACATCTACCATAAATTATATACTTGTATTAGTATCTAATAAGCTTTCCTTTGTTTAATAATATAAATTTTATTTTAAGTTAATTTTATGAAGATATGCTTACAAATTAACATGCATTATCTATAAGAACTTGCGCTAAAATTGAATAGAAAGGAAGGATTTAGTTAATTCTTCAAGCATGTAGAGTAAGTACAAAGTTTCAGATAACGTACACACAATACTTCAAATCATAAAAGTTTTTTAAGTTATTAGTTATGCACTTTACTAGTGATAGCATATGCTATTTGGTTTTTCGAGTAGATATGAAAATGCATATCAAGATTTGATACCGACTTAATAGCTGAAACTGCAAGGGAAGCATAAGACATAGCTAAATAAGAGCCTCAAATTATATTAGCTAAATAAGAGCCTCAAATTATATAAGATCTATCATCAGAACTGTCTTAACGTTATAATATCCCTTACAAAAATGAAAGCCTTGCACTTTTAGGGCGGGTAGGAGGTCAGATTAGAGTAACACTATTCCTAATTCAATTAGTGAAATCATACGCTATTTTTAAAAGTTGTTCAGTTTAGGATTTTAATCATTTCTTCACATCTATGTTTAAATCTTTTTATGAAATATAATTCTATATTATCAATTATTATTTTAGCGTTAGCAAACTTAGAAGATATGCTAATCCTAAATGATCTATATGGAAGTTAGTTATTATGATTTTCTCGAGGCCATTAACTTTTATGCCAACTCTTCGAATCCCTCAACAAAGATGATGTTAATCATATGAGGAGTTCCAGCATCGATTAAAATGTTTTATTTTCGAGCGTCAGTAGGTATGCATTTAGTCTGCTAATGAACCATGTCTACACTAAAGTTTAATTGAATTGAACTTCAGAACAATTTCTCTCCTACTTTATATAATCTCATAGGATAACTATTCCAATCTAAAACTTGTGTAGTTGCTTTCAACTTCTTATGGACTGCCTCATTTCTCCACAATTTCATTTCCAAAATCGGTATTTATTTTCTTCTTTTCCATATTACAATCCATTCAATATTTTAGACAATTATTGAGATTTAATTTTTTTAGTATATTGAGGAGTTGAGTGTTTTATTAATATTATATGCTATAAAAATAATCAAAATATTTTAAAGCTTTATGTTACTACTTATCAAGCTAAAATATTTTTAAAACTTTTCTAAGTTATAAAAATTTTTCAAATGTAAGTCGGTGAGCTCTGAATATTTTGTAAGTTGTAAAATTTATTAGCTTATATTAAGTATTTAAAATATGCCAATTTTCTCAAATGTTGGTGTAGTAGGAGCGGGAACAATGGGTCATGGGATAGCTGAAGTAGCTGCAATAGCTGGATACCAAGTATACTTAAATGATGTGTCTCAAGATATCCTTAATAATGCAATTTCAAAAATTAGCTGGAGTTTACAGAAACTGAAAGAGGGTGGAAAACTCAAGGAAAGCCCAGAAATAATAACGAGTAGGATAAAACCCACGACTAACCTTAAAGATTTTGCAGATGTCGATTACGTAATTGAGGCGGTGGTTGAAAATAGTGAGATAAAAAAGAAAGTTTTCTCAGAGTTAGATAATATAGTAAAACCTAGTGCAATATTTGCTACAAATACGTCTACGATACCAATTTCATCTTTAGCAGAATCAACTAAAAGACAAGACAAGTTCATAGGCTTGCATTTCATGAATCCCCCAGTTCTTATGCCCTTAGTTGAAATTATAATTGGTAATAAAACAAGCCAGGAGACGTTGGAAATTACAGTACAATTTGCTAAAAGTATAGGGAAAGATTATGTCATTGTTAGAAAAGATGTTCCAGGATTCTTAATAAACAGGATAAATGGTAGAACCTTCCCTGAGGCTATTCTAATGTACGACGAAGGTTATCAGAAAGAGGATGTAGATGCGATGTCAAGATTTAGGCTTGGTATGCCAATGGGATTTTTAGAACTCTTAGACCTCACTGGAATAGATGTTTCATATAATGCAGCATTGGAAGCCATAAGAAGAGAAGAGAAAGAACCGCCACATTTTAAAATTTTAAAGAAAATGGTAGATGAGAGAAGATTAGGAGTTAAAAGCGGTAAAGGATTTTACACATATACTAGTAAAGTTTACGAAAGACCTAAAATACTACCTACTGACAATATGTACTCATTAAATCCTTTGAGAATAATAGCCCCGGCAGTAAATGAAGCGGCATGGCTAATAAGAAATGAGATAAGTAGTTCAGAGGATGTTGAAAAAGGAATGATAAAAGGAATGGGATGGCCACAGGGACCTTTAACGTTTGCAGACAAATTTGGAATTGATAATATCATCAACTTTTTAGAACAAAGATATAATCAAACTGGTAACGATTATTATCGGCCGGATCCATTACTTAAGGAAATGGTTGAAAAAGGAAAACTTGGAGTAAAAAGCGGAGAAGGTTTCTTCAAATGGAATTATGAGAGAGTGGACTTCGGCCCAGTAAGATATGAAAAACTACACGATTACGCTAAGATAACTATGAGAAGAGCAGATAAGCTAAACGCACTTAATGAAGCAATGTGGACTGGACTAACTCAAGCCTTTAACAAAGCTAAAGAAGATAAGAAAGTAAGGGCTATAATTATAACAGGTGAAGGTAGAGCTTTCTGTGCTGGAGATGATATAGAAATGATGCATTATTGGGAAAACACTGCTAGTGTAATTGAATGGAGCCAGAAGGTATCTTCACCATTAATAGATACTCTCACCGATTACACTAAACCCATTATAGCAGAAGTTAATGGGTTAGCTTTTGGAGGAGGGATGGAACTCCTTATATTATTTGATATAGTCATAGCAAGCGAAGATGCAACGTTTGCAATTCCAGAAGGATTAATAGGTGCTTTACCGCCTTTAGCATCATCTGTAGGAGTAGGCTTTGTAAGTAGAAAAATAGCTAGATATGCTTTGACTGGAGAATGGTTAAGTGCTAAACAAGCTAAGGAGTTAGGATTAGTAGATATTGTAGTGCCTTCAGATCAATTAGAAATAACAGGTGTAGAGATTATAGAAAAAGTTAAAAGAGTTGCGCCCTTATCGACTATGTCTATTAAAAGAACAATCAATTCGATTAGAAATACATATCTAGATAGGTTACAAATGGCCTCACAAGAATTAGTATTACTATCTACTACAGAAGATTTTAAAGAGGGAATGAAAGCTTTCATTGAAAGGAGACAACCTAAATATAAAGGCAAATAAAATCTAATTTTCTAATAGTTTATGCAGAAAAATAATCATTTAACGAGTATTGAAATAATCAAAGAAGATATCATGATATCTTGTTATGATAAAAATTTAATGCTAAAGTTTTTTTAAAATTAGTTTATATAGGGTAATTAAATTAAAATGTCCGTTTCTATTCCTTAATTATGGAATATATTCAAGACTGTTAATGCAACAATACTTCAAAATCATACTTATATTTGTGGAAAGAGAACATATAAACAATGGTAATAAATAGGGAAAAATACATAAGCGAGGATTTAAGGCTTATAGTTTCTTCATTAGAAGGATCAATAAATAAATTTTACAACACAAGACTTTTAAGGAAATTTTCTGAAGGAGAGATCGGTGTGATGAAGGAATTATTCGATGAATTGGTAAGAATAGAGATCTTTTCTTATATCAATTCCTCTAGCTTAATAGAATCTTCTATTTTGAATGATATATTGGGTTCAAAACTCTTACCAGGCATTTTGGTTACTACGATAATAGCAACAAAATCCATTTCTGAGGAAGATATTTTAGAAGGAATCTACAAGGGAAAAATTAAAGTGGCCTTTTCCGATAGCGAATATGTGCCGGCTGCAGATTTGGCAGACGTAATAATTATAAACGATAAATTTGCTTGGAAAGAGGAGGCTGAGATTGAAACCTATAAATCCTTGGATAATTCAATGAAAATTTCTAAAGTCAAGTTAAGAAAATTTCAAAATATAAATTTCAATGTTAAAAATACAATGGTTAATTTAGCTGCTCAAATGGCAGGTGGTGCTGAAGCTGTTTTGAAAATGAGCATAGAATATGCAAAAAACAGGATAGCCTTCGGAAAACCGATAGGTTCATATCAAGCGATCAAACATAAGCTTGTTGATGATGCTATGACTGTAGAGCTTGCAAGAACTTTATTCCTGGAAGCTTCAAAAAACTTAGATTACGCAGCCTTAGCAAAGTACTATGCAGATAAAAAACTTATTAAAGTGGCTATGGACGGGATTCAGGTACATGGTGGAATAGGGTTTACAGATGAAATTGATATTCACTTGTATTTAAGAAGGATTTTAACATTGAGTAAAATATATCATCCAAACAAAATTGATGTTTTAGCTCTTTTAGGTAAAAAATAACTTATGGAAGAACTAAGTCCTTAAGCTGATCCCTTAATACTTTTTTATCGACCTTACCCACACTTGTTCTCGGAAATTCGTTTACAAAAATAAATTTATCTGGTATCCACCATTTAGGTATTTTTCCCAGTTCCACATATTTCATTAAAAATTTTCTAATATCATCTTCGTTTATTTTATCTTTGTAAGTAGGCTTGGGAATAATTAAGGCCACAGGCCTTTCACTCCATTTGTTACTTTTAGCAGCTATCACAGCTACTTCATATACTGCTTCATGGCTTGCAATTAAATCCTCTAATTGCTTTGAAGGTATCCATTCGCCACCACTTTTTATTACGTCCTTAGCTCTATCTACTATAAGCAAATAACCTTCAGGGTCAACAACACCTAAGTCTCCTGTTTTAAACCAACCATCCTCGGTAAATGCTTCCTTCGTTTTTCTTTCATCTTTCCAATATTCTGTGATAAGTCCAGGGCTTCTTAACCATATCTCCCCTATTGTCTTTCCATCCCATGGTACTTCATTTCCTTTTTCATCAACCACTTTAACCTCAACAAGGGGTGCAGGCAATCCAGCCTTATTTAAATAATCCAATTGTTTTTCCAAATCCCAATTCATCATATGTTCCTTTAAATTTGCGAAAGTATATCCTACACCTTCGGACATTCCATAAGCTTCAAAAATCCTTATTCCATAGGACCATGCACGAATCATTAGGCTTCTTGGAGGATGTTCTCCATCGATTATGAATTTCAACCCGTTCAAATATTCTCTGTAATTTTCAACATCAGGATGATTTAGGAACATCATTAACAATGTAGGTACTCCTGCCATGTATGTTACTCTTTCGTTTTTGATAAGTTCTAATATAAGTTTTCCGTCAAGCTTACCTGGCAAAACCTGTTTACATCCTAATAATGTTCCTAAATATGGTAAGAACCAACCTAATCCATGGAATAGTGGAGGAATGTGCAAAATAACATCTGTTGAATCCATTTTCGCTACATTTGGAAATAAATTTGTAGATAAGTTAATAAAAGTCTGCAACATTATTTGTCTGTGTGAAAATCTTATAGGTTTAGGCAATCCCACTGTTCCACTTGTAAAGTATATAGCGGCATCTGTATCCTCATCAAATTCAGGGAACTCGTAGATTGAAGCTGCTGAATTAACAATTTCATGATAATTATATAACGGTTTTATCTTGCTTTCAGGAATTTCTTTCCTCTCAGAAATAATAATCCATCCCTTAACACTAGGAATATGTGGGGCTATTTTTTCAACTAAGGGAAGAAATTCATCTCTGAACATTAAATAACTATCTTCTGCATAGTTTACTGTATAAATTATTTGTTCTGGGGATAGTCTCAAATTTATTGTATGTAACACTGCACCCATCATGGGAATCGCAAAATATGCTTCGAAATACTCCAATGTGTTCCAATCCAATACTCCTATTTTAGTTCCTTTACTTACTCCTATTGATTCTAAAGCATTAGCGATTTTCTTAAGTCTATCAAAAAGTTCTTTATAGTTAACTCTCTTTTCTCCTCTGTATACAATCTCTTTTTGAGGCGATCTTCTTAAAGGGGTTAGCCATAGCTTTTTAATTATTAAAGGATATTTGTACACATATAAAAAATCACATTCAAACTTATTAATTTATCTTATGCAATGTTTTATTCATTTCTACTTTTTCCATTTAAAATTTTGAAAAGAAATAAATCATCAGTGAGATTATAACTTATGAATCCTCTAACTTTTAGCGATTTTGAGATAGGCCAAAAGTTTGTTTCGAATGCAATAACTGTGACTGATGCACATATAGTTTTGTTTGCAGGACTTTCAGGTGATTTCAATCCTTTGCATGTAAACGAAGAATTTGCTAAAAATACGATTTTTAAAGGAAGAATTGCCCATGGCTTGTTAACTCTCTCTTTAATGTCAGGACATATAGGAATGCTTGTTGCAGGAACAGCTATAGCTTTTCTTGGAATGAATATTAAATTTACAGCACCAGTAAAGCCTGGTGACACAATACGTTCAGAGGCAATAGTAAAGGATAAACAATTTAAAGAAAAATACGGGGGTGGAATAGTTAGTTTTAAATTTGAAATTAAAAATCAGAGGAATGAAAAAGTGGTCGAAGGAGAATTGTCTCTGTTAATTTCAGATAAAAGAATAGGCTAAATGGGTTTAAAGTATTTAATATCTAATATGTTTCCTTTTCTTTCTTCATTCCATACAGCTTTAACTTTTGTATCAACTTTGATTTTCTCTGAGACCAGGTTTGGATTAGATAGATCTACTTCTCCTAAAAAGTGTACAATTCCTTCGTCTGCTCCATCAAGCTTTATTAATGCTACAGCATAGGGAGGAGGAGGTAAGCCATAAAATTGCCTGTATACAACAAAGAAAGTTTGTACGGAACCTGTATCCTTTACCTCAACTATATCGTTTAAGCTTAGTTGAACATAGCATTTTTCACATAAAATTCTAGGAGGAATTAATACTCTTTTACATGAAGGACATTTTATTCCTAAAATTTTCTTTTCTTTTAAACCTTCTAAGAATTTTGCGATATAAGGACCTGTTGCATATTTAAATTCAATTTCCCATTTTCCAGCAACTTCTAAAGACTTTGACATATGATTTTAACCTTGTTTAAGCTTATAAGGCTTTTTCCAATCATTTTATAGCTTGCTTTGCTGCAATTAAAAAATCCTAAAGCTATCAATAAGTCAGCACATGCTATTACTCGACTTAAATTTATATCTCGGAAATCAAAAGCATGCTTAGGAGCTTTACCTATTCAGTTAATTGGAGAGCTTCGTACATCATTAGTTAATGATAAGGTGTGATATCAGTAATTTCAAATGCGTCTATTTGTCTTTAAGGATTGTTAATATTCAGCTTCTCATAAACTTTTTCGCTAGAAGTTTTAATGAAGCTAAATAATAAAATTCTCTATTTCCTAAATAATAATTGTAGTAATCCATTTCATCTCATCTATCCATATAATTTACTTCGCATCTCTTTTAGCAACTTCTTCACTTACTACAATTACAGCAACAGCTATCGGTTTAGGAATCATGAGGCTTCTAAACGGCCCAATTTCATATTCTAAATTCATAACATCTTCGATCGTGAATTTTTTCTTAAAGTAACCTCTGGATTTTAGTTCCGTTTTTCAATTCTTAACAATTATATCAACTGCAGATTCCTCCTTTATACTAAACCTTAATTTATAAGAAGAAGCTTGTAAAGCTAAAAGAATGTAAATAAGTCATTCCTAACGGTCTATAAGTGAATGGGTCGAAGATGGTGTTAGATGCAAAAATTAAGTCAGCATACAACTATAAGTAGAAGTAACGATAGCTATTTCTTCATCATCAATTTTTATTTTTTAATTTAGACAAGCCTGTAATTTGTTTTTACAGGTTTGACTGTTATTCCAGGAGACTTCATATTAAGAATCATTAGGGTTAAGTTTTTGTATCTGTCTTCAGGTCTTCCTATTCTAGCTAAAAGTAACATATGATCAGCTAGATGAGCATAACTACTCTAAATTTTTTGACCACGAATAATAAATAACTCCATTATCTATTGCCTCCGTTTGAATACAGCTAAGTCAAATCCTACTGTTGGTTCAGATAATTCTTCGCACAAAATATCTTTACTGGTTAATATGCTTATTAAATATTCCTTTTTTGCCTCTCAGTACTGGCAAATAGCAAAGTAGGACCTGCAATAGTTAATCTAATATTGAAGCAGGATTGCCTATAGAAACTCCAAATCTCATGAATTCTTCATATGCAACTATTTCGTTAACAGAATCATCTTTATAACCTCCATATTCTTTAGGTCACATATTCCTATGAAACATACTTCATAAACCTTTTTATGCCAAGCTTTCAACTCATTCATCTTTTCTTCACTTCTTTCAACTATGAGACTTAGTAGTTATCTTCTTTTCAAATTTTCAAGAGTGTTTTAATAAGCCCTTTCCTAGTTCTGTTCATAACCTTCTTATAAATATATTCAACAATATATATTTAAATAAAGATTTATAAATCTTTTTCATATGTGCAATAAGCATTGAATTTATAGGGTATATAATTTTTTATATTTTTTAAAAGATATTTTAACTATGGGCACGTATCAAGTATCTAAAATAATTTGGATGCCTAACAAGGATTTCATTGAAAAATCTTCTATGTTTAGATATATTACTTGGTTAAGAGAATTTTACGGCTTCGATTTCGATGTTTCAGTAGATAACCCTATTAAGAATGTTAAAAATTACGAAAAGGTTTGGAAATGGTCTGTTGATAATATTGAAGATTTTTGGGAATCAATTTGGCAATATTTCGAAATAATATCTCATTCTAAATATTCAAAAGTTTTAACCAGTAGGGAGATGCCGGGTTGTAAATGGTTTATGGGTGCGAAGCTAAATTATGCTGAACACTGTTTTAGACATGCAAGATGGGGCGAAAATGCAATTACGTATATTAGAGAAGATGGTACAAGGAAGGTTATAAGCTGGAACTTATTAGCTAGACAAGTAGCATCGCTTTCAAATTGGTTAAGAGAAATAGGAGTTAAAAAAGGCGATGTTATAGCAGCATATGTAAGTCAAATACCTGAAGCTGTTGCTGCTTTATTAGCTACAGCTAGTGTAGGTGCAATTTGGGTCTCAATAGGTTTGGAATTAATGCCTAGGGCGGTTATAGATAGATTGAATATTCTAGGAGCCAAATTATTATTCGTCTCTGATGGATATCAGTACAATGGAAAGGAAATATACAGATTAGAGGATATTGAGCAGATTTTAAAAAGCGTAGCTACAATTGAGAAAGTTGTAACAATTCCTAATCTTAAGGAAAGTTTAGAAATAAAAACAGATAAACGTGTGTATGAATGGAAAGATATAACGAATATTAAAGGCAGCAAATTAGATTTTGAACAAATGGAATTCAATGAACCGTTATGGGTTTTGTTTACTTCAGGTACAACAGGAATACCTAAGCCAATTGTCCACGGGCATGGAGGAATATTGATTGAATCACTTAAGGGATCTTTACATATTAGTACTGAACAAGAAGATAAATTCCTATGGTATTCTACGCCTACATGGATGATGTGGAATGTAGTGGTAAATGCTCTGTTGAATGGGGCTCATATAGTTTTCTATGACGGTAGTCCAATGTATAAGAATTTAATGCCTTTATGGGAAGTGGCAGAAAAAGAAGAATTGACAATTCTCGGTACCAGTGCTCCTTTTATACATGCTTGTATGAAAATTGGTCTTGAACCTGGAAAACAATTTAATTTGAAAAAGCTTAAAACAATAGGTTCCACAGCTGCACCATTATCTCCGCAGGGCTTTAAATATATTTATGAGAAAGTAAAAGAAGATGTATGGCTTCATCCTGCTAGCGGAGGCACTGATGTATGCAGTGGATTTGTAGGGAGGTTCCACAGCTGCACCATTATCTCCGCAGGGCTTTAAATATATTTATGAGAAAGTAAAAGAAGATGTATGGCTTCATCCTGCTAGCGGAGGCACTGATGTATGCAGTGGATTTGTAGGAGGCAATCCTATACTTCCTCTTTGGGAAGGAGAAATGCAGTGCAGATGGTTAGGAGTTAAGGCTGAAGCTTATAATCTGGAAGGAAAACTCGTGATTAATGAGCTAGGCGAATTGGTTATCGAGCTTCCTATGCCTTCAATGCCTTTATACTTTTGGAATGATAGCGAAATGAAATGGTATAAAGAAAGCTATTTCAGTTTATTTCCTGGTGTTTGGTGGCATGGTGATTGGATAATAATTACAGACAGAGGTACTGCAATAATTACAGGTAGATCAGACTCAACTTTAAAAAGAAAAGGTGTGAGGATAGGCACTTTAGATATTTATAAAGTCGTTGAATCTTTGCCCGAAATTCAAAATAGCTTAGCTGTAGAAGTTAAAGGAAAAATCGTACTCTTTGTAGTCTTAAGGCCTGGTTATACCCTTACAGAAGAAATTAAGCAGAAAATTAATAATGCACTTAGAGAACAAGTAGGTCCCTATTTCATTGCTGACTTAATAATACAAGTTCCTGATATTCCTATGACTTTGAATTTCAAAAAACTTGAAGTACCTATTAAGAAAATCTTATTAGGTTGGGAAATCAATAAAGCGGTTAATTTAGCAAATGTACTTAATCCCGATGCAGTATTTGGCATAATTAATGCTTCAAAACCTTATATGGAAGAAATAAGGAAAGAAGCAGTTTAATCAATTTATTGATCTTTAAGTATTATTATTTAAATAAATATAAATAAGAGCCGCTAAAAAGATGGAGATACGGAATAGTTAAAAACGAGGATAAAAGACTAAAGAATCTGCAGCAGATAGTGCAAAAGTAATATCTAAGTGTAAGCGTTATTTTCTAATCTCTCTGAGGTTGTAGGTACTCTTAAGTATGAGTTGTATTCATCTATCGAGATTTGATTTAAAACATAACCTTTTATTAAGCCACTTGCTTCGTATTTTAATTCGTTGTCAATGCTTATTCTATGCAAAGCTGTCATTATTTCACTTTCGTATCGTTGGGTTTGTATTATGTAGATGTTCTTGGTTGAAACGCAAATAAAGCTATTAGCACCAAGCATAAATCCCATATGTTCTTCGGTTTTATCTTTTAAATTTAGTTTGAGTAGAAGAGTTATTTCGAAGCGGTCTGAATAAAGCTCTGAATATTATATCTCGCTCGGAGATATTTGTTTCTATAAGCCATCTAAAATTATAGAAGGTCAATTAGCTTTGTCTATAAGCCTTCTATAATTGATAAAAGTGAGCTAGCTAGTACATAAAGGCTGTCTTCAATCAATCTGTTATTTAAGTAAAATCCTTCTAGTGTGACGTTCCAGTACAACTTAGGATTTTCTTTATCCTTCAAGTCATAAACGTAAATCTTTATTTTGTATAAGGGGGCCATAGCTCGTGTATATTACTAGAGTAAGATAATGAGGTAAATATTGCAAAATTAGAATTAAATAAGCTTGGTAAAAGTAAAGCTCGGTATTATTCTGGTAAGGATTGTAAACAAAACTAGCAGAACTATTAGCGTATTTAATACTTGATGTTTCACTCGCGTTTTCTAATGGATACGGCTTGATTATTTTGATATCGTTTTTAACTATTTGTTTTAGCTATATTCGCCTCATCTATTCCACTAATCTGCACATTGGTTCTGGAGTAATATTCTGCTTTATCAGAATCGCTTGAAAAACTTACTAAAGTGAAAGTAACTGGGATGGATTGGAGGCGTGTCTATTCTAGCAAGTAATGGTTGTGGAGACCAGTAATAGTAATTTGAAACTGGTTTCCTCTGTTTCTTTACGAAATTTAAGAGTTAATTTATGTTCTTAAAATTTTTTAATTATATTAAAGAAGTTAGAAATTTTAGCGAATAGGTAATTTTATTTTGATGAAATACGAGAAACATCTTGCAACTTTGCGTGTAGCCCTTGTTGCATTTGCCTTCATCTTCCTTTATTAATCTATCTCTATTTACAACAGTACTTCTATCTATGAAGTGCTAAAAATTTATATAAGAGAATTTAACCATATGTTAATGGGTCGAGAATTAATAATGGATCGAGGAATTGGTTTTGGAGGTAAGCCGTTAAAAAGTATGCTTGAAGACTCAGAAAAACTCTTTCGGGAAACTGGTTATTATTATGGTCTCAGCGGAGATTTGCCTCTTAAATCAAAGGATCCTATAAAGTGGGAAGAGGCGCTCTATAAATTGCAGGCCGCAGTTGTAGCTGCGAGAGAAGTTTGTGTGCATATAGCAGCATCCCCAATAACTAGGAGCATAAATGAAACATGTTTCGCGCTATTTACACCAGAAGGAGATGCAGTAATATTATCAACAGGAATAATAGTCCATGTTCATACAATGAGCGAAGACATAAAATGGATGATTAGGAATGGTTATGAAGATAAACCTGGAATCAAAGAAGGGGACATCTTCTGTAACAATGATCCAGCGCTAGGCAATGTGCATACAACGGATGTTCATACGATAATACCTATATTTTATGATGGTAAACTAATTGGTTGGGCTGGCGGTGTTACTCACCAGGTTGATATTGGCGGAATAGTCCCAGGTCATGATATTACTGCTTCTACATCAAGGTTTGAGGATGGCCTTTATATGACTGCTGAGAAAATAGCTGAGAATGATATCTTAAATAAACATTATTACGAGAGATCTAGAAGGGGTGTTAGGACTCCTCTCTACTATGACCTTGATGAAAAAGCTAGGATAGCAGGAATATATATGATTAAGCGTTTTGTCCTCGATTTCATTAAAGAATATGGAATAGATTATTACATGCAGTTTATAAGAGAAGTAATAGAACAGAGTAGGAGACATTTCATAGCCAGAATTAAGGAGAGAACGGTACCTGGAAGAATAAGAGGAGTTAGTTTAGTTATTACTCCCTTTGCTGAAGAAGCATGGCAACCTCTCGCTCGTAAGGATTGGATTCATCATTTACCATTAGAGGTTAGAATAGAGAAAGATGGAAGGATTGTTTTAAATTTTGAAGGTGGAAGTGGTCCTGGTCCATGGCCATGGAACACAGCATTTGCAGCACTTCAAGGTGCTCTTTGGGTTGTCTTGACTCAATTGATCGGCTATGGTGAAGTGATAAATGAGGGTTTCAACTTAGCTTTAAAAACTGAATATTCTCCGGGTACGTGGATGTCCAGCGATCATATCTATCATTTATCCAGACAAGTACCATGGTACCTAACCATACCTACCTTTAGCACTTTATATCATAACTTCATGAGAACCTTCATTGCAAGAGGCTATATAGAGGAGGGCGCCTCTGGCTACGGAGGTACGGCAGATGCTGCACAAGGTGGTGGTTTTCTAAGCGGTAAAGCCATAGAACCTGCTGGATTCTACTTCCCCATAGCCACTTTTGAATTATCATGTGTTGGTCTTGGTGCTAATATGGCTAGAGACGGTATTGATTGGGGCTATGCTATGTGGAATCCTGAGTCAGACATGAATGATGCTGAGGATTGGGAGAGAATACAGAGAGGTTTTAGGTATTTATCTGGCAGGTTGGTGAAACCAAACACAGCAGGTTATGGTAGGAGAAGAGGAGGATCTGGATGGCAATATACGGCAATGTTCTACGGAATAACTGATGCAGTTGCATTTAATGCCAATGAGTCGCCAGCTGGAGTATTTCCAGGATATCCAAATGGTTCACCATATTCTCTTCATGTTTATGATACTAATATGGAGGAGATAATTGGGAAAAAGTTACCATATCCTCTTGGTGATGATCCAGACAATCCTGAAACTGAGCTTCTTGTTAAGGGTAAGTTTGAACGGTTACCTCACTGCACTATTTTTCCCAGGAAATTTAGAGAGTACGATTTATTCTACGTTAAATTTAATGGCGGGCCTGGTTTTGGTGATCCCTTAGAGAGACCTTATGAATTGTGCGAGAAAGATGCTAACGATGGAATATACACTGAAAGGATCTTAAGGAACGTCTTTGGATGCATAGTTAAGAAAGAGGGTGATACCTACGTGGTAGATAGAGAAGCTTCTGAAAAGAGGAGAAAGGAGATAAGGGAACAAAGAAAGGCTAGATCTATGGATTTCAAGGAATTTTATATGTTAAGTAGGCAGAAATTGCTTGGAAAGTTACCTGAACCTGTAAGGTATATGTATAAGGAAGTAATTTCATTATCCAAGAACTGGGGGTCTGAATTCATGGAATTTTGGCAACTACAAAAGGACTGGGTAAATAGATTATGAGTCGCAAACCTATCATATTAGGCATAGATACGGGAGGTACAATGACAGATACTGTTCTAGTTAACGAAAAAGGTGAATATATAATTGGGAAGGCGCAGACCACACCTGAATATGAAGCTAGAGGTATTTTAAATTCAATCCATGATGCAGCTTCTAAATGGGGTTTAACTATTAAGGAAGTAGTTCCATCCCTTCAACTAGTTATATACACAGGTACCCTAATGCTCAATAGAATATTGACCAGAGAAGGTCTTTATCCAATAGGAATTATAACTACAGCTGGCTTTGAAGATGTGTTAAGATTCGGCAGAGGTAGGCAAAGCTGGCAACATTTATCCCTTCCAGAACATCTGCATGCTGTTTCACACTTCCATCCAGAACCTCTTGTTGAGAGGAAGTACATAAGAGGTGCGAGAGAAAGGATTCTTTTAAGTGGACATGTAATGATACCACTTTATGAGGAGGAAGTTAGGAAAGCTGCTGAGGAATTACTTTCTAAGAGTGTTAAAGCCATAATCATAGCCTTCATAAACAGCTTCGCAAATCCTGTACATGAATTGAAAGCCAAAGAAATAGTCGAAGAGGTCATGAAGGAAAAAGGTATCAATATACCTATTTTTCTCTCTCACAGAATACATCCAATACTTGGAGAAACAGGCAGATTGAATGCTGTATTAATTCAAGTATATGCAGCAGAACCATCAAGAGTTCATCTGCGTAGACTTCGTGAGGATCTAGTAAATTTAGGATTCAAAGGCTCGGTGAGACTTCTTACAAATTATGGAACAAATGTGAGCATAGATTATGAGAAACTAATACATACGGTGAATTCTGGACCTACAGGTGGTATAATAGGAACCAACTACTTAGCTTCAATCTACGGTTTTGATTATGCTTTAGGAACTGATGTTGGCGGTACTAGTTTTGATGTGGGTGCCATATTAGCTGGTAAGTATCAATTAAAGCCTTGGGGAATAATACATAGATACTACGTAAACTTAACAATGGCGGCGGTGGAATCTATAGGAGCTGGTACTGGTTCTTATGTGAGAGTTAATCCAATTACCAATAGATTAGAGATTCTTCCTCAGAGTGCAGGATGGAGAATAGGTGTATGTTGGGAGGAAGGCGGCATTACTAATGTAACTATAAATGATGCTAATCTTATATTAGGTTATCTTAACCCAGATTACTTTTTAGGCGGTATTATTAAATTGAATAGAAATAGAGCTCTAGAGGCTTTCAAGGAACAGGTTGCTAATAAGTTACACGTAGACGCCTATGATGCGGCATTAGCAGCTTATAGGATGGTAAACCTAAAAATGAAGATGCATGTTCTGTCATACTTATATGGATTAGGTTTTGGTCCGGAAATTTTCTACATTATCTCTTATGGTGGAGGTGGGCCATTACACATAGCAGGTTTCGTAGAAGGACTAGACTTCAGAAGTATCTTGGTACCTAACTGGGCAGCTGCTTTCTCAGCATGGGGAGCAACAATGGCTGACTTTGGTATTAGAAGCGAAATATCTACTGAGCTTTATGTTCCTCCACCTGTAGGTGTTGAACCTACATCTGTGGGTAAAGAATTAATTGATGGTACATATAAAATTCTTCCAGATGATGTAAAGAATTCAATTGAGAAGATAGTATCTGCAGGAACAGGATTCTATGATGCAATGAGGGGTGTATTGAGTCTGGTGACTTCTAGTAGATTAAATGAACTTTGGTTAAAACTAAAAAGTGAAATCGAGGAAGAGTTGAGGAGGGAAAAGCTAGAATTAAGTTCAGCAACATGGAGAGCGGCCGTAAGGATGCTATATGCAGGTATGCTTGATGATATAGAAGTAGATAGCAAAACCCTTGAGATATCCGTAGATTCAATATGGGAATTGGTAAAAGCCTTTGAAGAGAATTTTGAAAGAATCTATGCTAGGGCAGCCAAGAGTCCAGAGCATGGTTATTTCATAACAAGGGCAATACTTACTGCAATAATACCGACGATAAAACCCATACTTAAAGCGGAGGAGCTGAGTGAGAAGGACCCCCCTGAAAAAGCTTATAAAGGTGAGAGAGAAATTTACTGGAACTGGAAATGGTATAAAGCAAATGTGTGGGAAATGGATATGCTGAAACCTGGAAATTTGCTTGAAGGTCCTTGCATAATTGAGCATCCTGCTACTACATTTATAGTACCCCCTAATTACAAGGCATTCCTGGATCCTAGGAGGATCTTCTGGCTTATGTTAACCTCTAAAGAAATTCCTAAAGAAGCCATGAAGGTGAGATAATATGAGTCACGCTAAGTCAATTGAGGAAAAGAAAGCTCTCATCGCTTCAATGATAGAGAATAAAATTAGTGTAGAAGAATTGTTCAGAATAATAACTGGTGAGAAAGATCCTGAAATGTTTGATGCATTAATAGCTTATTTTCAGGAAAAAGTACCATGGAAGGAAAAAATACTTATGGTTCTTGGGGATCATTTATTCATAGTCTGTAAGGATAATAAACCAATAGTCAAAGCATTATGTGGTTATGAATTTGGGGATTTCAGAGTTAATTGGAAAGTTAAGTCCAAGGTATTTGTAAGGGATACAGAGGAGAAAATGAGGGAAATTTATCCTAGATACATGCATCCAAATACAAGATACTTTGAACTAAGGGAATACTATTGTCCAGGATGTTATACGCTATTAGAAGTTGAAGTTGTACCACCTGGTTATCCACCCGTTTTCACTTTTTTACCCGATCTTGTAACTTTTTATGAAGAGTGGCTCAAAAGACCATTTCCATGCGAGAAAGTAGAATTCAAGGATTTAACTCTAGAGTGGACAAAGGAGAATCTGAAGATAGAGCGAGAATAAGTTAGATTTTTTAAAGCAAAGCGTATTCATTTTTTAAAACTTTACTAGACTTTTTCTTCTTCATTTTTTATAAGCTTGCTATCTTTACCTAAACTTTTAGCCGCTTTTATGCATATCTGAGCCTGAATGTAAGTAAAAAAGGATAAATTAACTCCCCTGAGTCCGCTCTAAAAATGACTCGTCCTGCCATCACTCATTTGTAAATCTCCTGTTCTTATGGCTGGCCCATGGCCCTGATTAACCCTGTAGCAACAGGAAGATTATATTCTCTCACCAATTTCAATATTCTCTATTTTTCCTACAATATTCAAATCCATATCAAGAATTAATTTTCTTTATTTATCTTTGCTTATTATCATTGCTCCATGAAACTGTAAAGCTCCGCCCCATGCATGAGCCAGCCCTCTTTCAACATTGGGAACTTGTCTTTGTCCAGCTTTTCCCATTATTTGTAAAGCAATTTCAGCAACTCTAATTAAACCTGTTGCGCCAATTGGGTTTGTAGATAAAACTCCTCCACTGGGACACACTGGGAGTGATCCACTGAATTTTGTTATTCCTTCTTCTAAAAGTTTCCATCCTTTACCTTTTTCAGCAAACATGAAAGATTCATATTCCATAATTTCTTGTATAGTAAAAGCGTTGTAAAGCTCAGCTACATGGATTTCTTTTAAAGGATTTTCGATCTTTGCTTTTCTATACAATCTTTTAGCTAGTATTGCTAAATTATCCCAAAATTCAATGCTTTTTTGGCTCCAGTAATAGGTATCACTTATATAATCCACAGCTCTTATCCAAACAGGATTATCTGTTATTTTTCTTGCCTTATCTTCAGAAGCAAAGATAATAGCTGCACCGCCATCGCTGCTTGGACATGAATCCAATAATCTTAAGGGCCAAACAAGGATTGGAGAGTTGTAATAATCCTTTAAAGTGATATTAAGCTTCAAATGAGCGTAAGGATTTCTTAATGCATCTTGTCTATTCTTTATCGCAACTTCTGCTACATAATCTTCGATATTTTTCTTATAGACATGCATGTATCTAAGTTGCTGAAAAGCTGCAGCATGAATTGCTCCCATTCCAAATACTCTTTCCAAAATAGGTTCTATTGCAGTATTTAAAACCTGCTGAGCTTCTACATTTTCACTTACTTTTTGGACACAGGTGGCCAGAACCACATCAAAGATCCCGCTTGCCACATGGTAATAAGCCGCTAAAGCCGTTGAGATCCCTGTAGTGCCACCGGTGCTTATTTTCATCAAAGGTTTTCCAAAACCTCTTCCTGTACCAAGTGTTGGAGAATCGAATCTTTCAGGTGAAGATATACCGTCGAAATTATCCATTGTTCCATAAACTATAGCATCTATATCATCAATTCCAATTTTTGTATCATCTAACGCATTCTTAACAGCTTCAAAGGCCAATTCTTGATGTGATGCATCAGCCCTCCTTCCTGTTTTGGTGAGACCGACTCCAACGATAGCTACTTTTCTCATTTTATCTGCTCAACAATAATATAGCATTTGTTTGGGAAGAAGCTCCAGCTTGTATTCCCATACTATGAACTAAAACTCTGTTAAATGAATATTTTTCATAGCCTTTTTCTCCCATTAACTGATAGCATGCCTCTGCAACCTTAAAGAGCCCTGAAGCTATGAATAAGTTTGTGCATGTAATCCCACCACTTAAATTTGTATTTGAAATTTCATCAATTGTTAAGTAACCTTTTCCTTTATTTGAAAGACCTAAAGCTTCATATTCCATAAATTCATGATAAGGAGTCACATCTGTTATTTCAAAAGAATCTATTTGTTTCAACGGATCATTAATGCTGTGTTTTTCATATACCTTATTTGCGATGAATCTTAAAGAATCCAAAGAATACAATTCTTTGCTTCCTAAATAGTAATTATCGGTAATCCACTTGATTCCTTCTATGAATACTAAATCCTTTGAATACCTTCTTGCAATATCCTCTTCCGCTATTATTATAGTGACAGCTCCCGCAATAAAATTGGGAATCATTGATTCTTTCAATGGCCATATTACAGTTTTTGAATCCAATACTTCTTTTATTTCAACTTTGGATTTTAGGTAAGCTCTAGGATTATTTGCTCCATTATTTCTGTTTTTAACCACAGCTTTTGCAGCATATTCATCATTAACTTTATATCTTAGTTTATAAGAAGAAGCCTGTAAAGCTAAACTATGAAGAAACGTTAAACCGATAGGTCTATAAATGAAAGGATCAAAAACCGTATTTGAAATAGATATTAAATCGCCATCACCACCAAAAACAGATGAGACAACCGCCACCTCTCCTGTACCTGCTTTTATTTTCATGTATGCGTAAGCTAGGGCTAGTAAGCTATCTTCTGCTGCCTGAGATTCATCTTTTAAATAAGTTCCAATTGCACTGTTTGTGTACATGTTTGAAATAAGTCTTCCGTTTACCCAATCAATTCCACTTTCAATGAATATGTCAACTCTTTCCTTATCCATTCCAATATTCTCTAATGCTCTTTTTGTTGCTATGTAAGAAAGTTCATAAAATTGAGGTCTCTTAGCACTATTTAATTCATACCAATCTGAATAACCTGCACTCAAAATTGCTATTCTACTCATTTTCTTTCCTTAAATATATACCAAGTTCCAATTCCAATTGCACCAATTCTTTCTTCTGCATCTTTAAATTCTATCAAAACTACCACAGAATTTCTACCTTTCCTTACTACTTTTGCTTCTACTTTAAAAGGTCCTTTCTGCATTGGTTCAAGGAAGTTAACTTTAAGTTCTTGCGTAAATTGTTCATTTCCTTCATTCATGCTTCCTACAGCTAATCCTCCTGCTAAATCCATTGAAGTCATTATTATTCCTCCATGTAGTATTCCTCCTCTTCTCGTTAGTTCTTCTTTGTAAGGGAATTCTATTATAACCTTTCCTTCCTTAATTTCTTTAACTTCTACACCTATGAAAGAAATTATGTATTCAAGATTTTTTAATTGTTGATTAACTTCCTCTAACGTCTTCTTCATAAAGAAATCTTTTAAACTTGTTACCTCCATTTAAGAAAATATATGCATCGAAATATAAATTTAGTAATTTAAGTTAATTATTTGGGCAATTTTAGAACATGTTCCCCTATTAAATTTCTCAATATTTCATTGGTGCCTCCTCCTATTGTGCCTACGAAGGATCCAAGCAATCCTAATAGTAAAGCAAAATTCGGATTTTTCTCAATCAAACTCGAAAGATCACAATTTTCAACAGCTTTCTTATAAAGTCTCTGCGACGCTTCAGTTGTAACTATTTTTATTGTTGCACTCTCAGGTCCTGGTATTATCTTATTTCTAATTAGTTCAGAAATTCTTTTATAAAGAAGCTTCGATGCGATTATTTCAATTATTTCTTCTTCTATTTTCTCGATGTTATGAAGAACCTTGGATTTTAATATCTCTTTTATGGTAAGTTCAGCAGTTATTATTAAAGGAAGCATAAGGAAGAATCTTTCAAAGTTCAAAGCCGTTGTTACGATTTTCCAACCTTCGTTTATATTTCCAACAATGTTTTCCTTTGGAACTTTAACCTCATCAAAATATTCGGTGTTGAATTCAGATCTACCTGTTATTTGCTTTATAGGTTTAACAGTTATTCCTGGGCTTTTCATATCTACGATGAATAAAGTTAAATTCCTATACCTATCTTGGGGATTTCCTGTCCTTGCTAAAAGTAGCATATAGTTTGATAAGTGTGCGTAGCTACTCCATATCTTCTGCCCATTTATTACAAAATAATAATCTTTTTCTATAGCAACAGTTTGTATGTTTGCTAAATCAGAGCCTGCAGCTGGTTCAGACAAACCTTCACACCATATATCTTCTCCCGTCAAAATTTTTTTCAAATACCTTTTCTTTTGTCCCTCATTTCCAGCTACAATCAAAGTAGGTCCTACAACAGTTAAACCTAATATAGAAGCTGGGTTTCCATATGGCACTCCAAATTCAATGAATTCTTCATAAGCAATTATTTCCTTGACAGGATCGTCTTCGTAACCTCCGTATTCCTTTGGCCACCATATTCCGATCAAACCAGCCTCATAAACCTTTCTATGCCAATCTTTAAGTTCATTTAACTTTTCTTCAACACTACCTACTACAGGACTTAAAAATTCTGCCCTTCTTAAATCTTCAGGTGCATTCTTTTGTAACCAATCCCTTACTTTTAATCTAAACTCTTCATAGATATCTTTATTCATCAAATAATTATTAAATCAAAAGAATATAAAGTTTATTAGTTATAATTTCTATATAAATGCTACAAATCTTCAACTATTTCAATAGACTTTAATTCTCTTTTTATTATTTTAAGTTTAAATATATCAAATCTATTATATCCTCCTGTTATATCATGTATTTGTTTCCATTTAATGCACTCAGATAAATCTATTTCAGCAGAAACTATACCTTCCTTTCCTATCAAAGGCTCAGAAACTAGTTCTCCTGTTGGACCAAATATCGCAGAAACAGGCTGAGGTGAGTTCTGAAGAATGTTCATTACTTCTTCATCTCCGTTTGAAATGAATTTTATCGCTTCATCATCCAAAATTCCCGATGAAACTATTGTAAATATTTTCCCCTCGAAGGAGTGTGCAGCGGCCCTTATTTTTATAGCTTCAAGAAGGTCGTAGTTTTTGTTATTTGGCCTATCAAAGGGCCATGCAGGTGGATAAGTTGCGATATGTATTTGCTCACCTTGAGCAAGCAATGAAAATCTTGCCAATGTGTTGGTATTCTCACCACAAATAAGTATACCTACCTTTCCAAAACTTGTATCAACAGGTTCCAAGCCATATGAATCTCCATTAGCCCAAGTTAATTTTTCAGCCCATGTTGGTACTAGCTTTCTTCTTCTGTTAATCAGCTTTCCTTCAGGGTTGAAGATTAAATTTGTATTCCACATTGTTCCAGGGCTTTTACTACTCTTTTCAGTTATGCCTACTGAGAGGTAAATTTTGTTTTTTCTTGCAATATCAGACAATCTTTGATAGGCCTCGTCTCCGATTTCTATCGCATTTTCATACAATAACTTGTAAAACTTATGTTGATCTACAGGTCTATGAACAAGATTCCAAACAGGAAAGCAGGGAACGGCTGATTCTCCAAGGGCTAATAAAGAATTATTTGAAGCTTCCTTTGCAAATTTTTCAATTTTTTCTATTGTTGCATCTTTATCAATATAAACAGAGGAAATTTGTGCAGCGGCAACTTTTACTTTTTTTGATTTTCTATGCAATATTTCTTTTTCTAAATAAACTTCAGTTTTTTGCATATTATAAAAATAATAATTGAAAAAATAAAATATTTCTTTAATTTTTATCTTCTTTTTGAGCTAATGGTACTTTTTCAGCTACTTTAACTCTCTTTGGTATGATTGCACTTAAAACCATCGTTATAAGTAGGTTCAATAATAAAGATAGAATTCCAATGTACATGCTTCCTAAAGGAGTTGGATATAACGTAGATGTAATGGGTCCAAATTTGTTAACTACCAATACCATGTATATTCCAGCTATAATGCCTACTGCTGAACCTGTAAATAAAGCTTCTTTCTTAAACCAATCGGAATATGCTCCTATAACCAATGCAGGAAAGAGTTGTAAAATTATTATTGCTCCCACTAGATAGAATTGTATAGCATAAGTAGCTGGAATTGCAAATACAAAAGCAAGAGCTACAAACTTAAAGATAGCTGAGGCCCATTTTGCTATATCTGCTTCACCTTTTTGGGTAATATTGGGCTTAATTTCTTTTGCGATGTTTCTAGCAATCAAGTTGCCCTGTGCAATAGCCATTACAGCTGCTGGAACAAGCCCTCCTACGAATATTCCCAAAAGTGCAATTCCTGCAAACCAACTTGGAGTTAAATTAACCAATAAAGAAGGGATTACAAATAATCCTTTTGTTGAAGCAGGGAACTGATTCAAAAAGTTCATAGCTTCAGGAACCTTTTGAACTGCGACACCCAATAAATCTGCTAAAGCTAAAGGTATTGCGTAAAGCATTGAAAGAGCGAAAGCTATTCTTAGTTTCCTTGTTGATTGTGCGCCAAATGAACTGTTTACATTGTGCGGCCAGAGATAAGCTGATAAAACAACACCAAGCATGCTTGTTGTGAATGCGGCTGCTAAAGAAGGATTCAGTGTCACATAATTTGGTGGAGCACTGCTAAAAGCTACATCAAAACTTCCAATCCTTAGTAGAGTTACTACAACAACTGCAATCAAAGACAACCAAACTAGTATATCTTTTAAAACAGCACCAAGGGTTGCACCTCTTAAACCACTTGTATAAGTAAAGCCTGCTAAAATTATAAAAGCTATAATTAATCCTATCTCATTTGCTAACTGAGCTGATGCTGTTCCTACCAACATGCTTGCTAAAATTACTTGCAAACCTACTATTTGCAAAGCAATATAGGGGATTAAAGCTGCTATACCTATCGCAGCAGTATATATTCCTAAGGCGGTGCTTCCGAAACGATCCTTTATGAAGTCAGAACCAGTTATATAACCATTTTTTCTTGACCACTCCCAAAGTTTTGGAACAAATACCATGGCAAAAGTAAATACCATGGCTTGGTAAGCAACACCAAAGAAACCATAGGCACCTAAAGCAAATACCGCTGAAGGTACAGCTAAGATAGAATATGCGGTGTACCAGTCGGCTCCTTGTAAAAAGAATTGCAAAATTGAACCCAATCTTCTGCCAGCTAGGCCCCATTCAAACAGTTGATTTAAATCCGCTTTTCTAAATCTAGCCCCGCCAAATCCTAATATTGCAAAAACAACAAATAACACTATAAATACTACAGCCATTGATATAATGTCAGCCATGTTTCTTCACCTCTTCTTCATGATTTTCTTTTATTAGGTATGTGTATGCAATGAGTATTAATGTTGAAACAGGATACATTGCAATAATCCACCAGTAAAAGAAGGGTATTCCGAACAATGTTGGATTTTTAAAATTGTACCAGGGAATCACGTATATTGCGAATACTAAGATTAAAAGAAAGTATCTTATGGCTTTGTAGACCATTGTTATATAAATTAATAGCTTTTATATAAATTTTTCTTAATTTACTTATATAAGTCTACCATTGAATCATGTGACTTTTAATAAGGATTAAATTCAATGAATAAATAGCCTCTTTTCCACTTGGTATCTTCTCTATTAACGCTACAGAGGTGCCCATTGCAGCAACAGGAACAATAAAGCTTGGGCTTTGCATATGTTTGTTTTTTATCCGTTTTTAATTGTAGGTGCTGTTACAATTGTCTTATTAGCAGGAAGTGTAATTGTAACAGAAGACATGATAAAGTTGGGTATGGGATTGGGTGTTTTATTGATAATAGTTTTAGGATAATGGATAAAAAACACTGTTAATTGTATAGCGGTAGTTTAAGTTTTACAAATGCGATCCCTTCACGAAGAGACTATTCTTCAATTATTGTTGGTATAATAGGCACCGCTTTAGCTGCATACTGGGGTTATTCGGCTGGAGCTTCTTTAGCTCCTTTCGAGAACTTTATAACGATACTGGGTTCTTTATTACCAGCGGCAGGAGGTTCGGTATTTGAGGAGTTCTTTGTTGTGAAGCCATATTTGTAAAATATAAAGGATCCTTATCAAAGATCTAAGCTACAAGTTGGGCAAAAATATGCAGAATTAAATCTTGTAGGGCTAATTTCATTTTTAGCCGTGGCAGCTGTAGGTTTATTATTGCCAAACCTAGGCATTGCAGCTATAAATGCATTAATTGTTGCATTCTTAGTTCACATACTACTAGCTTATTTATTTAAGAAATCAAACATCAAATATGAGTTAGGAGGGTATGAATATAGGGAGGTTTTGTAAAATGAACTTCACAAAATTAAGCTTATGTTTCTTTATATTACAAGTCTTATTATCGCTAGTAATAATTATCTTTCAATTTTTCAATTCAAATATTTATGCTAGGCTGGTCAATTTTGTTATTTAAATTATTTGTAATTTTTTATCTATTCATCCTATTCTTCATAGAATACGTCATTTTTGGGATAAATTGATATATATTTATCATCTTTTTTAATTAGAGCATACAAGCTTACTGAAATTTTGAATAGAC
>Ga0081529_119773_pt1 | contig 33433 bp, 34 predicted proteins | sample EchGeymetagenome_FD_71012 | JGI IMG/M metagenome (GOLD analysis project Ga0081529, IMG submission 71012) | Ferrous microbial mat and aquatic microbial communities from Echinus Geyser, Yellowstone National Park, USA - transect B T=78-80 C v2... ...
CAAACTCCTGTCGTCTTAACGAACCTTCCTACCTCCACAGGGGTGCTAGCCTTCCTCTTCAAGGCATCGCGGATTCCCCCTATGGAGGTCTCGTAGATCTTTTCGCCGAATAGCTTTTGCCACGAATGTATATTGTCATCTTGAAATACAACTTTTGAGTAGTTTGTCGTTACGAAGTGGACAACCTTGTTGATTATGTCACGCTTCTTATTATTCTGTTTCTCGAATTCGCGTTTAATCTTCAAAAGTAGCTTTTCTTTGTTCCTTGATCCAGGTTTTGCTCGAGAAAAGAAGTGATAAAGTCTCCTTAGCCTTTTGCTCATAGGCACTAAATATTGAATTTTGACCCCATTTGAGAAGGTTATTTGGTTCTTCACGCCTAGGTCTATGCTTATGGCTTTTTCTTTCTCATGTTTATCTTCTTTAGGCAGAAAGCATGTAACATACAGGTAATAATACCCGTTCCTTTCTACTAGGTTTACTGAAGAAAGCTCTGCGTTCTCAGGTATCTGATCAAGCCCAGATACCTTAAAGTTCCCAATGCCTTGTATGTGGATTATATTATCCTTTTTTACCCAATAAGTCACGCCGTACTGCATCAAAGGAATCGAATGCACAGCCTTTACGAATTTGATCTTCCCAACCTTCACACCCTTCTTCTTGAGTTCTGCCAGTCCTCTTACGTTGTCCTGAAGCCTTTTTATCAGGGCTTGTTTCATTTGAGATGAAAGTGCTTGAATTTCCCTTTCCTAAAACGCATAGCTTACCTTGACATGAACCATTTTTACCTTGTAGTCCGCATGTGGTTTGAAGTTAAGTATTCCGTTTGCTATGATGTAATTAGTGAACCATTTAGCCTCAAGAAAGAGGCGGTTAAGAACGGCAAGCTTGGTTTTGGAGATCTTGCTCTTATCAAGTTTTAGCTCAAAAGTTTTTGCTTCTTGAGACTTTCTCCTAAGTAAGGTTTGTTTCCTCTTCTCCCTGATCTTGGCATTCTTCTCTAAGTTGGGCACTAACAATGTAATATTTTTTCTTTATATAAAAACCTGTTGTAAGGGGCTATCCATTCCCCTTACCAGTAGATCAAAACTTTTTAGCGAAAGATGGTGTTTTACCGTTTTTGCAAACAATACGCAATTCTATGATCTAATAATGGTAAAGCGCAATAATATTTTTGAGACATGGAAAAATCTATAGATAATGCTTGTTTTTAAGCTTTTGCAAACAGGCTATAAAGAACAACCTAAAGCAGCATGACCCTTATAATGTATGAGTATAACAAATACATCATAAACTCAGATAAAAATTTTTGATCTACTGTTACGGAGAGGGACTTTCGCCCCCTTAACTCCCATAAAAGCTTAAACGTAAATAAAAGAATCAAGGTCAAGCTGCTGATCTGAAAAGGCAAATGCCCTGAACCCTAAGCTTCTGAGTTCTTTTGCAAATTCTTTATCAAAACCGTGAACTGTTATTATAATTTCGGGGTTAACCTTTTTAACAAAACTAATGAGTTCATCGTGATCTGCGTGGTCACTAAGAGGTACAGCATAATTGCTAATGTACTTAGCCCATCCTGTGAACTTTATGCTACAGTATACATTACTTACATATTCATAAGTAGGGGCTACGTAGACAAATGGCGTATCAGGAACATGTGAAAGGTTTTGTACTACGACATCGGGCTTTGGTATGTTTATCCCGAACTTTCTGTAAACGACGTTCATTTTCTCTATGTTTCTGTGCACTATAAGCGGCCTCCAGCTCTGAAAAAGATATTCAATAAGCTGCGCTTTGCCCAGCGTGTAGCCCTGAAGAGAAACTCCCATACCCGCATCATAAGCTTCTGATATAATCTTCATTACGCTTTCTATTATAGACGCAGTTGGCGGAAACCTGTAACCTTTTTTGCCGTATGTGCTTTCCATAATGAGTAACCTTACGTTTACAGGTTCAAGCTTCTTTAAGAAGCCTCTATCCCTTTGAGAGAAATCTCCTGTATACATTATTTCATTTTTTCCGATGATTATTGCTCTTGAACCAAGTATGTGCCCTGAGTCTATCAGCTGAACATCATCAAACGCTTCAACATAGCTCCGTATTTTAATTCCTCTCTCCAGTGCAAGCTCGATCGTCTCCTTTGAAGCTAGCACAGTATTTTTCTCATTCTTTAAAAGATGATCCATATGAGCGTGCGAGACAAAAGTAAGGTCAGCTTTTACTCTTTCTTCTGGGTCCAAAGCTATGACTTTGTCATTGTGTTTTATAAGAATCCCGGATCTGCTGAAAGCAACCTTATTATGTATCAATTATAGTATCGAGAGTATCTTAAAAACGTAAGAGATCTTTAAATCTACCCCAAGGACGTCCTTAAACTTTATCGCATCCCTTATTATGTTGAAGACGCTTATAGCATCGCTTAACGCGTTCCCCTGTCCTTTCATTTTTCTGGTAAGGTAGTCATACGCCTTTTTATATGGCAAAAAGTAGTTCTTGAGGTCAGCTATGTACTTTCTAACGTTAAGATCGTTATCGTAAAGTATTTTAGCCGATATCATGCTAGGTAGTATCCCTTCGCCCAGCAACGGGTATACTGCACCTGCAGCCTCACCCACTGCTACAGCGTTCATAAGGTAAAGCGGGTCCACATATTCAGTTGGAAGAAGCCTGATGGCTTTGCCCATCCTTGAACCTTTCACAATTTCTCCGCGGTGTTTTTTTATGAATTCTAACACTTTCTCTTCATGGTTCAGATTTACATCTCCACCACCTACAAAGTATTCTTTTTTTGACAGCGGAAAATACCAGAGGTAACCCGAGTAACCGCTAAACGGTTCTATATAAAAATCGTCAAACGGAGGGTTATCAAATTTAACTTTGTACTCGATTGTCGGAACAAGAAAATCTTTGCTGAGCCTCCCTAAAAGAGTCCTGTTGACCCCTGTGGCATCTACAGCTAATACGTAACGTGATTCAAGATAACCTCTATCGACTCTCGAACCAAAATGCACCTTTGTGTTTTTTGCTAGATCTTTCAATAACTTTGGTTTATCAAATGTGCACAGACCGTATGCATCAAATTCTATAAGTTTTCCCTTCCAGCCAACAAAGATTTTTTTACCTTTATGTAAGATATAATCATCGAAGTTTACACCGGTTTGTTTTATAAGATCCTTCATGCTATAATAACCTGTACCCCACGCACAAACCGAAGTAAACCTTTCTTCTTTCTGCGCTTCGTAGATTTCAGCTTTATCCTGTAACAGCGCTCCGAGGTAAGCGCCTGCAGGACCCAGCCCTGCTATCCCTATAGATGGCATCATCTCACCACTTATAAAATAGGTGTTTACCAAGGAATTTAAACGATTTGTATAAATCTCTGAGTTCTTAAACGTCAGTACTCTCACAAGCATAACGCTTCACTCATTAAGGAAATTTATTAGAGGTTCCGGTTTTAATTGCCTAGGGTTTGAGAAGAAATATATAGTGTGGAAACGAAGCGAGTTGAAATTCAAAGCACGACAGCATACTTTTTCAAGCATATTGTTAAAACGGAAATAATAGTAAGCGGACTGGGGCCTCCTAAGTGATCATTTGAACAGGCTGAATATGAGGCCCTTAGTTTGAACTATATACTGAGAGCTAAAATTTGACTTAAAACAAAGATATATGGCATTAAACTAATAGTTAATCAAAAACAAAAAATCATCAATTACGTTGTTAATTATAATTGAAATGCTGTACTTGCGGGAGTACTGGCAAGTTATAAAAATTTAAATATAATATAGAATAATTAAAACTTATGAAAAAAATTCTGATGATACCAGGACCGATTGAGTATGAGCATGATGTTTTAAGTGCAATGGCAAAGCCAACATACGCGCATACATCAAAAGAGTTTGCAGAAATATTCAAGGACGCATTAGAAAAAACGATGATGATTTTTGACGCAAAAGATGGATTGCCCTATGCAATTTCTGGATCTGGGACGCTTGCAATGGAAATATCTACAGCTAATTTTATAAAAAAAGATTCTAAAATTCTCATCGTAAGCACAGGTTATTTTGGTGAAAGGTTTGTGGATCTTTTTTCGCGATTTTCTAAAAATGTTGAAGTTTATCGCCCACCTCTTGGACATTCTGCAGATCCCAAGGAAATTTATGAAAAAGTGAGCGCTGGGAAATATGATCTTGTAACTGTAACGCACGTAGATACAAGCTCTGGAGTGAAAAACAACATAAAGGAAATTGCCAAGTTTTTCAGGGATCTTGATACAATACTGGTTGTTGACGGCGTGTGTTCTATAGGGGGAGAAGAATTTAGCATGCAATGGGGAGTGGATGTTGCTTTTACGGCGAGTCAAAAGGCTTTAGGGGTGCCTCCAGGCCTTGCAGTAGGAGTTGTGGGGCCAAAAGCGCTTAAATTTATGGAAAAGAATCCCCCTCTGACTTTCTATTCAGACCTTAGAATATGGCAGAATGTTCTTAGAACATATATGCAAGGGAAGGCAGCATATTTTGCGACTCCTGCCGTTAACTTGATACTCGCTCTTGATACAAGCTTGAACATGATAGTCAATGAGGGCATTGACAACAGAGTAAAAAGACACCAGATAATTGCTGAAAGCATAAGAGCTGCCTTAAAAGAAATAGGCCTTAAATTTATACCAAAGGAGGGGTCTTATGCTAACACGATATCGGTTCAGTATTTGCCAGAAAACGTTAAACAGTCAGATTTTCTCGCAGATGCAGAAAGGTTTGGGGCGGTTTTTGCAGGAGGTTTAATACCAGACATAAAGGAAAAATATTTCAGAATAGGTCACATGGGTTCGATAACTTCTTCAGAAGTATTGATAGCGATTGGAGCTGTTGAAAGAGCTCTAAAAAAGAATGGATACAAAATAGATTTAGGAAGAGGACTTTCAACTGCACAGGAAGTGCTTTATAATAGCGGGTACTGATCTTTAGGAAAATTGTTTATTTAAATAGTTTTAAAAAATTGCTGTGTTGGATAAATAATATAAAACATGGCCGCTTTCGTTATTTTATACGCTAAGAAAGCAACCGCAATAATAACAAAAAATGGGGAATAAGTTTATTGACAGAAGGAACTGGGTAAAGTACAACGAACAGCTTGTTGCCAGGAAAGTTATTTCCTATTTAAATGTTGGAGCAAGGGACAAAGAGCTTGAAGCAATGAACAAAGCATAAAAAATCTGTTGCTTAAAAGTGACCTGTATAAAAGTATGTTCCTTTTACTATACTACAAAGGTTTTCTTTTCCATCATATACTTCTATTAGTGCATAAGCAAGGTTCTTTCCTTTTTTTATTATCTTAGATCTCGCTTTTATAGGTCCTTCAGTTATCGGTCTCAGGTATGTTACTTCTAGGTCCACAGTAACTTCATTATAACCTAGGTTGCTCGTAAGGGCTGCACATCCTCCTGCAGCGTCCGCAATCGTCGCTATAGCGCCTCCGTTAACAGAGCCCCCGAACCTTGTGATTTCAGGTTTAAATTCCATATAAAGCTCACAGGAGCCTTCCTGTATGCTTTTAACCTTTATACCCAAGTACTTTAAAAAAGGGTCATTTTCAAGAACTTCTTTTAGAATATCTAGGCTCATAACACTTTAATTAAAGTGTTATGAATAAAAAAGTTTCTAATCTACTTTAACGAATAAAGGTAGCCGCTAAAATAAAGGGTCCAAAGAAGTATAGGATATGCTATCATCCTTTCTAAGCCTCCAACGCCTATTCCCAGTGTTATGCCATAAATATAAAAGCTTAAAGATATTAGAGATACCAGCCCAATCAGTACAGATATATAAGACATAATATCCTTTTGAATTCTAAAAGAGCTTATTACAGCAAGAGAGCCGAAGAAAAAAGTTACAAATGAAACCAGAGTGTGAATGTGATATGGAGAACCTTCAGGAAATACCCCAACAAGCGCGGCGCCAAGCCCGGCTATGAACATAAGGGCAGGAAAAAGCTTTACATTGATGCTTTTATAAACTAAATACGAAACAATTACTATAGCTATGCCAAATATAATGATAGAAGCGTTAAAAATCGGCGCTGTAGGACCTACTCCAAGATCGCTTATATAGTTGTTTCTTATGCTGTATCCACTATACTTAGCTTCGGCAATGATCATAGCAATTATAAACTGAAAGGTTCCCGCAAAAGCCAGTGCTCCTGCGTATTTTGTATAAGTTTTTCCGTTCACGTTTTAAAAAATAAAAACGCCGATTTATATATTTTAATTTTTAATGCTTAATTATATATAAATGGAACAATCCCATTATAATCTTAAAGGGGAACCCCGTTGAGAATAGTTCCATTAGGCGAAGAATCATTTGGTATAAGATCCATGTGCGTTAAGGTCGATGTTGAAGGAACAGTTTTTATACTTGACCCAGGAGCAAGCTTGGCTCCAAGAAGGTTCGGTTTGCCGCCTCATCCTCTTGAGATTGATGCTATAAAAAATTTCAGAAAGAGACTGTACGATAATTTTAAAGACGTCGAGTACCTTTTTATATCCCATTATCACAGAGACCATTTTACTCCCGTTTACAAAAGCGTTTATATGGGAACAGAGGGCGAAAACATCTACAAAAATAAAAAAGTGATGATTAAAAATTATAACAACGCAAACTACAGCCAGAAAGTAAGGGGGTATATGCTTGAAAAAGACGCAAAAAGCACGTCAAGCGATTGGATTTTTGCAGACGGTAAAAGCTTTAAGATAGGGGACATATCAATCAAGGTTTCTGACCCTATTCCTCATGGAAAAGAAGGCAGCAAAACAGGATTTATAATAGGAATATCTATAAAGCATAAAGGTTTTAGCTTAACTTATATTCCAGACGTTCAAGGCCCGCTTACAAAAAAAGCTGTAATGTTCGCTAAAGAAACAAAACCAGATATGCTCATACTTGGAGGATTTCCCTATTACTTATTTGGCTATGTTTTTAACGAAGAAGACCTTGAACTTTCAAAGAAACTTTTAACCGAAATTATAGTAGAAACAAAACCTGAAACAACGGTAATAGGGCATCACCTTTTGAGAAGCAAAGACTGGGTCAACGCCGTTCCTGAGAATATTAGCTTCAAAACTTACGCATCCCTGCTGGGTATGGAGGAGAAGCTTCTCGAGGCCAGAAGAAAGGAGCTCTATGAGAAGGAGAAACCTCCTCCAGAATACTTTGAGCTGTTCAAGAAAAAGGCAAAAGATGAAGAGGACTAGAAATGCTTTTATACGAAGCGCATTTGAAAGAATACAGGGCCGGTGGTGTAGCCTGGTTAGCACGTCGCCCTCACACGGCGGAGATCGCCGGTTCGAATCCGGCCCGGCCCACTTTTTAGTAAAAGGTTATTTTTTACAATGTTGTATGGTTTTAAATGAATAAATTCGGTGCTTACATAAACCTAACAAAGCCCGCAGTTTCTCTGCTTTTGTTTTTAGGTGGCATTACTGGTGCTTTTATGGATTTTCAGAAAATCGTGAATGAGCCGATAAGGTTTATCGTAGCCATGATAGCACTTTACCTTTCTATAGCAGGCGCTAACGCTCTCTCAAACTATATTGATAGAGATATAGACGCAAAAATGAAAAGGACATGTAATAGAGCACTCCCCTCAGGACGGCTTACCCCCAGCGAAGCAATAGTTTTTGCTATAACAATAATTATCGTCGGGCTTCTAATATCTTTATTTGTTACCCCGTACGAATCTTTCTGGATATTAATCGGAATAGCCTTTGACCCAGTTCTGTACAATTTTTTGAGTAAAAGAAGAACATACTATAACATTCTTATAGGATCGATAGCAGGTGGAACACCTGTAATGGCAGGCTGGAGCGCCATAACAGGAGAATTATTTTCTATAAAACCATTTCTCATACTGCTTGCTATAATAATCTGGACCCCAGTTCATATATGGAGCATAGCAATCAAGTATAAGGATGATTATGAAAAGGCCAACATACCGATGCTTCCTGTAGTTAAAGGCGTTAAAGCGTCTTCATATGCAATAGGTGCGTTTGCCGTAGGGCTCTTTATTGTTACTGCTTATTATGGATTGACTTATATGAGCCTATACTTTTCGTCTGTAATGATTTTGTTCGGAATAGCGATACTTTTTCTTTCGATAAAGTTGTTTATTAGCAGCGAGGTTCAGAAAGATGCAATGAGGTTATTTATATTTTCAAACATGTATCTAGCAATAGTTTTCTTTCTTATTATAGCTTACTCAATATTAAATTATATTTAAGATTTTTCTTAAAAATTTTTAAAATTTATCTTATTTGATCGAGATATAATCTAATTTTTCAGAAATATTTTTATTTTTCAAAAAATTTTTTTTAAAATTATGAACAAAACTTTTCTGGCTGCAATAATTGTAGTCATCGTGGTTGTAGCTGGGATAGGGTTTTACTATTATTCTTCATATGGTACAGTTAATGTCTACGTTACCACTGGTAATTCAGACCCCATATACATAAAGGTATCTTCAGTAATGATACATTCAAAAACAGGCCAGTGGGTAACGATTTCAAATAGTACAAAGACCGTATTGCTTTCATCGAATTTATCCTTTTTAGCATCATCTAAAATTCCTGTTGGAAATTATACAGAGGTCAGACTTGTTATCAAATCTGCAACCGCCTCCATAGGTGGCATCAACGTTAGTGTTAACGTTCCGAGTGGGGTTATTAAAATACCGATAATTGCAGGAGGTCTTAGGGTGCAGGGAGGCAGCACCTCTAAGCTTGAGATTATAATGGGACCCCATCTTATAATGACAGGAAAAGGCAACTACATTCTCTCACCTGTTGTAACCGCGATGCAGCTTTCATAAAAAAGCTTTAATTATATTTTTTAACCTTGAAGATTTCAGATACGGTTTATACTATAGATAAAATCCTCGCTAACGTTTATGCTTTAACTTAAATGAGGTTTAATGGGCGAAAGTCCCCTTCCGTAAGGTGTGGAAGCCACGCCCGTAAGGGCGGGATAGTTCATGCAAAGAATTTTCTAAGAGGAAGTTTATAAATGTGAGCGTGTTAAATATTTTGGGTTGCAGTACAAGATATTTGTTTTGATCAAGGCCATCTATGAAGATGTAAAGGTTGATCCAAAGACGCTCGAACCCAGCACTGCCGGTGTAAAGTTCAAAATGGAAGATATAAGCAGAAACGCCGTAGAGGAAGCAGTTAGAATAAAAGAAAAGCATGGAGGAAAAGCCTTAGGACTGATGTTTGGAAACGAACAGCAATCGCTTATAATGAGGGAAGCCCTCGCTATGGGACTCGACGAAGGCGTTATAATAAAAGGTTATTCTTTAAACGATCCTGTTTACACTTCTCAGGTTCTTTATGAAAAATTAAAAGGGTCACAGTGGGATCTTGTAATAATGGGTTATTCTTCAGCAGACGCATATACAGCTCAGTTAGCACCTAGGCTTTCATTGATGCTAAACGTTCCGCTTATAGGGAACGCTATAAAGCTTGAATTTAACGAAAAAAAGGTCGTTGCTACAAAATCTCTTGATGATTACATGATAAAAGTTGAGAGCGATCTTCCCGCTGTAATTTCGGTAGCCCAAGAAATAAATACTCCAAGAATACCACCTCTTCTTCAGATAATGGCAGCATCAAAGAAACCGCTTAAATTAGAAGAAGCACCTCCAAGCAAAGGGACTTATTATAAAGTAATAGAGCACAAAGCTTATGTATCTTCAAGAAAAAAGATAATATTCGAAGACGTTAACAAAGGCGTAGAAGAAATATATAAGGTTCTAAAGTCTTCTTAACCTTCTAGCTTTTTTAAAAGCATCGGTACGACATTGTATATATCTCCTACTATACCATAATCAGCTTCGTTAAATATGGGGGCATTCTTGTCTTTGTTTATAGCTATGACTATCTTTGAATCCCTCATACCTACTATATGTTGAATCTGTCCCGAAATACCGAGGGCTATGTAGATTTTTGGTCGCACCTTTTTTCCAGAAAGCCCAACCTGCCTGTCTTCTTCAAGCCAGTGAAGATCAGAACATATAGGTCTGCTGCCAGCAAGCTCTCCTCCGAGCTTTTGAGCAAGCTGTTTTGCAAGTTCGATCCCATCTTTCTTCCCTATACCTCTACCTACAGAAACTATAATCTGTGCTTTAGTTATGTCAACAGCTCCTCTCGCCTTTTCCTCAATACCTAGCAATTTGGTTCGAGGTGAACCCATCAGGTCAACTTTTTGCATATTGTAAGAATTCTGACCGCCTTTTTTTATTTCGGTTGAGCCAGGCAAGAGTGTGAACACTTTGGCTTCAGTTTCTTTAGTCATCACGGTTTTCCCGCCAAAATAGTACCTTTTTATCAAAGTCTTTCCATTTTTCACCTGAAATTCAAATATATCAGATTCCATGGGGTACCCGAGTTTTTGCGAAACTAGAGCCGCTATTTCCCTGCCTATTGTTGATGCTCCCACAAAAAGATAATCGTAACCATTTGAAAAAATATTTGATACTGTGTCAACAGCTTGCCATGGATCATAAAGATCTGCTGTAAAATAATATACATTTTTAACATTAAAACCAGAAGGATCGAACCCCTCACGGCATATTACATCAACTTCATCAGCTCTCTGATTTAGAAAACTTAGAAGCTCATCTAAAAGCTCTTTCCGTTCAGAAAAGGCAAGTACCTTCAACACAGAATTATTGCATGAAGAGTTTATTAAAGTTTTTACAGAAGCTGGAAGATAAGTTAATAAGAAATCGAGTAAAAATATAGAACGTTGATAGCCTCAGCGCTATGTTATCCAGAATATTTGGATTTGCCCAGGATTTACGTGATGTTTGCAGTTTATCTTTCTGCAAGCCTTTCAGTTTTGTTTTTCTTTTTGTTGCTCGAACTAAGGTTAAAAAGAAACGGAGTTTCTTTAAAAGAATTCCTTGTACTGATCTTCAAAAAGTACAGGAATTGGGGAAGCTATATTTCAGACGTGCTTACTCATAGGAAATTTTTAAGGGATAGAAAAACCGGAGGAATCTCTCATTTTTTTATGATCTACGCGCTTTTGTTTTCATTCATAGGTACAATGCTAGTAGCATATAATCAATATTATGATATAATAACGGGAAGTCCAGTTTTTTGTGGAATCTTTTTTGAAAGCTACAGTTTTGTAATGGACGTTGTAATGTGGATTCTGTTTTTCAGCTCACTGGGAGGTCTGGTAGCTCTTTATCTAAGAAGAAAAATCGTTCCGAAGAAGGACATGTTCTTTAACTCACTATATCTGCTCGGTTTTATTTATTTAGCTTTAACAGGAGCTCTTTTAGAGTCTTTCAGAATTAATTATTTAGGCATAAAGTCCTACTACTTCTTTAATTCGATTCTGTTCAGTTTCAAGATAAGTTATTTTGAATATCTTTTAGCATACTTTTCGCATTTTGAGCTCGCTTTTATCTTGATAGCGATTATACCTGAAACTTCTGTTTTTCATTCACTACTGAGTTTGACGAATTACCTTAAGGATGAAAGACCCAGCGGAGAACTCAAGAAACCATTTGATCTGAAAGAAATAATGGAGAAAGGAACTTTTGATGTCCAGGTTGGAATAAACAAAACCTCGGACATAAAGGGATTCGACAGGCTTGAATTAGAAGCATGCATGCACTGCTACAGATGTCAGGATGTATGTCCGGCCTATGCTGCGGGTAGACCTCTTTCGCCAACTGACCTTATAACTGACCTTAAAAAAAGAATCAATAAAGAAGAAACAATATGGGACTTTGTTAGAGAAGATACGATATGGTCGTGCACTACGTGCGGTGCGTGTATTGAGGCATGTCCAGTTTATATAAGGCACACAGATTACATAGTAGATTCCAGAAGGGCGCTTGTTATGGATATGAAGCTGGACGAGAAAAAAAATGCGCTTCTGCTATCTTTGAATTCTCAGGAAAACGCCATAGGCGTTCCAAATCAGGACAGGAATTCATGGCTTTCAGGAGAAGGTATAAAGAAAGCCTCAGAAACAAACGACGTAAAAAACCTGCTCTGGGTTGGGTGTATGGGAAGCTTTGATCCTGAAGCTAGGGATATAGTAAAGAACTTTATTGAGATTATAAAGAAGGCTGGGCTTCAAGAAGATTACGCTTATCTTGGAGAAGAAGAAACCTGCTGTGGAGATCCTGCAAGAAGAATAGGAGAGGAAAGCAAGTTCCAAGACCTTGCTATAAAGAATATAGAGCTCTTTAAAAAATATAACATTAAAAACATAGTAACTATATGCCCCCATGGATACAATACCTTCAAGAATGAATACGCTAAAATAGATCCATGGATGAAAAACGTGAACGTGAAACATTATTCTGAAGTCATACAGGAGCTTTTGGAGAAAGAAAAAATAAAGGTCAGAATGTCTGAGGAAGTGTTAACAATACATGATCCGTGTTATCTTTCAAGGCACAATGGGGTTGTAGAACCTCAGAGATTTATTTTAAAAAAGGTGGGCAAGATAAAAGAACCGCAACGCAGTGGCAAAAACACTTTTTGCTGCGGAGCAGGCGGTTCAAATTACTGGTATGAGGTAAAAGAAAACGAAAAAATAAGCCATATAAGATTCAAGGAGCTAAGAAACACTGGCGCATCTTCAATAGTTGTTCTCTGTCCATTCTGTAATGCCATGTTAAACGATGCATCAACAGTTCTCTCCGATGGAAAAATAAAGGTAAAAGACATCGCAGAAGCAGTAAGAGATAATTTAGTATAACTGTATAAATATCGATTTATACCTTTAAGATATTATGGAAAAAGAGCTTTACGGTAAAAAGGCTCTTATAACAGGTGCATCAACCGGAATAGGGGCTGCAACAGCTTTAGCTTTTGCAAGAGAGGGTGCCTCCATAATAATAAATTACAAGAAAAGTGCTGAGGAAGCAAAAAAGGTTCAGGAAAAAGCGATAAGCTTAGGGTCTGAGGCTTATATATTTAAAGCTGACGTTACAAATGAGGAAGAAGTTAAACAGCTGGTAGAATTTACCAGAGACAAGTTTGGAAGCATAGAAATACTGGTAAACAACGCTGGCGATCTTATCGAACGGAAGCCATTTATTGAAACTGACCTGAATTATTGGAGAGCTCATATAGATCTTAATTTGACTTCGGCATATATTGTTACAAAAAACTCTATGCCTTTACTGCTCAGTTCTAAAAACAAAGATAGATCGATAATAAACATTTCATCAATAGCCGCTATAACTGGAGGAGGAAAAGGTGCAGCTGCTTACGCAACAGCCAAGGGAGGTTTAAAGACCTTTACAAAGTCTCTCGCAAAAGAGCTTGCGCAGTACGGAATAAGGGTTATATCGGTAATGCCGGGACTGATAATCACGCCTTTTCACCAAAAGGCTAAGACAGAAGACATTGAAGGATGGGCAAACAGACAGGTACTTTTAAAGAGAGCGGGAAAAGCGGAAGAAGTAGCAGAAGTCATAGCTTTTTTGGCAAGCGAAAGAGCCAGTTACATCAACGCGACAGAAATATTTGTAGATGGTGGCTGGGTTTTAGGCTAAAAAGAAAGGTTTATATAAAATAAATAGTATTTTATATTTAATGTCTCCTTATTATGAGTATAAACTGAATTTTAGAAACTCTTTTTTGGCAGCAGCAAGAAATTTTCCACAAAGAGAAATAGTCTACAGGGACAAAAAGAGGTATACGTTTTCCGAATTCTATGACAGGGTTTTAAGGCTATGCAATGGATTAAGAGGCATAGGAGTTAAGGAAGGGGACGTTATAGGAGTTATTGATTGGGACACATATGTTTATATGGAGTCATATTTTGGCGTGCCGATGAGCGGCGCAACTTTGCATACGATAAACATAAGGTATCCTCCAGAGCTGATTTACTTAACAATGAACTTTGCAAACGACAAGTACGTTATAATAAGGGATGAGTTTGTACCGATAGTGGAAAAGAACGCTTCACTTTTTGACTTTGTAAAGGGCTGGATAGTTTACTCAGAAAGTGGAAATCCTGTCGAAACTAAATTGAGTCCAAAATTCGAATACGAAGACTTATTAAAAGTAGGGAAGTGCGATCCGCCGGATCTTGACGATCAAACGAGAGCAACTATATTTTTTACTTCAGGTACCACCGGGATGCCAAAAGGCGTAACCTTTACACAGAAGCAGCTTATGCTTCACGCCCTATCTTTATCTGCTTCAATGAAGTATCGTCCTCTGGTTCTAACGGAACAGGATGTGTTTATGTCGTTAGTTCCAATGTTTCATGTGCACTCATGGGGCATGCCATATATTGCGTTTATTAATGGTAATAAGTACGTCCTTCCTGGAAGGTATGAAGTAAAGACAATACTTGAGCTGCTAAAGAATGAAAAAGTTACTTTTTCAACAATGGTTCCCGCAATACTCTACATGATACTAAACGATAAGGCCGTAGAAGATTACAGGGAATACCTGAAAGGCTGGAAGGTTATAATAGGAGGAGCAGCTCTTCCTAAAGGCTTAGCTCTTAAAGCTATATCTTACGGAATAACTGTTGTAGGCGGATACGGGCTGTCAGAAACATGTCCGGTTCTTACTATATCGGTAATGAATGATTATACTTCAAAAATGAAATACGAAGAAGCACTAGATCATCTTATAAGCGCTGGCCTTCCAATACCACTTGTCAACCTGAGAGTTGTTGATCCCACAGGTAAAGATGTGCCATGGGACAGCAAAACGGTTGGGGAGGTAATAGCTAGAGCTCCGTGGCTTACAAAGGAATACTACAACGATCCTGAAAAGACAGAAGAGCTTTGGAAAGGCGACTGGCTTCATACAGGAGATTTAGGTGTTATTGATGAGTTTGGTTATCTTCATATAGTAGACAGGGAAAAAGATGCTGTAAAGAGCGGCGGGGAATTCATCCCTACATTAATACTTGAGAACGCAATAAGCGAAGTCAGGGGTGTAGGGGAGGTAGCTGTAGTTGGAGTTCCTGATCCAAAATGGGGAGAAAGGCCAGTCGCTTTTGTGGTTAAAAGCGGAGAAATATCTGAAAAGGAAATTTATGAACACCTTAACGATTATGTAAGGCTTGGAAGAATACAGAAATGGTGGGTGCCAGACAGGATATATTTTATAGAGAGCATGCCAAGAACGAGCACAAACAAAATAGACAAAAAGCTTCTTAGAGAAAAAGCAAGCGGATAAATTTTGTACCGTTTAAAAATCAGTTTGAAAGGTTTTCATATAATACCTGTATTCCTTGCGGGACAGAAGAATAATAGCCGACGTCTTTAAAGATTATTATGATCAGCGGTACCTTTATATGATTGTTTAATTTGTATACAATCCAACTAGAGCCATTAAAAAATACGGTCATGTTTAAGAAACGCAAAGATGTTAAAGACAAATTAACATTGTTGGTCTGAACTTTAAAATGCAGCTTGTTAAGAGACTGCGGCGCCCAGACAAAAGGTAAGATTTCTACAGTTATGTTTTCACCTTTATGAGAAACTATGTATGATTCAGCATATGATGAGTTTATCATTCCTATTACCTTAGAGTTTAGCTGGTTGCTTAAGCTTCTGTGGCTTTTTCCTAAATGTTCATGTACTTGAGGAAACATTATTTCTTTAGGAATAAATGTTTCGTTACCTATAATTATATACGGGATTATAAATGAACAGTTAAAGTATACTGTTTTGTTATATACACCTATGGTTCCCGTGATCGTAACCGGGGTAAAGTTTATGAAATACATTACTCCCGTAATGCTTTCTATGTAGCTGAAGTTCATTTGTGAAAACATGCTGGAGATTCCTACTATAAACCTGTTATCATTGAACTTGCCGTGATGCATAATGAAAATAGCAAAGTGTTTGCCGAAGTTTGATTTTGAATACGCATGAAGCATGGCAGTCGCGTTTCCCAAAAGCTCTCTTGCTTGTGCTATGTTATGTGCGGCCTGAGTTGTATTTAATGCTTGCTGATTTAACAGAGATAAGGCTTGAGAAATTACGCTTAACATTTCGTGTCTAAGCGTTTCATTTTGAACGTTCTGCGCTAACGTTTCTAGGTTCTGCGCATAATCAAGGGCCATTTTTCTTGAAACATTCAGACCAGGAGGGATTGAAAAAGGTTTTCCACCGGCTTCTGAAATTCCTTTATAGGAAAAGTTCATAGCAAGTTTAAAGTAATATTCTGCTCCAGTATAATTACCATCATTGTAAAGTTTCTGTGCTTTTTCAAGCAATGTAACAGAATTGTTAAGTGCTATGTATGCACGTGTGCCTTTCTTTAAATGCTGAAGAGTTGTAGATAAACCATTAAGCGTATTAGATATAACAGTCCCTAAAGCGCTTTGATTAGACTGAGGTTGAGCATAAGTAAAGTTAGGTAAAAACAGCCCCGTTATCAGCATCAGTATAAGCAAAGCGGATATCTTAAATCTCACGGTATAGATTTGTATAAGACAAGTTATAAGGGATGCTGTGGAACGATCTGAAACGATTATAATGAAATTTTTATCATTAATAAAATTTTAGTAACTGACACGGACATCGGTCAAATAATGGTTCTAATTAAAAATTAGATGACAATTATCGCTATCTACATTTTCATAGGAACGTCATGGTTATTTTTGGCGCATCTCATACCTAAAGTTTTATCTACTTTTTAACGAAATCCTTGTTTGACATACCTTCTGCCATGAACTATATTGATTACAAACGAAGAGGAACAAATAAATTCAACTTTTTGAAGGAATTTTTAAAAATTCTTAAAAAAGATTTATAAGGCATAAAAAAGAAATTTTGTAGAAAGAGTTATATTTAAGCCTATTTAATCATTTTTAAGACCAAAAATGCAAATAAATGACAAAAAAGGAAAAGAAGTGTACTGGTTTTCTAGTTCTATACTGTTTGTTGTTAGCATTGCAATGCTTTCATACGGTATTTATCAGCAAGTGGTTTTGCACGTCTATAAGGCCCCATTACTTCTAGGTATAGTTGCTGGAATGCTTCTCGCTATCTCGTTGGAACTCTGGAACTTCTCCGATCCTGACACGCTTTTCAGGGTTATGGCATTTCAGGACAGATTCCTGATGGTCTGTTTTGGGTTTGCTATAGGGCTTGGAGCAATTCTGCTTTATGGACTTAACCTGTTCGTTCCTCATCCTAACTTTGGTATAAAGGATCTTTTTGTATTTGGCATAGTTCTGGGAGGACTGATATTCGGAATTGGAGTTGGTATAGCCGGTTATTTCCCAGGAACAGTCTGGATAGCTTTGGGACAGGGCAGAAGGGATGCATTGTACGCAGTGGCAGGAGGCCTCCTTGGGGCGTTTACTTGGTCAGTAATCTTCGGAAGCGTCAGGGGCATCTTATGGAACACTCTTAACTTTGGGCCAGTAACTTGGGCCTCACTGTTTGGGTTGACGACAAGGCCCAAGATATTTGCTGTAAGCATAGTATTCGGCATAATACTTTTGCTGATCTTCTTCTTTTTACCCAGGTTCCCTAAACAGCCAACAAGACAGTCCTGCGCTTACCATCTTGCAGGAGCCAACAAAGAAGTCGTAAGGTTCAATGAGGTTATAGATGAAGAAAGCACAAAATATCCAAATGCTAGGCCTTACATAACACACCTGATCAACGAAAGCAGCATGGAAAATGCAAGATCTATAATACTTCTTGGCATCGAGTTCACAATAACGGCAGTCGCTGTAATAATACTGAGACAGATATTCGGCGAATCCACAACATACTCATGGATAGGAGCACAGATATCTTATCTGATAAACGCAAAATGGGCAGCTTCTAACCCGTATTTCCAGCTTTTCGGCGGCATGCACATTGTTAACGGAGTTCCTGTGAACAATCCATTCAGCGAAATCGGTTGGGAGCCCTTCTCAGATCTTGGAACGTTTTTAGGAGGACTTGTATCATCTCTTTTAATAAGCAAGAGGTTCATGGGATACAGAAAGCAGGTTCCTTTCGTGTGGCAGCACAACTTTGGACCTTCAGAAGCGAAAAGAGCAGTCGGAGCTTTCATAGGAACGTTCATGGTTCTGTTTGGGGCCAGAATGGCAAACGGCTGTGCATCAGGGCACATACTTAGTGGAAACATTCAGATGGCTGTATCAAGCTTCCTTTTCCTGATAATGGTAATGATAGGTGCATGGATAGCGCTCAGGTACATAATGCACCTTAAGATAAACGCACAGGGATACGTCGATTAAAAAATAATTTATTTTTTTGTTTATCGCATTAAGTTTATAAGCTCAGTTTATAGTTTTATCTTGAACGGGATTGGAAATATCAATAGTATCCAAAACAGATAGTTCGTTAGAAATTGTCTTTAAGAATACAGATTTTTCACTGTTAAAGATAATTCAGACAAATCTTTTAAATGATAAAAGAGTTAAAAACATTTCAGTCAAAAGAGGTCATCCTCTAACAAAAGATGTCTATCTTTTCATCCTGACAGATGGGTCAGATCCTAAACAAGTGCTTAAAGAAGGAATAGAAAGGTCTAAGGATATGGCAAAAAGTTTAAAAGATGAGCTAGAAAACGCTTTATCTAGACCGTAATGCCAAAATTTTGTCCAAAAGATGGAACTCTGATGAAGTTGAAGAGCGAGAAGAAAGGGCAGCGAGTAGAACTTGTTTATGTATGCCCTACGTGTGGTTATACCGAAAAGTACAGAAAAGAAAAAGTGTTAGAAGAGAAAGTTTCGTCAGAAGATGAATCGCTTAAAATAATCGATGAAAACGCAGACCTTTCAGCTTTACCAACAGTAAACGTTACATGCCCAAAATGTGGAAACAACAAAGCATACTGGTGGATGGTGCAGACGAGGTCTGCAGATGAACCTCCAACGCAATTTTACAGGTGCACAAAGTGCGGGTATACGTGGAGAGTATATTCTTAAAATAGTAAATTTTTTGTAAACGAGATATTATGTTATAAGGTTAGAAAAAACGCAAAAGAAAATCATTATTAAAGATCAAGCCATTAAAATTATTATAAAAAACGTACAAAATTTTTTTATAAAACTAGTGATCTTCTTAAATCATGCCATGCAAAAAACCTAAAAGCAAAAAAGAAGACAAAGAAGCAAAAACTCAGTAGGCTAAATCATTAAAATGTTATTTCTTTTGATTTTTTTCTGAAAGTTTTACATTTTCTTTTGCTTTTCTGAAAAGAATATAGAATCCAGCTACTGAAAAGCTATAAAGTGTGGCCGTAAAAAAGAAAGGTAGATTCAGGTAACCAAGCTGTATGAACAGCCCGCTTATGAAAGGGCCAAAGGATCTAGGCAGCGAATCAAAAAAGTTTATTATGGATGAAGCTAGAGCCCTTTCATTTTCTGGTATAAGGCTCATTATAAAGCTGTTTTGAATAGGAGCCGACATATTCATCAGGAGGCTTCTTAGCGCATAAAGGACTCCTGCAAGATAATATAATGGCATAAAAGGCATCGCTATTAGTATGGCTATGGAAGCACCCTCGGTATATACAATAGTTTTGATCTCACCCATCACCTTTGCCATGGATGGAGTTGTAAGGCTTGCAACAGCAGTTAGAAACTGGGTTATTGAAAAAAGCGGTCCCAGAACGTCAACGTTTGTGTTATAGCGCAGGTAAAACCATAGCGGGAAGATCCTGACAAGAACGCCGGCCCCTAACCCTATCATTCCAAGAACCGACAATCTTATAACTATATTTCTTGATGCTTTAGGAAATAGTACTATTTTCCCATGGTGTCCTATATAACTTTCTTTTATTTTTAACACTGGTATTAGTGAAATAAGGGAACCAATTAGCGCTATCACATAAAGAACTCTGTACGAATTAACAAGAGAAAGTTGAAAAAACTTTGAAAGGTAAGGAGGCACAGCTCCCACTAGCATACCAGCGGAAGTAGCAACACCGCTTATAAAACTCGAAAACGCGAAGACCGTGTTTCTAGTGCTTTCCTCGCTTTTTTCGGTTAAAAGAGCCATATAGCTTGAGCCTGAATTGGCAAAAGCTATTCCCATCAAAGATACAGCAAGAAGAATTTCAAAGAAACCTGTAAAAACTGTTAGAATAATAAATGCTAAAGATGAAACTAACCTTGCGAGAACTATGAACTTTTTCCGTCCATATTTATCTGATAGTGAACCTATAGGCAGCATAAGCATTGCGCCTATGAACGTGTTAAAAGTTAGTATGACCCCAATCTGAAAAGGGGTATACCCTATCTGATCAAGGTAGACAGGAAAGTCAACCCACATAAAACCCTGAGTTAAGCCGATTATAAAAGAAGAATATATGAGAAGTCTGGCCTCGTTACTTATCTTCCAGCTCACATATTCCGCTGCTTTTTAAAGAATATAAAGAATGATGCAAAATCGATGCATTAAAAGATAAATACTTCAAACTTATAAAAAGCTACCATGGGAATTTTAACACACGATATAATCCTGGAAAGCATAGTAAAGAAGGAGATCATCATAGAGCCATTTGATCAAAGTATAGTTAGGGAAAACGGCATAGACCTAAGGGTAGGTTACGAATACGCTCAGTACGCTTTTTCAAATCAGATAGTTGATCCGTGCGAAATAGAAAGCTCGTCAGGCCTTTTTAAAATAGTTGAAGCAAAAGATTCAAGAATCCCTGTACCACCAAACAGTTTTGTTCTGCTCACCACGCTTGAAAGGGTAAAGCTGCCCGATAACCTCGTAGGTTTTTGTAACCTAAGGTCAACTTTGGCAAGGTACGGACTTTCAATGAGCCCTACCATTATAGATGTTGGCTTTGAAGGAAATATCACAATCGAGATTATAAACACAAGCAGAAATTACATAGTTTTAAGGCCAGGAATGAGGTTTCTCCACGTTATCCTTGCTAAAGCAGAGGGAAAATATAGCTATAAAGGCACATATCTAAAGCAAAAGGGAGTAACAATTCCTAAGGGCATGAAGGGAGAGTGCTAAAGAGTAATTTTTAAAACTTAAAACGACGCTATTTTTTAAAACGCGTCCTTTCTTCTTTTTCCAAGACATAGAGGAAGATGCCTGCAATTATCGTCACCGATCCTATATAAAGTGCCTGATCTCCAAGTGCCAGCATAACCATAACAGAAAGGATCACTGAAATTATCTGAACATAAGGAAAAAGCGGTGAATTAAAAGGTCCTTCTACATTTCTTTTCCTTACAATATAAACCGCAAGTCCCGTGATTGCATATGAAAAAATGACCCCAAAGTTTGAAGCAAGCGCTATGTACTGAACATTTCCAAGAAAGACTGAAAATATGGCTATTATGCCTATTAGGATGATTGCTCTCCTTGGAGAATCTTTTTTCCCAAGAGTTTTCGGCAGTAGTCCGTCATCGCTCATCTGAAGAAGCGTCCTTGAACCAGCTACTATTAACGAAAGCGTTACCGTCACAGTGGCAACAACCGCAACAGCTCCTATTATTTGATCTACAAAACGAGGAGCGCGTGAAAAATTAAGGGCATTTAAGAGAGGATCTGCAGTCACAGAATAAAGCTTCCACGGCATTAAAGCAAGCATTCCACAAACAACTAGAAGGTAAAGTAATGTGCTTATTCCAAGAGAAAGAATTATTGCTTTTGGTGCGTTTTTCCGGCCTTCGACTATTTCAGGGGTCAGTGTAGCAACTGTATTGAAACCTGAATAAGCGAAAAAAGCTAACGAAGCAGACTGTATTATGCTAAAGGGTCCATATGGAACCAAAGGTGTGAACCTGCTGGGAACCCACTTTCCATAAATAAAAGCAATGATAATAAATATCAAAAGTCCACCCGTCGTCAAACCAACCAAAAGTTCCTCTATTTCGGCTACAACTTTTATACCAACATAATTCAAAAAAACGGCAAATGACATGAGGCCTATTGCCAGAATGATTTCCAAATGGATAGAATAAAGATCGACCATTGTTAAAAGGTACGATGAAAAACCTAGCGACACAGCTGAAGTCGCTATTGCGTATGAAATAGCTCTAAGCCAGCCAACTACAAAACCCATAGCTTCGCCCATAGTTTCTTTTGCAAAAGAGTAAAGTCCGCCATGAGAAACTATTTTTGATGCAAGCTCTGCGCTGTTTAGCGCAACTGTTATTGCAAGTATCGCTGTTAACAAAAAAGATAAAACTGCTCCTGGTCCTGCCTGATTTATCACTGTTCCAGCCAGTACAAATATTCCGGCTCCTATTATGTTGCCAAGTCCTATCGCAGTCGCCTGCCAGAGGCTTATTTGTTTTTTACTCAATAAATTATTATTTTATAAGGGAAGAATAAAAACCTAGCACTCAAAAATGGGGCCGGTGGGATTTGAACCCACGACCGCCAGCGCCCCAGGCTGGCATCCTAGACCAGGCTAGACGACGGCCCCTCACGCTTATTTGTTTAATTTAGGTTTAAATCCTTAACTAATTTAGCGGTTAATGTTTAAATTTAAAAACATCAAAGTTTTAAAAAATTAGCTCTATTAACATCAACCTGAAAATTGTTTCGAATAAACGCGCTAAAAAGCTTTTTAATCAAATTTTATTACGAAAAAGATGTTTTGCGAAAGAAAGATTTATAAATAATTGAAAATAAATACTTTAATGCAAGAAAACGCAAAGAAGGAGGGCGTTTTCTACAAAATATTTGCTACAATTCTGCTGATAATTCCCTGGATAGCTTACCTCTGGATTACTACCTACGATAAAGCTCAGCCCACACTTTTCGGTATAACTTTCTTTTATTGGTACCAGACAGCATGGCTTGTAATATCATCGATACTCTATGCGATAGCGGCATACCTAATTTACAGGGGTGAAAAACAATGATAGGTATTCTTGGGTGGATAAGCTTTATAATTTTCTTTTTATTATTTACTTTCCTTGGATTCTACGGTGCTAAATGGAGAAGGGGAGACCTGAGCAAGCTTCACGAGTGGGCCCTTGCAGGAAGAAGGTTGGGTGCTTTTCTTGCATGGTTCCTTATAGGGGCTGACGTCTACACTGCATACACTTTTGTTGCTGTACCTTCAGGAATGTTTGCTTCCGGAGCCCTCTATTTTTATGCGGTTCCATACGTGGCAACAACATTTATGGTAGCTATGATTACTATGCCTAGGCTCTGGCAGTGGTCAAGGGAGAAAGGGTATGTAACAGCAGCTGACATGGTAGAGGATCGCTTTAAAAGCAAACTCTTGGCAGGGCTTGTAGCTATTACAGGTATAGTTGCAGAACTGCCATACATAGCTCTTCAAATAGTAGGGATGCAGGCTGTTCTGGGAGTGATGCTGCTCGGGATCACAAGTAACGTAAAGCTTGTAAGCGACATTGCGCTTACTGTCTCGTTCATAATACTGGCGGCTTTTACCTTTACTAGCGGGCTAAGAGGGGCAACGCTCGGCGCCGTTCTCAAGGACATTCTGATCTTTATTTCTGTGATCTCTCTAATAATCATAATACCTCTTAAGTTTGGAGGTTTTTCATCAGCTTTTACCGAGGCTCAGAGTTTCACTTCAGCTTTAAGCGCTAAGCACATTACGTGGCTTTCCACAGGAATAACTTATCTAAAGCCTTTGCCGGCACTTGAAGCTGGATATACAACTTTATGGATAGGAAGCACATTTGCCCTTTTCCTTTATCCACATTCAATAAACGGTTCTCTTAGCGCTTCAGGTAAGAAACAGTTGGCAATTAGTGACGCTTTCCTTCCTATCTATGGCATAGGGCTTGCGCTCTTAGCTTTGCTTGGGCTTTTAGCTTATTCTGATAAAGCAGCTATGAGCTTGTTAAGCAAGTTTCCTCTGTCTTCGATGGGTATATACTCAATACCAGCGCTTGCAGTATCATCACTTCCAGATTGGTTTGCAGGTGTTGTACTGCTCGGAATATTTGTTGGAGGACTTGTTCCTGCAGCTATAATGGCTATAGCACAGGCTAACCTGTTGACAAGAAACATAATAAAGCCGTTCAAACCGGAGATAAAGCCAGAAACTGAAACAAGGATATCAAAATGGGCATCTGTGATCTTCAAATTTATAGCTTTGGGGTTCGTTTTCATTGTACCTGCAACTTATGCAATACAGCTTCAGCTGCTTGGAGGCATAATCATACTGCAAACTCTACCCCCAGTCTTTTTGGGGCTTGTAACAAATAAACTTAATAAATACGCGCTGATGGCAGGGTTAATATCTGGAATGGCTTCAGGGATTTATTTGGTAGAAGTCGCTAATAAATTTGGTCCTCTTTCAACAAGCCTTTATCATTTGGGAGGATACTTGATATGGATAGGTATCCTTGCCTTGGCAATAAACCTTGCAGTTGCTATAATATTCAGCTTACCAAAAATTATTAAAAAATGATCTATTTTTTAAAACAAATCAATATTTTTTAAATTAGTTTTTTGATATAAGAGTTGTTATTTTAAGCAAACGTTTAGATTTAATCGCCGCTTCAGATATACAATTATTAAAAAAGAAAATTTTTTTATTTACTTATTCCAAAAAAAGTTATGTTAAAGCCAGTTTTTGTAAGTGAAAAAGGCTTAGCTACAAGCGAGCACGCCTTATCTACGATGGTTGCTCTTGAAGTATTGAACAGAGGGGGTAATGCCATAGATGCATCAGTGGCTATGTCCTTTACTTTAGCCGTTGTTCAACCATCGCTTAACGGTTTAGGTGGGGATTTTATGGCTATGATATACCGTGAAGGGAAGATAAATTTCGTAAATGGTACAGGATGGTCCCCTGAGGGGCTCGAAAACGTTATAAAAGAAATGGGTCTTCCAGAGGTACCTCGATACGGTCCTTTATCTCCGGTAGTTCCAGGAATGGTTTATGGTGTATACGAAATGTGGAAAAAGTACGGGAGCTCAGAATGGAAAAACCTTTTAGAGATGCCGGCAAATATAGCTGAAAAAGGTGTACCAGTTACTAACAGACTTTTAGCGGCTATTAATGATATGCTATCAGGTTATCATGATAACGCTACAGAAGCCATTTATAGAAAAGGTCTATGGGAAAGAATCAAGCTGACAGGTCTGGCAAACGTTATTAAAGGTATCGCTGAAAACGGCCCAGAATTTTTTTATGATGAAATAGCTGGCGATATATCCAGTTATGTACAAGAGCTCGGGGGTATAATGAAGGAAGAAGATTTTAAAAGTTTCAGGCCTGAATTAGCGGATCCTTTAAAAATGGAATATAAAGGATATACCATATATGAATCTCCACCAAACAGCCAAGGAATAACAACGCTTTTGATACTTAACCAGTTAAAGGACAGGAAGGTAAAGCTCGACAGGGAAAGTTTTGAAGATATATTAAAGGTGTACAAGAAGGCGTACGCTTTAAGAGATATGTACGTTGGTGATCCTAGGTTTGTAACGGTTCCTGTTGAGAGGCTAATGAAAGAATCAGTTTATCCTTCAGAATCAGCAATAAATGATGGGGATACGACCAACTTCGTTATTGCAGACAAAGAAGGCAACGTGGTTTCTGGCATACAAAGTCTTTATCATTCTTTTGGTTCGAGAATAACGCATCCCAAACACATGATAACCCTAAACAACAGGGCTAGCGACTTTAAACTGAACGGTCCTAACTCCCTAAAGCCGCATAAGAGACCGCTCCACACACTTTCATCAGTTATTGCAACTAAGGATGAAAGTATTTCTTTTGCATTTGGAATAAGTGGAGCGCATTACAGGCCTCAGCAGCATTTTTTGATAATAACGAATTTAATAGAAAGAGGCATGACCATAGGAGATGCTATAGAAGCTCCGAGGTTTTTATGGGATGGTCATGAAACATTTGCGGAAGAAGGAATAGATTTTGTTAAAAAGACGGTTAAATACCCCGGACCAACAGGAGTGGGACACGGAATACAGGTAATAGGGAAAGAAAAAATAGCTTATGCAGACATACGGGGAGACGGGTTAGCATTAGGTCAATACTAATCGCGTGGAGTTATTTGGAGATGAACTACCATTAAAGTGAGGTCAGGATTTCCCTGTTCATGGCTACGCTTGCTTTTACAAAAGCTGAAAGCTTCGCCGTTCACAGCTCTGAACGACAAAAACCTTTTTATAAGTCATTTGATCTCTTTTTTTCATTGTTTGGTTTGTCAACTTATAGCTGGTGGGGTGCCTGAGCCGACTTCTCTGGATATACTGGCTCGCATCAGAAAAGCCGTTGAAGAAAAGTTCAACACCAGAAGGACGCTCAAGATAAGGCTTCTGCCAAAAGGAGGTGCTGAAAGAAAGCTAAGCTACTAGTTGATGAGCGCCATAGGGCTTGAAGCTTAGGAATAGGGGATGAAAGCGTATGAAGCAATTGAATAAAATACATCAAGGATTTGCACTTATCACAATAATGAGCGGAACATATCCCAAGAGGGATGATAAAATGTTCTTTGGAGCACAAACTCCATTCAGACCTAAACGGGGCATTTAACATACTAAAAAAAGCAACCGGAATGCTGATCCAGAGAGCTGTAAAGCCGCTTTCATATGTGGTGTTTCATAACGGAGCAGCTCCCGTTAAAGGTGAGTAAACCCGAAGACCTTAGGAACTCTGGCCATTTTAATGCGGGGAGGAGGTCAGTATACAAATAGTTTTATCTTTTCTGGATCTTTCATAAGAGCTGTACCTATCAGAAACGCATCAGCTCCGCTTTCAAGAAGCCTTATTATTTGAGGTCTTTCTTGTATGCCACTTTCAGCAACCTTTATAGATTTAGGGGGAGCAATTTTCAAAAGCTCAGCAACTCTTTCAACATTAACAGTCAAAGAATTAAGATCTCTTGCGTTTATTCCTATCATTTCAGCGCCACATGCGTTTGCAGTATTTAGATCATTCTCATTCTCTACCTCTACAAGCGGCACCATACCGTAACTTTTTATATAATCATAAAGAAAGCAAAGCTCATCATATTCCAGTATCTTGACTATCAGCAGGACGGCATCAGCACCTATGCTGTAAGCAGTATCTACTTGTGCCTCTGTAACTACAAAATCTTTGAAAAGCAAAGGCAATTTTACATTTCTTGAAATAGCTTCAAAAGTCTCATAGCTCCCCGAAAAGTAAAGAGGTTCCGTCAGTATGCTAAGAGCTGCAGCTCCAAATCTTTCCATCAACTTTGCATATTCTAAAGGATCTCTGTCTTGTTTGAATCCTGAAGGGGAGCTTCTTTTAAACTCTGCAATTATAGGGTTAAGTTTTTTCTCTTTCTTTTTTAGTATGCTGTCCTTAATATCATAAAGGTTCCGTTCTCTGTTTTTTATGACTGCTTTCCTTTTTTTAGCAGCTTTAACTACTTCATCAAGCCAGCCATTAAGCTCTTTTGGCATTGCTTTACACCTTATTGAAAAAGTTATAGAGGATTTTCTTTCCTACTGAAGTTCCTATGCTTTCAGGATGAAACTGGGTCCCGTAAACCCTGTACTCTTGATGATGAATGCCCATTACTTCGCCATCTTCCAAGCTTACGGCATCTACTTCTAGTGGCTGTTTTACATTTTCAATAACAAGGCTGTGGTATCTTGTTGCAAGAAACTCTGAGTTTATCCCATGATATATAGGGGAATTGGAAAAATGCTTTATCCTGCTTATCTTTCCATGCATTATTTTATTCGCTTTTCTTATATTTGCACCATAAGCTATTCCTATGGCTTGATGACCGAAACAAACCCCTAACAATGGAAGTCTTCTCCCAACAACCTTTATTAGATCTATAACTATTCCAGCATCTTCTTTTTTGTCTGGCGAACCCGGTCCAGGGGATATTATAATTCTGTCAGGGTTTATTCTCTCAACGGCTTTAACTGATATTTCATCATTTCTGACCACTATTGGAACGCTTCCAAGTTCTCCTGCATACTGCGCTATATTGTAAACAAAGCTGTCGTAATTATCAATTATAAGAGTTATGTCACTCACTCGTTATCACCTGCCGCAAGTCTTAGAGCTTTCATTTTGAACTCAGTCTCCCAATATTCATTCTCAGGCACAGAATCGTAGACTATACCGGCTCCCGCCTGAATCCTCATCAGGTCTTTATTGAAAAAGGCGCTCCTGATCGCAATAGCAAATTCTGAATCTCCATTAGATGAAAAAAAGCCAACAGCCCCAGCATATGGTCCGCGTTTGTAAGGTTCTATATCTTCTATAACGTTCATGGCGTATGGCTTTGGAGCGCCGCTAACTGTTCCAGCTGGGAAAGTAGCTTTTAAAACATCAGGTGCGTTTAGATTTTTTCTTATCGTACCGATTACTCTGCTTACCATGTGCTGCACATGGCTGTACTTTTCTACGTACATAAGGTCCGGTACTTTTACAGATCCATAATAAGAAACCTTGCCCGCATCGTTTCTTGCAAGGTCTACCAGCATTAAATGCTCTGCTCTTTCTTTTTCTGATTTTACCAGCTCTTTTTCAAACTTAAAATCTTCTTCTGAATTTTTTCCACGAGGCCTTGAACCAGCTATAGGATAGATTTCAATGACTCCATCCTGAAGGCTGAAAAGCGTTTCTGGACTGGCTCCTGCTAGCTTTCTATCTTCAAACTTAAGGTAGTACATATAAGGAGAAGGATTTATAGCCCTTAACTTTTTGTAAAACGAGAAGGGGTCTCCGCTGAAAGTGTAAGAGTAGAATCTAGAAATAACTGCCTGAAAAACATAACCAGAAACAATTTTTTCGTGGACAGACTTTACAGCGTTTTCAAATTCACTCTTTTTAATTGAATCCAGTTCAAGCTTCGCCTTAAAATCTTCATCTTCTCCGCATTTAGTATTTGGCTCTTCACCATAAATGTAAACGTTTTCCTGATAGTTATCATATATTATTATATTCTTAGGAATAAAGAACTCAAAGTCGGGCCACTGCTCTGCTTCAGGCTTGTTATCCTTTAAACTTTCCCAGTATCTTACAGCGTCGTAACTCACGTAACCTATAGGTCCCCCTTTGTACCTGCCCGGGAAAGGTATTTCCTGAGATCTAGCTATGAGTTCATTAAAAACTTCTACAGGATCATAAAAATCCCTTGAAAACGTTCCGTAGGTCTTTCCTTTTTTCCCATTTATTCTTTCTTTTGCACCCCAAGCTATTATTGAATACCTGGTAAGGTGTTCAGGTCCCTTAACGCTTTCTAAAAGCGCTGCAGTCTCATTCTCTTTTTCTATACATGAAAAAAGTCTATAAGGCTCAGGCATTTGAGAAATTTTCTTTTCAATTAGACTCATGTTTAACAACCTCTATTATTCGTTTCATTTTCTGTTCATCTTTTTTCCCTGGTGCAGATTCAATTCCGCTTGAAACGTCTATCCAGGCTGGATTTATCTTAATATACTCTTGAACGTTATCCGGTGTAATGCCGCCTCCGAGTCCTGAATCAGGCCTAAAATTAAGAAGCTCTTTTGCGACTTCAAGGTCAACCTTAGTGCCCTTTTTTGCTGAATCTATAAGTGGAACTGCGTTATGAACTGTATCGATCAGTCTGATATAGTTTAGTCCTTCTTTTGATGAAGGGACATAAAGTATAAATTTTGCAGAGTAAGAGTTTAGCTCTTCAAGCTCATTATTTTCAAGAACTTTGTGAATCTGTATATAATCAACCAGTCCAAGAACATCCATAAAATTCATTTCAAGCTTAACAGCTACAATGGGAACTTTCAAGACGCTTTTAGCTTTAGCAATAATAGATGGCGCAACATATCGTATCTGTCCTGGTTGAGCTATAAAGCCAAGCATGTCTGCGCCAAGCATCTCTGCTTTTACTGCGTCTTCTATTCTAGTGATGCCGCAGAACTTTACTTTCACTAGACCATCTCCTCAAACTTTTGAAGTTTGTCGGTTATGCCATGTGAAGATATGACATCCTTTAGCGTTTCTAAGCCGTCTCCTATGAGCTGATCCGCAAGGTCCAGACCGTCTGAAATGCTTTTAACGCTTTCTGAAGCTAAAAGGGCTATCGCAGCGTTTACAGATACAAACTTTCTTATTGCGTTATCTTTTCCTTTTAACGCCTTAACAAATCTTAATGCCGATTCTTCAGGGCTATTAACTTTTAATATATCAGGTCTTACAGGCTCCCTGAGCCTTAAATCTTCGATTGTAATGTTAAAACTTTCATAGCCTTTTCTTTTGACTTTTATTACTGATGTTTGACCCGATACCGATACCTCATCAATACCAGGATGACCGTGAACAAGGTATATGTTTTCAGCTCCAAGTTTCACAAAAGCTTCTGCAATAGGCACCATAAATTTGGTTGAAAATACCCCCACTACCTGTCTTTTGACTCCTGCAGGGTTGGTTAGCGGTCCTAGCATGTTAAAAATCGTCCTTATGCCTAGAGCTTTTCTGACGGGCGCAACGTTTTTCATAGAAGGATGATAAAGCTGGGCAAAAAGAAAGACAAAACCGGAATTCCGCAAAAGATTTTCAGCTTCTTCTGGTCTTACTATTATGTTGTAACCAAGCGCTTCAAGAAAATCAGCCGAACCGCTCCTGCTGCTTACTCCTCTATTACCGTGTTTTGCAACCCTGATAACTCTGCTTATTATTATTGCTGAAGCGGTGCTCGCATTAAAGGTTCCGATGCCATCACCTCCTGTGCCAGCGGTGTCAACGGCATCATACCACGGGCCTACCCTTACAGAAGAATTCCTCATAGAAATAGCGAAACCCGCTATTTCATCAGGTGATTCTCCTTTTGCTCTTAAGGCTACCAGTATGGCTGAGGTTTGGGCTTCTGTTAGCTCTCCCTTAATTATGGCTGAAGCTATTTCTGAAGATTCTGTTATGCTCAAGTCCTTTCCTTTAAGAAGCATTTCAAGCATTTCACTCAAATTCATCAAGTATATTTCTCACCTTTTTCACGACGTCAAGAGCACCTTTTAGACCTACAGCTTCAAAGGCTTCGATGTAAGCTGTTCCCACGGCAACACCATCAGCGCCAGCGCTCAGCGCTTCTCTTATATCATCATCGCCTTTTAGTCCGAATCCAACGATTAACCTGTTATCTATAAGATTTTTAACTCTCTTTACAAGAGTCCCGATACCAACGGGGGTAACAATTCCGGTAGTAGGTCTTATACCATAGTAAAGAAAAGGTCTTGAAAGAGCTGAAACTTCAGATATAAGTCTGTCTGGAACAAAAGGAGATACAAAAATTACGGGTTCGAGCCTTTTTTCAGAAATTTGTTTAATATAGCCAGAATAACTTTCAGGGAAGTCTACGAGCAGATCAGGAAACAGAACACCATCAGCTCCATGCGACCTGACATTTTCAAGAAATTCGTCAAGGTTATTCTGAACGCTTTCAAGGTAAGTGAGCACAATTATTTTCTTTTCTGTAAAGTTCCTTGATTTTGATATTAGCTCTGAAAAATTTTTAAAAACGGATTTTACCTTTGAGTATGACTTCCTTATCAGAGGCCCATCATACTTTGCAAAATCAGGTGGATAACCAAGTTCAAAAACATCCGTGCCCAATTCGTCTGCCTTTTTTATAAAATTTAGATAGTCTTCTTCGTTTGGGTAACCAATGGTCATGTAGCTAACCAGAAGCTTTTTCATGTTTTATTTAGCCTCCATCTTTTGATAATAAGAAAGATCGAGAAGCCCATGTCCGCTTAGGTTAAAAGCTATAACGGGCCTTTCCTTTTTTTCTCTTGCTTCTTGAGCTACCTTTATAGCCGCCATTATTGCGTGCGCACTTTCAGGGGCTGGTACAATGCCCTGTGTTCTTGCAAAAAGCTTTGCAGCTTCATAAATTTCGGTTTCGCTGAATTCCATCCATTCAACAGTCTTATCCCGAACCAGAAGACTTAATGTGGGAGCAAGCCCATGGTATCTGAGTCCACCAGAATATATAGGAGGGGGTACATAGTCTTTCCCAAGGGTTATCATCTTGAGCATTGGTAATAGACCAGCAGAATCCGGGAAGTCGTATTCATAAACGCCTTTGCTGAACTTTTTAATTTCAGAAGAACCAACGGCAATGTACCTCGAACCTCTTTTAGATCCTATAAATGGGTAAGAAAAACCAGCAAAGTTGCTCCCGCCTCCTACGCATCCTATAAGCACATCAGGCGTTTCGCCAATGTAGTCAAATTGGTTTATTGCTTCGAGACCTATTACCGACTGATGTAACAAAACGACTTCCATAACGCTTCCAACGAGGTACCTGTAACCTTTGTTTATGGCATACTCTATAGCCTCACTCATAGCTATCCCTAAAGATCCAGGGTTAGAGGGATTCTTTCTTAGCTCTTTTCTGCCGTACTCAGTAACTTCAGAAGGGCTTGCATACACTTCAGCGCCATAAAGGTTCATCATAGTTCTCCTGCCAGGTTTCTGTTCATAGCTAACCCTAACCATAAAAACCGTGGACTTGATTTTCATTAAAGAGGCTGCAAGCGCGACAGCTGTACCCCACTGCCCTGCACCGGTTTCTGTTACAACTCTTTCGACACCTTCTTCTTTGGCAAAATATGCCTGAGGTATAGCTGTGTTTATCTTATGAGAACCAGAATGAGTTGCGCCTTCATATTTAAAGTAGATCTTTGCAGGCGTATCAAGGGCTTCTTCAAAGTTTTTTGCCCTCATAAGGGGTGTGGGTCTACCCGCAAGTGAATACAGTTCTATTACATCATCAGGGATCTTAACATACCTTTCAGCGGTAAACTGCTGTCTGAGAACTTCTTTAGGAATTATGCTGTTTAAAAGTTCAATTCTTGAGAAGTTAGAATCTTCAGGATCACGAGGGGGAGGAAGAGGCCTTGAAAGGTCTGGCACTATATTATACCAATAACGCGGGATAAATTCTATCATTGCAAAAAAATTAACCTTAAGGTATAAAAATGTTACTCTATGTATTTTTTGTTGCATCAATGTACTACATATTTTTAGTTTATCAAAACGTTAGAGTTTTAAGATGCCGGTTAATTGAATTGTGCTGAACAAGATCTTCCTGTATCCTCTCGAGCGATTTATTTTTCGTTTCAATGCCTATTGTAGCTAGAATCGCAGCCATGATGATTGTAAGCAATCCCGAAGACCACATAAAATTTTTTAGCAGTCCTGAAACAAGGAGGATCGGAATCAAACTTCCAAAAACGAAGTTAGCGATTCTGTTTATGGAAAAAGTTAGGCCATCGGGTTTCGCTCTACGTAGATGCACGTAGGTACGCGTCAGCATACCTATCGTACGCGTAGAGCTTGGGCTTCACAACTTCATGCAACTCCCTCACGAGTTCATCGGGAGCCTTCCGCTCCGCCCCTGTCAGGACGCACCCACCCAGTAGGGATGGCAGGACTACATGATCCCACCATTCCTTCTGGGAAGCGCCCTCCATTCTCAGTTCAACGCGTTTTTTGCCATCCCAATTTGTCGTG
>Ga0081529_120096_pt1 | contig 33172 bp, 36 predicted proteins | sample EchGeymetagenome_FD_71012 | JGI IMG/M metagenome (GOLD analysis project Ga0081529, IMG submission 71012) | Ferrous microbial mat and aquatic microbial communities from Echinus Geyser, Yellowstone National Park, USA - transect B T=78-80 C v2... ...
TCCTCATTTTTAAACTTTGTTTTAATCACTGCCAAAGCATCAGTCACAAACCAAGAGTAGCCATTGTCCATTATATATTTAACTCCATCAGTCACTAATGCACCCATCACTTTATAATAATTTTCTGTTCCTGTGAATGAGCCTAAACCTTTCAATTCTAAATCCTCATCATTTATCATATTTATTCACCTCATTAAATATATTGGTTTTGCCAATTAAAAAAAATCTACAAATATCTTCTTGCAAGGTCATTTAAAATTTCTTCAAGCCTTTTCAAACTTATTTTTATGTATTTTTGACCAGTTGGAAGATACAAACTTGCACTTTTTCTCCAAGTTTTGCTATGAAACCATAATTCTAAAACTGCACCTTTTAATGGTCCTTGTTCTGCCTTGTAAGTCCAAATAAAATAATTACCATCCTGCCTGTCATTTGTTTTTCCAGAAGTAAAGAAGTGTGTTAAAATATAATTTCTATCAAAGCCAAGTTTTTCAAGAAGGTCTAAATTCCTTGCAAGTGTTTTATCATAAATCTCCAAAGATTTCTCTTCCATTTTACCACTATAATACATTATTTTTTCTGTTTAAAATATTTTTTCAAATCATCCACTTTTGTAAAAGTTAAAAACTCCTCTGCATTTTTATAATTTGCCAAAGCATTTACAAGATTGTCATAAGAATATTTTAAGTTCTTATCAATTATACCATTTTTCTGACAAAGTTTAAACAATTGTTTTAACTCTTTTTCACCATTTAAATATTTCTTTAAAAACTTTTCAATAACTTTTTTATCATTACCCAAGCAAATGTCTAATGTGTAGCAAAACTGGTCTAAATTCATATTATCAATCTTTTTCCTTTAAAAGTTTCAATGCTTTTTCACAAGCCTCTTTAAATTCTGGCTTCATATCTTCAATTCTCAAAGCCTTTTTCAAAACAATTTCAAAATCTTTTTCCATATTTTCACTATTTTGTTTATTTTTTATAAACAAAACTAAAAAATTTTAATAGTCTTCAAACTCAATTTTAGACCAATCAAAGTTTTCCATATTTTCCTGCCTTGCAAGTTCATTGACAAGATTTTCAAAAGAGTATTTTAGTTTTTTGTTAAAAATGCCTTTTTGTTTGCCTATTCTGAACAAAACTAAAAAATCTTGCTTGTTTTTATATCTTTTGTTTAGAAAATCTCTTATAAAATCTTTATCTTTTCCACCACACACATTTACAACAAAACTAAATTCATTTATATCCATTTTATCACCTTAACAAAAGTTTATTCTTTTTGCTTTTTCTTTTAAATAATTATTAAGTTTTGCCAAAGTCATTTTGTAGAACTTCAAGTTTTCCTTGTCTTTGTCATTGACAATTGCTTGTTCTAATGCTTCTTTAAACTTCAAAGCCTCTTTTCTATCAATACCTCCAATCCACATTTCCAAATAATAATCTTCTATCTTTTTTCTGTAATTGGTCATTAAATCATCAATTTATATTTTATTTATCATATTTAAATATTTAAATCTTTGCTTTTAAAATGTTTCTATTTTTGAAATTCTGCCTTTTAAATGTTTCAATAATTATAGAAACTTATAAGTAATCTTTTCATATGAAAGGCAGTTTTGTTCATCACAACAGGTTGCCTTATCAAGTTTAATATTTTTAGAGGTCTGCAAAGCATTGCAAAGCACTGCCAACTGCAAAAGTTCTAATATTAAAGATGATGGGCTTTTTGAAGGTTTTTGTGTTTTGATTTTAGATTTTTGATATTTGTTTTCTTTCAGAAAACATCATTGCTGAACACAAAATTGTGGAGAAAGAGTGCATTTTCCTTGCTTAAAAGAGCATATCTTTCTGCCCAATAGCCTTCATACTGCTTTAAATCAAGAACAATGGAATAAAATGCCAGTCTTTTTTCTGGATTATAATACAAATAGCCTTTTGGCAGTATTTCTGTTTTTTCTTCATTACTTTGCAATACCTTTTCTACAAGGTCTTTCTCAACATCATTAAAGGCTATTATCTTTGGCTTCAAATAGGTATTTAATGCAAAAACACTTTTAACTTTTCCTGTTTCTTCATCAATATCAACAAGCCTTTTGTCAATTTGTTTGAGTTTGACAACTCTGTCTGCAAAACTTAAACTATCTTTATTCCATATTTTTTGTGCTTGTATTAGTTTTGTAAAGCCAATTTCTTTTGCTAATTCCAAGTCAGACTTTATTTTAGGATTGAGATTGTTTTTGCCAAGCAACTCTATTGCCATACTTACAATATTATTCCATTGTGTCTTGTTCATTGTCATCATCTTTATTTATATTTTGTTCATTTTGATTTAAATTTTCAACTTGTATTTTTCCTTGGCTAAAATTGGGCTGACCAAAATGAACTGGCTTTCCTTTAAATACTCCTCCTTTTTTCTTTGTTCCTCCAAACTTTTCTGGCTTCTTTCCTGTTATTATCTTGTAGAGTTTATCATAATTATAAACTAATCTTGTTGCCTCCTCTTTTGCTTGTAAGTCATCAAGCCTGTCAATTTCCTCTTTTGAGATTACAGGTTCATATTCCATTTTTTCAACTTTTCTCTGCATTTCTACTATTTGCTCTTTTATAATCTTTGCATACTTGTTATATGGCATATTTTCTATTTCTGGAATTATTTTTTCATTCACAATAGTTATTAGTTTTCTTTTCTCTTCTTTATCTTGTAGATTGAACAAACTGCTGTCAAAACTCTCTAATATTTTCACTTCATTATCATCAATGCCAAGTTTTTCTTTGTTGCTTTCAAGATATTTGCCAATATATGCCTTCATATTTTCAAAATCAAACTTTACTGCTTGTTGCTTTATACTGCTGTTTAATTCTGTGTTATACAATAGTTTTGCAAAGTCTATTTTAAGTGCATTTAACTGCTTCTTATAAAGTTCCTCTTCTTCCTTCTGTTTTTCTGCAATTGCTTTCTTTGAATATTCTTCCATAAATTTAGCAAGTTCCTTTTTGTTTGCTTTTCCTTTTTCTAATTCTTTTCTTAATTTTTCAAAGTCATTTTCTTTATAAATTTCATAGAGTTTTTCAAGTCTCTCTGATTTTTCAAGGTCTTCTTTTGTAATTTTATCAAAGATAGATTTTATTGTTTGTTCATCCATCTCTTTGAAATTGGTTTTAACAATCATTTCTGATTTTTCCTGCAAGTCTTTTATTTCTTCTGCAATTTGTTTTCTTATCAAGTTTGTTTGTGAAGCAATTGAACCTCTTATAACAAAATCATTCACTGCTTTCATAAACTCTTTTTCAGCAGTATATTTAGAATTTGTAATAATTGGCTTTCTTATTGCATTTAATTCATTCACCATTTCATCTATTGCATTTTTGTTTGAAACTATTGTGCTGTATTCACTACTTGTTATTCTTAATTTATCCTGCAACTCTCTTATTGTGTTTGCTAATTGCATTTTCTGGCTTTCTGTTGTGGCAGTTTTTATTTCTTCTCTTGCCTTTTGCAACTCTTTTTCTAAAATCTCTTTTGCCCTTGCTTTTATTCTCATCTCATTTTCCAGCATTGCTTTTGTTAGTGTCATTCTTCCAAGTTCATCTCCATGTGCCAATCTTGAAAGATTGCTTAAACTAACTGGAAGTTCTGAAAGTCTTCCTTCTGCTTCCATTTTCTTTAACTCTTCAATTGTCTTTTTGTTCAATATTGACAAAGTCAGCAATGCAGGGGCTTCTACAAGTTTTTTACTTCTGTCAAGAATATCTTTTCTCTTTTTAAGTGACTGCATTTGGTCCATAATTTTAGAGAGTTCTTGTTTATACTTTTCAATTTCTTCTTTTGTTTTTGCATTTGCTAATTTTTCTTCTGTTTCTGAATATTTGCTCTGTAATTGCCCCATATTGTTTGAAATATCCTGCATTTCTTTGTTATAAACATCTATCAAATCAACTCCACTAATAATATTGTAGTCCTTCATTTTTCCTAAAATGTCTTTAACAGATTCATACCTTTCTTTTAATTCATTCCAGTTTGGAGTTATCAATTCTGTATTAAGTGCTTTCAAGAAATTGCCTCCATAATTCATCAAATATCTTTTAAGTTCAATCTCTTTCTTGCCTTCTACTGCTTGTGATATAAACTTCATAAAGTCTTTTGTTCCTTTAAGATTGTATGCTGTTGCAAGAATGTTTTGAAAGTCTGCATAACTATTGTCACCTTCAAGCATTTTCTTTAATTTGCCTTCATTTATTTTTATCTTGTTTTTCTTTGCAACATTTTGCATTATTGAAACTAAATTCTTAAATGCTTCTTCTTTTTTCTTTTCATCTCCACTTTGCTTTGCCTCATCATATTTTATATATGCATCATTGATGCTCTTTTTGTTTTCATAATCTTCTGCACTTTCAAAACCATAATCCTTTAATCTTTCTGCCTTTCTATTCAAAAATTCTCTTGCACTTGCTAATCTATTTTCTGCTTTGCTTACTCTATCTTTTGCTTGGTCTAATTGTTCTTTTGTTGCTCTTCCTTTTTCATATTTTTTGCTAATCTTTTCATATTCTTTTTCTGCCTCTGATTTTTCCTTTTCAGCATCTTCAAGTTCTTGTTTTGCATTATCATATTCTACAATACTATTGAAGTTTGAATAAGAGGCATTTATCTCTTTTCCAGTAAAGGCTTTCAATTGTTCTATTGACTTTTTCTTTGCCTTGAAAGTGTTTGTTTTGTTATTAAATTCAAAACCATATTTTTCTGCTAATTCCTTTTTCACTCTTTCCTTTGCATGTTCATCACTCTCTCCTTCTTTCTTTCCTCCTGTTTTCTCCAAATAAGCATTTACAACATCATCAGCATTTCCATAAGCATAAGTGTCTGGCTTTTCAAATGTTTTAGCAATTATGTTTTTAGTTGCTTGTCTTGTAAAGTCCAAAGCATTTCCTAATTGAGTTCCTGCAATTGGAGCAGTCACAAGTCCATATGCTACATTTTCTGCCATACTTCCAATTTTAACTGCTTTTCCAAAAGTGCTTGTAATTCCTCCTTTAACTGCACCACCAAAAACTTTTCCAACACCACCTTGTTCTCTTAATTTTTGTGCATATCTACTCCTGTTCTCCTTCATATTTGCTAATATTTGTGACATTTTTTCTTTTGCTGGAAGTCCAGAAAGTCCAGAAAATATTGATATACTTCCTTCTCCTCCTCCAACACCTATTAAACTTCCTACTGCACTTGTAAGTGCCCCAAAACCAAAGAATAAAAGAATTAACAAAACCAATGAAACAAAAGCCATTATTATGTAGCCATTTGCCCAATAGCCTACATATTCTTGACAACCTTCAATTAGAACACTTACAGCATCTCTATTACTTCCTATTGTTGATAAAGCACTTCCTATTGAAGATGCTGAATTGCATGAAACAATTATATTGCCTGGGCTTATTTTTATTGTTGTTGCATTTATTACAGAAGCAGTATAAGAGCCAGAAGTGGCAGGAAGAGTGTTTAAACCAGCATAGCCAAAGACTTGTGAAATTGACATTGGAAGGAAGCCAAACCAGAATGAATAGAGCAAAACCAAAATCAATGGAGCAAGATAAACAACTGCAAAAGCAATTAGCAGGTTCCTTCCAAATATTCTATGCTTATAATCTTCACTTAAATAAAAGAATACACCAATTGCAAAAACTAAACCTCCAAGAAGTCTAAACAGCAAAAGCAATATAACTGCAAGTATGAAAATTACTGCAAATATTATCATAACTGCTCCTGCTATAACTAAAATCCAGTTGTCTGCTGTAAAGACAGAATTTATATTTACCAAAGGAGGAATTAAGAACATAGTTGAAGAAGTTAGTGAAGAGATAAACATTGATATAAAACTATTTAACAAAATCAATGCAAGAATAAATAAAACAGGAGATAAAACAAAGCCAATGTATTGTAAATATGCTCTCTTTAATTTTTCATAATTAAATGCTTCTTTCTCTCCTGTTTTTAATGAACTGACATATTGCAGAGAATAATAATCTATTTTTGCAAAGGCATAGATATACAAAAGCATAATTACTATTTCATAAATTAGCCAGAAGGTCAAGTTTGCTCCAAAAGGGCTTAACATAAGTTTTATTCCAGTGTTTAATATTACTGCTTCAAATCCTACTGAATATGAACTTGCTGACATTAAATAAAGAAGGTTTGCTCCAAGGCAAGTCCAAAAACCTTGTGAAAATATGTTTGCTCCACAATTAAAGTTTGCATTTGTATAATACATTGTTGCAGAAACAGAATTTATATTAAAGTTGGCAGAATTGTAAGCCACTGAACTTAAAGCATTTGAAACTCCTGTTGAAAATGAAAAGAATACTTGTGTAAGTATAACAAAAAGCAGACCAACTATTAAAGGAGAGAAAAATGCAAAAGCAATTAAGACAAAAAATCTTGTCAAAGATGCATTTCTATTAAACTCTTTTGCTTCTTCATTTGATGCCAAAGTAGGCTGGAAAGTTCTTACAAATTGCAAAAGTTCTCTCATTGCAAAAATAAATCCTACAATAGATATTATCACTGCAACAAAAAGATTGAACCAAATTATTTCAAAAGGAATTTGTGAATGAACTGCTAAAAGATTTGATGCTGTTGATTTTATTATTTCTGGGAAAAAGTTAAGGTATGCTTCTAATATAAAGACTACTAATAAAATTGAAGATGCACCAACAATATATTCCAGCATTGCCTTTAATTTCTTCTCTGGCTCAATACTTAATTCTCCAAAAATTTCAATTAAACCATAAACCAGAACTAAAACAAAAATAAGCAAAACAAGGTAATTAGTGTAATTTACAAAAGGACTAACAATTGTTTTAAATGTTGAAGCCACAATTGTTTGATTTAATGTGTTGCTTGTAAGAGATTGAATGCTGTTTGAAGTTGCAACAGAACTAATGCTCAAATTATTTGTGCTTGTTAAATTAGTAGAATTAGAAGATGCAATTGTGCTTCCTACAAGTAGCAAAAATAGGAAAAGAAATGAAGTTAAAAGATTAAATTTGTTCATAGCATCATTTTATATTTTAATCCAAAGTGTTTCACCAGTTTCTTCTGCCTTTTTTAGTTCATTCAAATATTTTATGTGATGGTTTGAAAACAGCATTGTGCCTATGCCAATTCCAAGCATTATTGAAGATAAACTATGCATTACTGCTGTTGCAAATGCTGTCATTCCTGCAATATTGGGCAGTGGAAAAGTGGCTATGCCTAATATCAATCCAATAACTCCTACTTCAAAAAGGTATTTAGTGTCTCTTATTCTGTGATTTATATTCCAATCATAGACCTTCATTTTTTCACCAATTATATATAAAAAATTTGGTTTAAAAAGTATTTTGGAGTTTTAAGAATTCTGAAAGAAAACTTGACAAGACCAATTTATATATATGAGGATTTTTATGAACTTTGAGGCTTTGTTTAAAAAATTAGCAGAGCAGTATTGCAATGGCAGAGTTGAGAATTTGCAATTTTTTGTGAAGCAAAAAATAAATCAACTTCTCAAAGACAAAGCCACTGCTGATGCTCTTTATGATTTGTTTGACATAGACAAACAAAGTAAAAATGCAAAAAACCTTCTTATAAAAAAGGCTGTTAAACTTGTTGAGGCATATTGTCTATGAGTTTTCCTTTGAGGAAAACTTGGCAAAACTAATATAATATATGGTGATAAAATGTCTGAAAGAGTTAGTGAAGAAAAAATTGAAAGAGAAGATGGCTATCTTTACTATCTTGGAAAAGATGGCTATGTGTGGAGAACTCCTATGAAGAGCAATAAAACAGGAACAAAAGCAAGAGTGGGCACAGAGAAGATAGAAAGAGAGGAAGGCTATATTTACTTTCTTGATAATGAAGGGTATGTTTGTAGAAAAAAGGTGGTAAGATGAATGAAAAAGACTATGATGAGATTTTAGAAGATGTGAGAGATAGATTTTATGAATTGAACAAAAGAGAAAGGAGAAAATACATAGATGTTTTACTTAAAAAGAAAACAGAAGGAGATGAAGAAAAATTAAAGCAACTTTTTGAAATTGGAAAAAAGAAAGGAGATGTTCCTAAAAAATTAGAATATTCTTATGAAAATCTAATAGATGCACTTTTAAATGCCAGTAATATTCTTGGAGAAGACATTTTAGATGCTTGAAGTTGATTAAATGCCAAGATTTTTTGTCTTCTATAAATTGAACATAGAAAAGCCAAAAGATATTACAATAGATTATAGAAACTTCATTTTTGAATATTTAGTTAAAGAAACTTTTAATTATAATGGAAGCACTTTATATAATCTTTTTGAAGATGAAGATAAAATAACTTTATATTGCTTTATAATTCCAAAAAACAAAAATGAAGTTGAAGAATTTGAAAGCAAGATAAAACAGGAGTTTGAAATTGAAGATAAAAAAGAGTTCAAGAAAACAGAAGATTTTGAAAGTTATGTTTTTGAATTGGCAAAAACAATTTAAATACCAAAAATTACTAATTATTGGTGAAAAAATATGGTAGAGAATAAAGAAAAAACATTTATGGCATATCCTTTGTTATTTGAGATTGATGCATTTCCTTTGTATAAGGAAAAGATAAAACAACTTGTAGAAGAATTGAAAGCAAAGCCTTTGTTTGCATATTTTTATAATAATAGAATTTATATCTACATTGTAAAGGAAATAGAAGATGCAGACCAGTTTAATCTTCTATTTGATGTGCAAAACTATTTAGATGTTTATAACAAAATTTTTAATACAAATCAAACAATTGAAATACTGCCAAGCAAAAATCCTTTGTTAAAAATAGATGACATAATTTATATGAATGAAATTTTAAATAGTGCAGAATTAAATTATGACCTTGAAATGATAAAAAACAATACAATTGATTTTATTGCAAATAAAGAAATACAAAGCATTGATGAGTTCTTAAAAGAGATTGACAATTTTCTTGAAGAGTTGGAATATAGAAATGAACTCTTTTTAAATAAAGTTGCAAATGCTTTAATGTTATAACATTAAACAACATCTTTTAATTTATCTTCATCAAGTTTGACAAAAGACTTTAATTTAGAAAAAGCAAGTAAAGGAAGTTCAAAAATGCTGTGCATGTCTGCTACACTTGTTTTGTTTATAAAATCAAAAACCTTCTCAATATCAACACCATCATTAGAAAGAATATAAAATCTCAAAAGATAGTTTTTAAAAAGCCTGTTTTTATCTATCTTGTTTAAATCAATGCCAAAATAGTCTGCAAAAATCTCAATATAATTTATGAAGTTTTGAAGAGTGTATTTTTTGTTCTTTTCAAAGGCTTTAAATATTTCAAAAGGAGTTAAAGGTGTGCCCAACTGCACTGCTTTTATATACAAATATGCACCAGAAAACCATTCAATCTTCTTTTTGCTTTTTTGATTAAAGAATATTTTATTATAGTAAAACTTCTTGTAGTCCTGCAAAATCAAATCAAGCATTTCATTGCTCATCAATCTTCTGCTCAAAACAAAAGACTTTATCCAATTTTTAGAATATTCATAATTTCTTTTTATGGTTTTCTTGTCATTTAAAACTCTTTTAGTTATCTTTGATAGTTTGTAAAAAACTTCTTTTGGAATTGGCAAGTCAAGGTCTTTTTCCTTTTCTTTTTCTAACATCTCTCTTTCTGCAATATCAAAAGCATTGTAGTAATCTTCACTATCAAAAATAATCCCACATTTAGTGCAATAGATTTCTCCTGTTATTGCATCTTTAATTACTTGTGAATGACAAAAAGGGCATTTATTCTTTGAAAGCCAATAATAAAAATCTTTTTCATCTTCCATTAAACTCACTTTTATATTTTATTTTTGGTTTAAAAAGGTTTTACAATATATCTTTCTTTGTTAAGATATTTATAACTTTCCATAAAACTATTATTCCTGCTATAATTATTACTGCTATAATAATAATGCTGTTATAAAGTCCTGCATTATTAGTGCTTATTTTATTTATCAAAACCACATTAGCAGGGTTTATTGGAATTACAAGCCTCTTTAATTTACCTTGTGTGATTTCAAAATTCTTGAAAGTATAGAAGTTTGTTTCATTGCCATACTCATAAGTTAAAATTCCACTAATAAATTCTGTTTCATTGTTGTTTGTTGCCATTGTCAGTGTTATATTTCCAAAACCTTCATAATTTATTGTCTGATTTCCAGTAAGATTTAACAAAAGTGTTGAATAAACTAATGAAGGACTTACATTTGTGAAGTTTATTTCTAAAACATTGCCTACTATTACATTGGGCACAAAATTTATTATTCTGCCATTTATCATATATTCTGGCTTATAAAGATATATTATGAAGGTTTTATTTATTTCTGGAAAACTTTTATCAATTGCATAAAGTTTTATTACTTTTGTATTTGTATTGTTTGATATTAAATTGTATAAATTGTAGTTTAATGGACTTGTAGATTTTGCTAATAGTGTATTGCCTTCAAACAATTCCAGAACATCATAGTTATCACTTTCTGTTAGAGTGAGATTATCAAAACCTTTCTCACTGCCAATCACAATATTGTTGTTTGTTAAAGTGCTGTTGAGAATTGGCAAACTAATTGTAGCATTTATTTCATAAGTGCTGTTTGGAATTGTATAATTATTGTTTGCAATGCCATTTAAGATAAATGAATAACTGCCTATTTCTGTTTGTGGAGTTGAAAAGTTATAAATTAAATTGTTATTTTCAAAAATACTGCCATTTGGAATTATTGTTATTGAAATGTTTGCATTTGCTGGAAATTCTATGATTTTGTTAATTGGCAAAATCTCTAATGAAAGATTTAATGGCATTTTGCTAAACAAGACTTTGCTTGAATTGTAATAAACTTTTAATGACTTTCCAAAAATAGTATTGCTTGTTTCTAAAACTCCATTTAAGAATTGTGGAGTTGCTCTTTCAATGTAGTATGTTAAGTAATAGTTCTTTGTAGATATTACTATTGACTGGTTTGTTGTTGTGTTTGTGATTGTTGTTAATTTAAATAGATAACTTCCTGCTGGAATATTTGTTAAGTTATAAGATATTGTATTTGATGTTGATGTTGCTACAAGATTGTAGTTATAATACTGCATTGCATTTACAGGAGTATAAAGACCTGTTTGACTTGAAGGTGGCAGAACATAGCCATAATAAAGTTTTGCAATTGTGTTTGATGGCAGTTGATTAAACAAGATTATTTTATTGCTTCCATTATAGATTTGATAATAAGTTGTTGTGAAGTTTTGAATTGTGCTTGTAATATTTGTTGGTGCTGATTGAACAAAAATAATATCAAAGGCAGGGTCAAAAGCAGTATAATTATAATTGCCATTGCTCTTAAACTCAAACAACATATTTGGTTTGTAGTTTGATTGTGTGATTGTATAACTAAATGTGGTTGAAGTTGTTGAGATAAGATTTCCATTTAACAAAACTTCTCCTTGCAGTTGATTTCCTATTGTTGAAAGATTTGCTGTTATTGTTATTGGAAGTTCTTTTGTTGTTGCATATAATTTATAAGTTTGATTTGTGTTGTTTAGAACAACACTTCCTATTGCACTTGAACTTAATTTGAAAATAAACTTTGGCATTGCTGGTTTTATTTCAATAGGATAATAAATTCCACTTATATTTACAAAACCAGTAGAGGCATTCATATATCTTAAATTAGAGAATTGTATTAAATAGTTTCCAACTGGCAATGTTAAATTCACATAAGTTGTTTTTGTAAAATTATAAATTTGCTGTAAGTTGTTTGCAGTGAAAGGATAAATGCTTGTGTTTAATACCTTTGAAACATTAAACAAAACAAAATTAGGATAATAGACTGGACCATTTGAAGTATATTGTATTGTGTTTCCAGAATTGAAAACTATTGGTGTTCCATAAGAAAGAATTGCTGGGAATTGGGGAGGAATGTTTATTTGATAGTTCATTGTTCCTGCTTGTAGCATAAAACCAGTGCTATTTGAAAATGGAAAATAGTTGTTATTTCCAGTTTCATTCATAACAAAATCATAAAAGCCTGGCTCTATAATATTGTAAGTGTAGATTGAATTTGTTGATGCAATAAAATTGCCATTTAAATAAATTGAAAAGTTTAATTGATTATTGTATGAAATGCCATTAAAAGTTATGTAATATAAATTGTGTGGGTTAAATGTTGCTGGACCAGAAGGACCAAAAAGATTGAAGTTTCTATAAAAGTTTATCATTGGATATGCCTTGTTTATAATTATGTTTGTTGAATAAGTTGTTGCACTATAATTTTGATTTGAAAATGTATGGCTCACTAAATAGTTTCCTGCATTTGCACTTGTCAAAGTATATGAAAAACTTGGAATTTGATTGTTTATTGTATTTGGTGTTATAACTATTGTAGGAGCAATTCCATTATAAATAAAACTTGTCTGACTTACTGAAAAACTATTTATTGGAATTTGGCTTATTGTCAAAGTGTTTGAAAGAATATTATTTGCTTCTAAATAAAATATGTAATTTCCAGCACCATAAAGTTGTGGAATTGTTTGTGTTCCAGACAAAGAGTTTGCCACAAAAGTATAAACAATTGAATTTGTGTTCTGCAATGCAAGATTTAATGTTGCTGGAAGATTTGAAATGTTGTAGAAAATTACAGGATAGTTTCCATAAGTAATAGAGTTTGGAGTAAAGTAAAACTTTTCAATATTTACAGCAGGAGGAGGAGTTGAAGGCAAAACAGCACTAAAAGTTGTAGAAGGCATTAAATTGTTTGGAGGCTCTGCTCTTGTTCTAAACCACTGAACTAAAATCTTTTCTGGTTCTGGTCTTCCTGCACCACTCCCAGGACCACCAATTCCTAAAAATAGATAATTATTTGAAGTTATTGATGTTGAAGATGTTAATTCTGTATTATAATTTTCATAAAATGTTAAAGGATTTATTTCTGTTCCAAAAATTCCAGTTGTTAAACTTCCAGAATTTGAAGTTATTTCTGTTCCACTGCTGTATAATTCATTTGTAAAAGCTCCATAAGCAGAATTTATGTCTGTTCCTGTAAAATATTGAGCATTATAAGTTGTGTATGCTGTTGGTTGAGAAGTAGTATAGCCAAATTCATTATTAACTCCACCATAACCTATTGGACTTGTAATTACACTTGCTAAATCAAACTCTACTATTTGTGGTGCATAAGTATTGCTTGTTGATGCAAGATAAGAATAAGTGGGGTCATCACTTGTTCCTGTTCCAAGAGTTAATCCATTGTTTATTGTGAAAGTTCCATCACTGGAAACACTACTTATAAAACCAGAAGGCAAAGAAGTTCCTGCAAAGTTTAAATAAGTATTGAAAACACTTGCACCATCATCATACTGACCATAACTGCTTGATAGTTCTGGTGCTTCTCCTATGCCAATTGTTCCACTATTGCTCAAAAGATTTGTAGTTTTTGAAGCAAAGCCTAAATAAATATTTTCTGTTGCAGAAGAAGAGCCTGTTTGAACTAATTTATTTGCTCCACTTAAATTTAACCAAATTGTTAATGTTCCAGAATTATTGCTTTCAATCCATGCTGGAATAACTGCACCAGTTTGATTAAAGAATTCAAAGTTGGCTAGATTGTTATTGTAAGCAATATAATTAGAAAATGAGTTTTCTGTTAATGAAATCTCTAACTGGAAAGGATTAGGATAAGAAAGCATACCATTGTAGGAAATTGTTATTGTTGAGTAGTTTAAAATAACATTGCTTGGCATTGTTGGAGTTGTTGCATTTGAAATTCCTATTATTGCTACAAAAGAAAGCAAAGCCACTATTAAAAGTTTAAAATTCATAATTATCAAGCCTTTTTCAATATTCTTAATATTATTTTAAGGTATTTAAATATATAAATCTTTCTATTTTATGATAAAACAGCCTTGTAGATTACAAAAGGTTGTTTTGTATGGCTTAATAGACTATTAAAGATGAGTTTAGTTTGCATAGCAAGTTTGCAAAGCAGAAAACAAAACCTTTAAATATTTAAATGCATAATATAAATAATTAAAATAGTGATGCTGTGGTATTTAGAGAGTTGTTAAGTTTGAGTTCTACAATAATAAAGAGCAATTTTGTTAGTTTGAAAAGACCTTACAAATTAAACTTTGCAATAACTTATTTGTGCAATTCAAGATGCTTGATTTGTAATATTTGGAAAATCAAGCCTAAAAATGAATTGACATTAGATGAAATTAAAAAGTTTGCAGAAAAGAACAATTATTTTAAATGGATAGAATTAACAGGAGGAGAGCCTTTTTTGAGAAGTGATATTGTAGAGATAGCAAGAGCATTCAAGGAAAACTCAAAGGACTTGTTTTTGCTTACAATTCCTACTAATTCTCTGGTAGAACACAATTTAGTTGAAAATAAAATAAGGCAAATTTTAGATTTGAAAATTCCAAAAGTTGCAATAACAATAAGTTTAGATGGCTACAAAGAATTGGAAGACAAAATAAGAGGAGTGGCTGGAAATTATGAGAAGGCAATAGATTTATACAAAAGATTAAAACAACTTCAAAAGAGTTATAAAAATCTTTATGTAGTTTTTGGCTATACTTTAAGTGTTTTAAACAAAGGAGAATTTATGAAAACATTTGAAGCAGTAAAACAGGATATTCCAGAAATAACCTACAATGACTTTCATATAAATCTTGCACAAATTTCTGATAATTATTATCAAAACTCAAATCTTCAAATAAGCCCTTATGGAAAAGATGTTGCAGAAGAAATAAAATCTATTCTTGAAAAAAGAAGGAAAACCTTAAATCCTTTTGATATTATAGAAACAAGATTTTTGAAAGGACTTGTTTATTTTGCTGAAACAGGAAAAATGCCAATGCCAAGCAGAAGTTTGGAAGCATCAATCTTTTTAGATAGTTATGGAAATGTCTTTCCAAGTATTATGTGGAGTAAAAGAATAGGAAATATTAGAGAGACAAACTATGACCTTTCTCCTATTTTGAAAAGCAATGATGCAGAAGAGGTTTATAAAGCAGTAAAAGAAGGAAAAGAGCCTTTGCAATGGACTGCTTGTGAAGCCTATCAATCAATATTGGGTTGTTTGCTTCATAACATTTAGTATGAAAACAGCCTTGTAAATCACAAAAGGTTGTTTTGTATGGCTTTGTTTGTTAGAAGGTCTGCAATGCAAGTCTGCAAAGGTTCTACTACAAAGGATTACTGGCTGTTTTTAAGTTGTTTTTGATGCTTTGTATCAAAACCTTTTTAAATAGGATAATTTTATATATAATTAGATGGATATGGGAATATTTGACAATGAAAGAGATGGTTTTAAACTCTATGTAATAAAGACATATGCAACAACAGAATTTGAAAGCATGGCAAGTCCAGAAGGTTTAGATAGAATTGCCAAAAAGCATTTAAAAGAACTTTCTGGTCTTCTTTATATCACACAAACAAGAGATGGCAATTATTATAAAATATACTTTTATACTCCTTTAAACTATTATCTCTACAACACTGAATATTTAAAAGAGGATTTGGAAGAGCAAGGCATAAAATACTATTCTATTGAAAATTATATACTTGATTATATTTCAAATGATGGTAGTAGCAAAAGCAAAATGATAAAGAAAATTGAAGACAATATCAAAAATCACTACAAAGAAAAAGTAATCTACAAAGCAAAAGATAACATAAACTGGCTTAAAAGGTTTCAATAAGTGTGTTATGCAAAAGTAAAGAATTGCATAAATCTTTCCTCTTATAAGAAACTAACTTAAAAATGATTTTAAAAGAAGAATGCCTTGTTTTAAAGATTGTTTTGATTTTCCATATTTTCTTTCATTTAAAACAATTTTAACTTCACTGATTTTTACTGAATTTTTATCAAGGCATTTTAAGAAATCAAACAAAACCTTTTGTCCCCTCATTACAAATCTTTTAGAATTTGTATTGAAGGTTTTAATAAACAAGCCTCTTTCAAATCCAAAAAAGCCTGTTAAAACATCAGAAGCATAAAGTTTGTTTTTAGTTTTCAAAATAAAAACAGCAGTCTTGTTTGCAAACAGGCTTATGAGCCTTCTATAAAATGGCTTTTCATTTTTAAAGTTCTTTCTTGTTCCAACAACAATTTGATTTCCAGCATATAATTTTTCTGCAATATCTTTTATCTTGTTTAAAGGATGTTGTCCATCACCATCAATAACAATGATATATTTTGTTCTTGCTTTTTTAAGTCCATCAATAACAGCAGAAGTCAAGCCTCTTTTATTTTTTCTTCCAAGAAGTTTTATGTTTTTGTTTATACTTGCAAAATATTTAACAATTTCAATAGTGCCATCATTTGAATTGTCATCAACAACCAAAATATTTATGTTTGGAAAGTTTTTTAAAGCAAAATTTAAAATAGCCTCAATGTTTTCTGCTTCATTTAAAGTTGGAATTATTAAAGTGATGTTTTTGTAATCTTTCATAAGTATTATGCTTTTGTTATTGTAATTATTGTCTTTTGATATTTATTCTTTCTTATCTCCATTAGTTTGTAGTTTCCTTTTTCTCTTATCAAATCAAATGCTCTTGCTAAAAACTCATCATATTCTGCCACATCATCTTCTGAATAAATAGATGGCAGAACAAACTTTTCAATTGTTTTTCCAGTGCTTAAATCAACTATTTTGTCTTCAACATCTTCTTTCAAAACAGACTTTACAGGCATATTAAAAACCTTTTCAAAGTCCTTCTGCTCTGTATATTCTCTAATTGAATAATCTTCTGGATTTTGAGTTCTTGGCTTTCTAACTCTTGGATAGTGTCTATAATTTTCTATTGTCATCTTCAAACCTTCAAAATTTAGAGTTGCAGTCATTTTATCAACCTCATCTTAACATAATTATTAGTATTTTAAAATATATAAACCTTTTGTTTCACTCTACCTTTATGTTTATATATCCTACTTTGTCTGTATGTATTGGAGGATTATTAGGATTTAATGTGTAATTTATCCAGAGAGTTCCACTAAACAAAGTTCCTATTTTTGCTCCATTATAAGTTGGAATTGTGCAAGTAAAATTTTGTGGTTCTGTTGAATACATATAAGTGTTTGAAGGAATGCAATTATAAACAATTGTAGGAAAGCCATTTAAATTAAATGTTGAATTTTCTGGTGAAACATAAACAAAAACATTATAAATAAGAGGTGTTAAATACTCTGTCAATGTAAAACTTAAATTGCCATTTGGTAAAAAGACAGGATTTTCACAATAATAACTCATTTCTGTTGTGCAAGATGTTGGAATTAAGCCAAAAGAACTAAACAAGCCCATTTCATATAAGATAAATAAAACTATTGCTAAAATTACAAAAGCCCAAGAATAAGTTAAAAGATATTCCAAAGCACTTTGTCCTTTTATTTTCATAGTTATTGTTTTGTTTAAACAAATATATAAACTTTTCTATAAAAGGATTAAGTTAAAGTATTTGTGGTGCTTGTTATTGTATTTGAAACATTAGAGATTGTGTTAGAAATGTTAGAAATTGTGTGTGATGCTCCTGTAATGAAATTCCATATTTTGCCTACATAATAGAAAGAATATTGCAATGTTAAAGTTCCTGTGTTTATTACTCCTATCAAAATTGTTATTAGTAAATATGCTATTGCAATTATTATTAAAAGTTTTATGAAAAGTCCAAAGAAATTAAGAACTAAAAATATCAAAATCAAAAAGATAACAATATAAATTACTGCTTTGTATTCAGCAGGAATTGGAGTGCTTGAACTTGCTACTGAACTTATTGCATTTGAAGAAATAGAATTGGGAATGATGGACAGAAGTAGAAATGGCAAGATAAGAGAAAGAAAAACAAATGCCATCTTGTTTGTTTTCATACCATCACTCCCAATTATATATTATTTTATTGTGCTTAAAATATATAAATCTTTGCTTTTTCAAACATAGCCTAAACTTCTCAATCTTTCTTTTATCTTTTCCTCATCTTCATCATTCTTTTTAATCTTCTTTTTCTTTTTTGCCATTTTCACAAAATCACCTTTTAATATAAAGCAGTTTGATGAATTATCATTGGTTGCTTTGCAGGGTTTATAAATGATAAAAGGACTGCTGTTTAAGAAAGTGCTGTCAGCACTTTCTTCTCTTCCAGTTCTCTCAACATTTGCTCTTTGGCTTCAAGCAAATCATAAAACTTCTTTTCTGCTTGTTTGAGGTTGAAATCAATCTCATAAATCTCTTTTGTGCCTAAACCAATTCCAATGATTTTTGAAGGTTTTATTTTGTGCTTTAAACAAAATAAAAAGGCATAACTTTTCAATTGGTAGTCCAAATATTCTTTGTTTAATTCCTTGCCTGTTTTCAAATCAATGATATAGAGAACATTTTTGTCTTTCTCATAAAATGCTAAATCAAGTTTGCCATTCACTTCATCTCCTCTCTCATCTTCATAACTTAAAAACTCTTCAATTGCAAATTCATCAAAGTTTTCAGCAACAAACCCTTCAGTGCCTTGATGTGCTTCTGTTCCTATGTGCATCTTTTTGATGTTTGCAGGATAGAGCATTTCATATAGTTTGTTCTTTTCTGGAACAAACACCAAGTTTGTGTAGTTAAATAAATAACCTAATATTGTAGTAATACTATGCTTACTTAAATCAACTTCTTTATACACTCTTCCATTTCTTATAAGTGCATTTTCATTTTCATTTGCTTCAAGGTTTAGCAAGTCTTCTTTTTCAAAACCATCATATTTGCTTTGTGCTTTTGCAGTCTCTTCTACAAGTTTGTTTTGAATTTCTTTCAAAGTGTTTTCCAAAATACCATTCAAAAAACCACCTGCATCAAATTATATATAAAAAGATGGTATTTAAAAAGGTTTTTAACTTTTTATCTTTATCATTTAATAATAAAGAAGTTTTGATAATGATTTTATGCTTCTTATGAGCCAAATTTATATAAAAATGGCTCATACAATAAGTCAAAATTGTCTTTGCAAGAAAGATATTTTTATTAAAAATTGTCTTTGTAAGGAAGGAAATTTGAAAGTTTTATAGTGTGCTATATGAGATTACAAAAAAGTTATATATTGTTTGTAATGAAATTACCAATCATCATCTTCTTGCTCATCTCCTTCAAAATCAAATTTGCTTCCAAGATTTTTTAAATTACTCAATTGGTCTGAAAATGCATTGCTTATATCAACTCTATAACAAGGTTTTCCTCCCCAACTTGGATTATTTATGTGCTGTGCTGGTAGATTATAAATGCTCTCAAAATAAAAAACTTGATTTGCAAAATCAATTACAAGCAAATAGCCATTGTGCTTTCTTAAATTTTCATAGCCATTATCCCTCAAATCTACTGATTTTGCAGTGGTGACAAATCCAGAATAATCAGCCTTTAATTCTATGAAGGAAACAATATTATCATTCTCATCAGTGATTACAAAGTCTGGATTTTCTGTTGCTCTTTTGCTAAATTGCCTGTTTGCATCATTGCCATTAGGATAAATTGTTAAGCCACTATCAAGAATATAATTATTAAAAACCTCAACAATAGCATCTTCTAAAAGCCAATTTACAACAAGGTTTTTTGCAAAATCAATAGGAGTTCTATTATCAATTGCATGAGCATTAGTCAAAGTGCTGTTTAAATACTGCTCTTGTTTTGGTGTTAAATTATTTTTTAAAAGATTTATTGCAGTGCTTTTGTCATTCCAGTATTTCATCAAGTCAGCAATTGAAATTTTTAAATCTCCTAAATTGCTATTTACAAAATCTTCCACATATTTCAATTTTTCATCAATTGTTACCATTTTATTCACCAAATATATATAATTTTTGGTATTTAAAATGTTTTTTCAAAAATTAAACCAAAAACCTTCTTTTCTGTATGATTTTCTATTCTTGCTATTTAATTGTGTTCTGTTTGTATTTACACCATTTCTGTATTTTTTAATTATTTTTGGCTTTCCAAATATTTTAATTATTTTAGGAAAGTCAAATCCACTTTCATTCATTAGCCAATAGCCTTTTATATTATTTAAAATGTCATGCAATTCTTGAAAGTCTTTTAGAGTGAAACTAAACTTGTATGTTGTCCCACCATGAAGGTAGGGAGGGTCTAAATAAAAGAAAGTTGTGGTGCTGTCATACAATTTTATCAAATCCTTGTAGTCTAAATTTTCAATTCTCAAATATTTTACTGCAAAGAAATTGTTTTTCAATAAATCTAATTGAGGGTGGTATTTATCTCTTGTTAATTTAATATCTACTCCAAAACTATTATCATTGGCATTAAAACTGCAAAAATGTCTATACAAATAGTTATAAGCCATTTCAACATCATCTTTAAATTCTGTCTGCTGTTTGGCATCTTCAAAAATCTTTCTATGAGGTAATGACCATTCAAGCATATCAAAAAGCCTTTTTCTTTTCTCTTCATCTTTCAAAACATTCAAAAGATTATACAATCTCAAATCAATATCATTATAAACTCTATTAACCTTCCAATCTTTTGGCACATTCAAAACAACATTTCCAGAGCCTCCAAAAACATCTACAAAAGCAGTTATTTTCTTTTCATCATATAATTTTTTAACAAGGCTGAAAATATCATCAAGCATATATGTTTTTGCACCATAATACCAAAGTATTTTTATTTTATTTGAGTTTGGCATTTTATCACAATATATTATAAAAAACTGGTTTAAAAATGTTTTGGCTAACTCCCCTCATCCTTTGTAAATCTTGCTACAAAGCCAGAGAAAACAACCTTTTGTAATTTACAAGGCTGTTTTATCATAAAAAAGCAAACATTTATATATTTAAACCAATAAATTTATATATAAATAGTTGATTTTATGAAAAATGATATAAAAGGAGATAAAGAATTTGCAGAGGGAGAAAAGGAAATACTTAAAAACAAAGAACTTGTTCCAAATGATATAGACAAAATGTTAATGAAAATAATAACAGCAATGAACTTTGTTGGCTTTTCAATAGAAAAATACAGCATTGAAGATATTTTGCTTAATGATTGGGAAGATATAAATGCCATCTACAAAGGAACAATAGGAAAATATGGAAATGATATATTAAGAGAAAAGAGTTATGAATTTTTGATTAGTTTATTCAAAAATTATGGTGGAAGAACTTTATTTGATGTTTTAGATAAGATATATGGAAAAGAGGCAGAGGCTTATAATACAAACTTGCAAGTAGATTTAATGAAAAAAATCAAGGAGTATGAAGCACTTGCAAAAGAATTGATAATTGCACAAGGAATTAGAGATTTGATAGGTGATTAAAGTGGAAAGAGAAGAGATTGAAATAAAAGATTTTATTGAACTTTTAAGAATTGTGGGCAGTAATACTTTTAAAATTAAATTATGGTCTATAAAAAATCTTGGAAATAAAATTAAATTAAAATTTATAAAAGGAATAGATGCAAAAAAGATTTATGTTATTGAAATAGATGCAGACAGGTTTGAAGGTCAAAATCTAAAAGAAGGTCTTGAATATGTTGCAAATATTAAATTTGATGAAAACAAGGGAAAGTTTGTTTTGGTTTTAATACTTGATGAAAAATATAGAAAAAATGAGATTGAACCTTTTGAGATTGAGAAAACAACTTCAATAGAAGAAAACTTTGAAGATTTTGTAGATTATATGCTTGATGAAATAAATGAAAAGGTGAAACAAAATCCAGAAAAAATAAAGTATTTCACTTCTCTTGACTATTTAAGACCTTTTGTTGAGGACTTTGTAACTAAAATACAAACAGACTGGATTTATGCTAATTTAGACAGCAGACTTGCATTGAAATCTTTTGCATTATACCTTGCAAAGCAGAAAGGCTTAAATATAGAAAGGTTTAAATATCTAAAAGAACAATATACAAATATTGATATATTGCTTGGAACAATAATTTTAAAACAAAGAATTATAGATAAATATGTGAAAAATTATTTGTGATGTTTATGACACTTCCAAAATTGATAAAAATTGAAAATTTAAAAGAATTTGCAGACAAAGTTAGTGGAAAATATTTTTATATTCTTAAAAAATATAGTAATGATGAATATTTAATACAAATTGAAGAAGACAAAAGCACTCAATATGACTTTATAATTCCTATTGGTTTTGAAATCAATGTTATTTTTAAAATAGTTGGAGATATTGATAAGAAAAAGAAATACAAAGCATTTTTACTTGATAATGACTTAATAATTTATGAACCAGAATATTATGAAAAAGAGTTTGAAAATATTATTAAAAACAGCATTGAATTGAAAGAGGAAAACAAAAAGATTGAAGATTTGTTTAACCAGTTGAGAAGTGTTTTAGCAAAAGGAATTCCATCATTGCCAGAATTCCAAACAGAACAAATAGAAGAAAAAGGACAAAGCATTATAGAAATTGAAAAAGCAGAAGACAGACCTATTGACCAAAAGCAATTTAATGTTTTTGAAGAATTATACAAAGAAGCAGACATACAAAAAAGGCTTAAAAGAGTAAAACTTTATGAAACAGAAAAGAAGGTTGAGGAAAAAGAAGAAGAATATGGTCTTAAAGATGAAGATGCTGAAAATGATAATGAAGGTGATGATGATGAGTGATGTGTGGAAAATAAACCCTGACAATGGAAGAATTGGAATTAGTGCTAAAAGTGGTTATGGAAAAACCTATCTTTCATTAGCATTATTGAAAAAAGGCTTACAAGCAGGATACAAACTTTATATTTTGTCATATACACCACAAACAGAAGCAAAATATTGGAATGAACTTAAAAAATATGGAGATTTCAAAATGTATGAAGCAGAGTTCAAAGATTTAAATGATATAATTGCATTCTTTTATGAGGTTTTCAAAGATAAGCAAGGCAAGAAAATAATTTATATAAATGACCTTGATTTATATTTGGAAACAGCAGACAACACTACAATAGGTTTGCTTAAAAGAGTTTTTAGTTCAATAAGAAAAGTGAATACAATATTTATTTATGAAACAAAAAGCATAAAGGGAAACAAATATTTGTCTTTGCTTGATAACACAGACATTTTGTTTTTAGGAAAGTTTGGAAGAGTGCAGGAAACATTATTCAAACATCTTGGTATGGAGGAATTAGAGGATTTGTATAATAAACTTGAAGACCATGAGTTCTTAATGATAGATACTTCAAACAAAATTGTAAATTTTGTAAAAGTTGTTGGAGATGATATTGTTGAAGTTCCAAAAGATTTAGGCACTGAAAACAAAGAAGGTGGTGAAGATGAATATTACTAAAATAAAAAAGTTTATTTTTGGAAAAGATGTATATTTAAAGTCAGTGAAAACTAAATATAAAGAAGAGGTTTTGGCTTTTGAAAGATTGCAGGATAAATTATATAATGATGAAATAAAAGAATATTTAGAATTTATAAAAGAAAAGTGCATTGAAGGATTGAGAATTAGTGATGCAGAAAAGGAAAGAATAGAAAAAGGATTAAATGAAATTAAGAAGGCATCAAAAGAAATCAAAGAATACAATGATTTTATAAAATATCTTGCATTGTTTTCAAAAGTTGATTTTGAAGATGAAAAGACAGAACCAGTGCTATATCTCTTTAAATTGTTCTACAAACTATTTAAAAACAAGGAAATAGATTTAGAACTTTATAAGGAAAATCTACAATATTATGAGAGCATAAATGAAGAAGAAATTAAAGAATTTTATAGAGAGGCATTAGAAGATTTTTCCATAAAAGAACTTCCAAAAGACTTTTATGATGATGAAGAAGCAGAGCATGTTGTATTTAAGATTTTGACAGAGAAAAATTATGAAGAAAGGCAGGAATATAAAAAATTGCTCTTTTCAAAACTTTTAAAGCACTATTCAAACCCTTCAATAATCTTCAATGCTGATTTTATTTCAAGAGCATTGCTTTTTAACTCTTATTATCTAATCTACAAGGTTTTAAACACAAAGAAATATCAAGATGAACTTTCTAAAATTGAGAACAAAGAATTGTCAAAAGAATTAAATGAAAAGAGGAAGAAAGCAAAAAAAGAGGCAAAGCTAAAAAGACATTATCATATAGCAAAGACAATTTTGATTTTGTTATTCTTGGCATTCTTGCTCTCATTTGGAATTGCTGGAAAAGTATTAGCACTTTTAATAGTTCTTTATTATGCTCTTAAAGGAATGTTGAAAGGTGGAGATTATATAAGTAAAGATGACATTGAAGGAATTAAAGAACAAATAGAAGCAGAAATGTTAGCAGGTGAAGATGAAGAAGACTATGAAGAAAATGAAGAAAATGAAGAAGATGATGAGGATGTTGAAGAGTGATAAATATGTTTTGGAGAAAAGATAAGAAAAAAGAAAAAAAGAAGGAGAAGATAAAGTTAAAATATAAAAGAAAAGCAAAAAGCAATTTGCCAATTTTAAAATCTTCAATAGAAAAAGCAACACAAAATCAACCTCAAAAATATAGAGACAAAGAATTTATAAAATATAGAACAAGAACTCTTGCAAAAGAAGTTTCAGAAACAGCATCAAAAAATTCAATTGCAATTTTTAAACAACAAATTTATAATATAAGCAATTTATCACTTTTAAACACTTCTTATGCTTTGCAAAATAATCTTGCATTATTAGATAAGATAATTGATTTTGTTGAAAAAACAGACTATTTGTTAGACCAAAAATATACAGAAGATATTTGGCACATAAAAGCAGAACTTTATCACTTAAAATCAATGATTATAAATCAAAATATTTACTCTTCCAAAGAAATAAAAGAAAAAATAAATGAAATTACAAGTTATACAAGTGAGCATTTGTAAGCAATCAAAAGATTTAAATATCTTAATGCACTAATTATCTAATGATTGAAATGATTGCACAAAAACCATCAAAAACAAGGCTCATAATAAATGTTGGTCTGCTTATAACTGCTTTGGCAGTTATAATTTACTTTTTTGCTTTTATCTTTCATACAAAATCTTTTGAGTTTTACATATCAAGCACAATGATATTAGATTACAGAATTTTTGGAGTTGTCTTTGTTTCTCTGCTTTCTGGCTTGATAGTTTATATTGTGGCTTTACAACATGAACTCTCACACTGGCTTTCTGCAAAAATTTTAAATTACAGAAACAAAATGTTTGGATTATTTGCATTAGGAATAGGAGGCTTTTTTGTAAGTCCAGAAATTCCATTAAGAGATAGAACCTCACAAATCTTAACAGGACTTTATGGTTCAATAATTCCAATCTTCACTGGTGTTATTTTAATAATAGCAAGTTCAAGACTTCCAGCAATAATGACCTTGAATGGTGTTCTTATTGACCCAGCAGTTTTTTATTTTCAAATGTTTTCTATTTTGTATTTTCTTCTATCTTTGGTTTTAGGAATTTTCAATCTATTTCCAATAATAAAAGGAAATGATGGCTACAATGTTTTAAGGTTTGTGTTTTCTTTTAGAAAACACAGAAAAGCACACTTGTTTGCAACTCAATTCATTGCTTTTGTTTTGTTTTTGCTTGTTTTCAATAAAATTTTTTATTTCAATGGCTTGTATTTATTTAATCTTGCAATGCTTTTGATAGGAACAAACATTTTTATGCACTTTTTTGAGAGAGCCTACAAGTCTTTTAATCCAAAGCACATCAAGAGTGGATTTTATAGAGCAAAATATGGAGTGATATATTACTATTTTGCAAATTCAAGTTTTCCAAAGCAAAAGATTTAAATATTATAATTCTATAACATTATAGTGAAGTGTATATAAATGATTTCAATAATAATTCCTACATTTATGGAAGAGAAGAACATTGGACTTACAATTAAGAGCATTAAAAAGGAGATGAAAAAGATTGGAAAGGAATATGAGATAATTGTTGTTGATAAATATTCAAAAGATAAAACAACTAAAATTGCAAAAAGGCTTGGTGCAAGAGTGCTTTATGATGAGTTTGGAAAAGGCAGTGCTTTGATAAAAGGCTTCAAAATTGCAAAAGGAGATATTTTAGTTTCAATGGATGCTGATTTGTCAAACAGAGCAGAAGAACTGCCATTGCTTATTGATGCTGTTGAAAATGGTTTTGATGCTTGTTTTGGCAGTAGGTTTATATTAGGAGGAAAAACAGAAGATATTTCTCTTTTGAGAAAGATTGGCAACAAGTTTTTTGTAATGCTTGTAAATCTTCTTTATAAAACAAAATACACAGACCTTTGTTATGGTTATAGAAGTTTTAAGAAGAGTGCTTTTAAAAAGTTAGACTTAAAAGAGAAAGGTTTTGGCATAGAAACAGAAATGAGCATAAAAGCATCAAAGAAAGGCTTGAAGGTTATTGAAATTCCAAGTTTTGAAAAGAAAAGACTGCATGGCAAGTCTAATTTAAAAACCTTCAAAGATGGGTTTGTGATTTTAAGGACAATTGTAAGTTTGCTTTTTGAAAACTAAACAAAGCCAGTATTCCTTTGTTATAGAAGCCTTTGCAGTTTTTTTTTGCAAACTAAACAAAACCCCTCATCCTTAATATATAATTAGTCCAGAGAAGCCAACCTGTTATGGTCTATAAAACTGGCTTTTCATATAAAATAGAAAGATTTAAATATTTAAACCACATAATAAATATATAAAATGATAATATGCCAAGTTTATTAGAACTCAAAGTTAAAACAAAAATAATTGGTAAAAAGACAAAACAATTTGCCCAAGCAGTTATTGGAAATTCTCTCTTCCAGTTGCTTTTGATAGCCTTAATTTTGCTACCTTTTGCTTATTTAAATTTAAAAGGATGGTATGAACTTCTTTATGTTATTTTTGGACTAATTTTGTTTTTGATATTTTTGAAAAAGCATGAAGACTATATGATAATTGCTTTTACTTTGTTTTTAATTGCTAGTGTTTATTATGTTGATGTTGCAGTAATGCCATCAACATTTAATAATTTTAATCCTGTTTCAATCACAAATCCACTAATAAACTTCTTTATATTCTTTTCATTTGATTTTATGTTAGCAAGTTTTATTTATATGATATTCTATTACAGACCAACAGAAAGTTATGAAGAGAAAGATGTAAAAAAAACATGCAGAAGATGAAATACATAAAATAATAGAAAAAAGTCTGCCAAAAGGACTAACAGAAGAAGATAAAAAGTTGCTAAAATTTTGGGAGAATGTAAAAGAAGATTTTGAAAGAATTGAGGATGATAATATGAATGATGAGGAGGATAGTGAAGATGATGAAAATGGAGAAAACAAATAAAATAAAAGATTTTATTTTAAAGCATAAACTACTTTCTGCACTTTTAGGTTTAGACTTAATTAGTTTTATTCTTGGAATTTTCATCTCTGTAATAGGAACATTATTCTTCTTTCTGATTTTTATAACAGCAACTTATCTTTTAGTTTTGTTTGAAAAGTATAACACAAAGATTTTCATTATTGGAATTGCTTTGCTAATTTTTAGTTATTTTCTATTTAATAAAAGTTTTAGCACTTATTCTTCTATACTCTTTGAAATATCTTTAACAACAATCTTAATACTTTTATTTATTTTGCCACAGAGTTTTCTATTATTGATTTTGAAACACATTGCCATCTTTGAAAAGCAAAATGCAATTATCAAAACACTAATAATAGATGCAATAATTTTAATTCCATATTTAATGTTCTTTGGCTTTGCAATACCATCTCTCTAAAAACAAAAGATTTAAATATCTATTAAATAATATAATTAAATGATGCCTATGAAAACCAATAATATAATTGAAAAAATTAGCACTGCCTTGCTTTTTGTAATTGCAATATTTTTCTCTTTTGAACTTTATTCAATCTATTTGCAAAGCCTTTCTGCAATTCCTGTTTTAATTTTGTTTTTAGGAGTTTTTGGTATTTTATCTTATTACAAATATAATAAGAAAATAAGAGCAAGATATTTCATACTTGCTTATTTTGTTTTAATTGCTTTTCCTACTTTTATTACACTTGTTTTAAATAGTTCATTGTTTATTTCATTTCTAATAATTTTTGATTTAACAATTTTACCTTTTATTTATCTTATTAGCAGAGATGAAGAAGAGTTTATGAAGAAACAAAAACCTCTTATTAGAATTGGTGTTAATTTTGCAGAAGTTCTTTTTGCAGGTTTTATTTTTATAATAATAAGTTATGCTTTAATTTTAAACATAATAACTCCACAACAAACTTCATTTCTACCAAACATAAATGCAAAGGTTTATTATTCTTCTTCAACTTTGTATAATTACAAGAATTTTAACTCTCCAAATAATTTCTTACTTGCTAATTTCTTCAATTCCACAAATAAAACAACAATAGAAGGAATTATAAACATTATCAAGGCAGACAATATATCTTATGAAAATAGTTTTAGAGGATATTGTTTAAATGGGCAGACAAATAATTTTTGGCTTCAAAATTGCATAAGTTATAGCCCTTACACTGCAAGTTTTATATCAAATAAAAATTACATGCTAACAACAGAAGTTTGGAAAAATGGAAGCATGATTTTTGGTGTATCAGAAATAATACCAAATGCATCAATCTATAAAAATCAAACTTTCTATTTAAAGTTGTTTGTTAAAAACAACACTTATATTGCTTCTGAAATAAACAATGGAAGAAGAAATTATATAAAAGTTGTTCTGCCAAAAAATCAATCTTTTGGCAATTTTAATGGCAACTCTTCAATTTACACTGAAATTCATGAATGGAACTTTTATAGTTTAAACACTGGATTGCTTGGTCTTTATGAGATAAATGATAAAATTACAAGTCTTTCTGGGAACTTTACAAACAGCATTTTTGAATGGAATGTCTCTAATGCTTTTAATTTTTTTGAAAGCCTATCAAATTATTCTTGGAGTAATTCACAAAATCCACTTTGTGAAATTTTGCCAGCAAATAAAACTAAAAACACTTTGCAGAATATTTGTTTTGAATATAAAATGAACAAGACACAATTAGAAGATTTAAAAGACCTTGAAAATGGGAAATGTTTTATATATTATGAAAGCATAAGGAGTTTTGGCAATGGGCAGTTGATAGCACAAGTGCCAATAGCATTAGAAAACACAACAAATGCAAGTTTGAACACAACACTTTGCAACAGCAATGAAAGTCTATTGCAGTATTTAACAAACAAAGTTTTTCCAATGTTTAGTAAGCAAAACTAAAATCCCATCATCTCTAATAATATATTAAACTTGATAAGCCAACCTATTGTGTTTAACAAAACTGGCTTTGTATTAAAAACCTTTTTAAATACCTAAAAATTATATAAAAATGTGGTAAAATGATTGAAAGTTTAGGTAATTTTTTGTTAGAGATGAGAGAAGAGCATAAAGATGAGATGGAAACTGGTTTAAAGCACAAATATATTGGTTATTGGGGAGAGTTATTTGCATATAATTATTTAGAGAACTTATTTGAAAGAAATGACATAAGAAACTATAAAATTATTCCTCACAAAAATGACCAAGATGATTATGATTTAGAAGTTTCTATCAATGATAGAAGTTATAAAATTGAAATCAAGTTTTCAACAAGTAATTCACACCCAATTTTTGATGAAATTCATTTTAATAATGATTTTAATTATTTGCTTTTAATTTGGAAGCCTTCTTATGACAAAATATATTTTGCAATTTTAACAAAGAAAGAGGCAAGAAAAATTGCAATTCCTCATAATAAAAGCAGAGAAGATGATAATTGGACAATTCAAACAACTGAAATATTTGAAGAAACTAATGAGAACTTTTTAAAGAGATTGTCAGAATTTTTAGAATTAAATGAGAAATTAGAAGATTTGGAAGAAAATGAAAAAACATATTTGATTGAAAAAGCAGAAGAGTTAGTGATTAAAGAGCATAAAGATGCAATAAGAAAAGATTTTAGTGGAATTACTTATCAACAATGGATCTATAATTATTTAAGTAATTATACTGATGAAGTTGAACTAATGCTAAATGGATATAAATATGATATTGAATACAAAGGAAAAAGAATTGAAATAAAATATTCTGTATTGAATAATAATAGAAAATTTAATTTTGGAGCAATTAAACCAGAAAATTTTGATTTCATTTTATTTATTGGTTTTGATGATGAAGAAAACAAGTTTTATTTTGAAATAAAAAGCAGAGAAAAAATGGAAAACTGGTTAAAGGAGCATGACAATAATTTTCAACAAAATGGAAATAAAATTCATGTTACAAAGTCCTTTTTTAGATTTGGTAATGATTTCACCTTTGAAGATTTTGACAATTACATTGAAAGTCATTAAAAAATGAAAAAGGAAAGATTTATATATTTTAAATAGGATAAAATTATATATAATAGTGATGAAGATGGACAAATTAAGCAAGGCAATAATATCATTTGGAATTATTTTGGCATTGACAACAGCACTTTATTTGTTTTTCTTTATTCCACAATATAATTTTCTTTCAAAGGAAATTCAAGCAGTTAAAATGAGTTCTCCTATTCCAATAAAACAATTTTTAGTTTTTGGAACTGGTATGCCAATTTTCCATCTAATAAGTTGGAATCAACAAATAAATTTTAGACCAGAAGGACCTTCTCAAATGAGTGTTTTTTACAATGGTTTTTATGTGCCTGCTTATCAATTACTGCAAGAAAATTATTTTAAATCAAATTCTACTTCAATAGGAGATTATTTTCCAAGTTTAATTGACCAAAAAGTTTATTTAAATTTTATATCAATTAGCAATAATAGTGTTTCTGCTCCTTACTTAATAAAAAGTGAAAAAATTAAAGGAAATCAAGTTGTTTTTAATTTTACTTTTGCTGGAAATATAGATAATAAAACAGCACTTTACAACAGCACAATAAATTACAATAATATAATAAATTTTAACAACAATACAATGTGGTTAAATGAAATAATATTTATAAATAACAATTCACCACCACCAAATCTTTTTCTTATAACTTCTGCAATTTCAAGTTATGAAATAGAATACAATGGGTTTTATTTTCCTGCTTCATTAGTAATAATATCCAATTTGCAAAATTCTGCTTTCAGTGATACAAACTTAATAGGACAAAAAGTTTATTTAGACTTTATATCAAACAATTATAAGAATGCATCTGCTCCTTATTTAATAAGTAAAATATACAAAAAAGGAAATAAAGTCTATTGGATATTTGACCAAGATACAGGAATTTCTAATGAAAGTATTATTTTATATTCCAAAAATTCAACTACTCTTGAAAATTCAGCATCACAATTAAATGGAGTAATATTTTTAAATGGAATTTCTTTACTATCTCCTGCAAATATGCTTATAGACAAAGGAAAATTTATTTCACTTCTTCATTTTCCATTTACTTATCTCTTTGAAATAGATTTAAGCATTGCTTCTATTTTCATAATTTTAATTGCAGTTAAGATAATTAAAGATAACAGAAAGATATAAATATTTTAAATGCAATAATTTATATATAATAAAGTGAAAAATATGAACAAATTGGACAAAATACTCAACAAAACTATTGTGGTTCTTGGCATTGCTTTAATAATAGTTATAGCAGTAGGCTATTTTCTTCCATACATAAGTGGAAGTCAAAGTTCTGCAAGTTATAACAGCATGATAATAAAAGCACAGCACAATTTTACAACTGCTGAAATAAAAGCAATTGAAAACTCACATCTTCCAATTACAATAAACCCTGCTAATGCTGTGTTTTTTGGAACTTGGGAAAATATGTCACATATGCTTTGTGCAAAAGAACAAGCACTATTCACATTTAATTCAAGTTTAATGGAAATAAAATATCAAAATTTTTATGTTCCAACTATTGCAGAATTAGAAGCAGAATATATTCCAAATTCAAATCATACAAACTTGATTGGACAAAAAGTCTATTTGAGTTTTATTTTAAACAACAATGAAAATGTTTCTGCTCCTTATGTAATAAGTAAAATATTCACAAAAGGAAATGAAGTATATTGGATATTTAGTCAAGACACAGGAGTTTCTAATGAGAATGCTGTAAGTTTTCTAAAAAACATCACTATTCAAAACCTTTCTCAAAAAGGTGTGAATGGTGCAACTTTTTTGAATGGCACACCTTTAATTCCCCCTTTAAATCCTTACATTCCTTACACAGCACCAAATTGTTAATGGTTTAGTAAATATGCAAATATATTTGCTTCATTGCCAGAAGTAGGTATTGATGGGTCTAAAACAATAGTTTGGTAATTTGGACTTCTTTCTATCACACTTCCTTGATTTTGAAGTAAAATCCTGTTTAATCCATTAGTATTGTAATCATAATCTTGGTAAGTTATATTTGAATAAGTTGTTATGCCTAGTCCAGAATATGTTTTGTTTATTTCTTCTGTTAAAAGAAGATAGCTTGGGAATGAAAAACTTATTGCTGATGTAGAAGGTGCAAAGTAAAGATAATTCTCAATATACTGGTAAGCATAGTTTCCAGCCTTTGCATCATTTACCATATCTAAAACAGAAGAAGGATTTGCATTACAATTTCCAAAGAGAGGACAAACACCAGAAGTTTGATAAACAGGAATATAATAACCATAATAAGAATTTATGTTTAGCACTGCCCCTTGATAATAATTAAAGTAATTGTTTAAATTAACATCACTATAATAAAATTTATAATTTGGATAGAAAATTCCAGCACTAAAACCAGAAAAATTAAATATGCCATCAAAAGTTGTTGTTGTTGTCTTTATTTGCAAATCTCCAGAGGAACTATAACTTGTTGAATTATAACCTTGATATAAATTCTCATTATTGAAATATGCATTGAAGAAAGGAGTTGATGTTTGTGAAGAAATATAATTATTTCCTATTTCAAATTGTGAAAAGCCAATGCAGTCACTAATATCACCATACATTAAACAATATGTTGCATTTCCATTGTGACCTAAAATTGAACCAGTATTTATAAATTGATTATTGCTGTTCCAAAAGCCACTTTCTAAAATTGGAGTTCCTGCTTGTTTGTAATTATAAATAGTGTTGTCATTAGGAGGCAATATAAAGAAGATTTGTGAGTAAGAATTAACTGCACTTTGATAAGGAGATTGTGAATTGCTAAAAGAGTTTGTTAAATCATAAGGAATATATTGC
>Ga0081529_122668_pt1 | contig 33053 bp, 30 predicted proteins | sample EchGeymetagenome_FD_71012 | JGI IMG/M metagenome (GOLD analysis project Ga0081529, IMG submission 71012) | Ferrous microbial mat and aquatic microbial communities from Echinus Geyser, Yellowstone National Park, USA - transect B T=78-80 C v2... ...
TTCATCGAAACAGTAGCTCTGATCGCTTTATTACCCCTCCTAGCCATTAATGAAATTTTGACAAAGAAGTATTTAAATATAAGGGGGCTATCCATCCCCGCCCTAAAGGGCGAGGCTTTCCGCCCCCTTAACCCCCATTTTTTGTAACCCTTGAGACCTCGGGGAACCCCCGCCCTTAGGGCAGGGAGGAGGTCAGTAAAAGTAATGAAAAAGTTATGCCACGGGTAAACACTGAGTGATCCTTGATGTATCCAGAGCTAAAGCGAGGCGTATGAGGTTTTTCACATGTACTCCCATACGCCCTTGCCTTTGTAGTTGTAGACTACGGTCTTATATGCAGTGACATACTCAATGGTATATCCTATGCCTTCCCTCCCTATGCCCGAGTCCTTTCTACCGCCGAACGGGAAGTATCCTATCCCGTGCCTAGGATAGTCATTTATGTAAACCGCACCCACCTCTAACAGCCTAATCAATCTCCTGATCCTGTTTATGTCCTTGCCGAAGATCGCTGCATCTAAGCCGTACCTCCTGTTGTTGGAAATAGATATGGCCTCCTTTAAGTCCCTGAATGAGGTAATCAGGGCCACCGAACCGAAGACCTCCTTGTTGTAGAGGTAGAGCTCCGATATCTTCTCCCTAGGAACCTCTACAAGGGAAGGTTCAATGTAGTTCCTGTTGAACCTCCTCCCACCGTAAAGCAACTTACCACCCTTTGAGACAGCGTCCTTGACCGCCGTCTCCAGTTCCTGCGCGGTGGACTCGTCGATAAGTGGACCCATGTTAACTCCCTCCTCCCGGGGGTCTCCTACTTTCACCTTTTGCAGGTTAGCGATCAGCATCCTCTTAAATTCCTCATAGACAGGTTCCTCGACTAGGACCAGCTTGACTGAGTCGCATCTCTGCCCTGAATAGCTGGTTATGGCAGTCGAGATCCTCTCCGCAGCCCATGTCAATTCCGCGTCCCGTAGAACTAGGGCAGAATCCCCACCCCCTAGCTCCATGATCAGTTGCTTTATTCCCGCAACTTTCATTACTTCTATTCCAGTTTCGGTACTTCCAGTGAGGGATATGGCGTTCACCCTCCTGTCCGAGACTAACCTAGTGCTCTCCCTCCCTGGAATCGGGAGTACAGCGAAGGATTCCTTCGGGAACCCTGCCAGTTCCATGATACGTGCGAACATTAGGGAGAGTATTGGGGTTGAAGAGGGTGGTTTTACGATCACCGCATTCCCAGCTATAGTTGAGTAAACAGTCTTGTTCACTGTATCGAAGAGTGGGTAATTGAATGGTACTATTGCCAAAACCACTCCCACTGGCTCCCTCTTGACTATAGCCTCTGTTTCGAGGGACTCCCTACTCCAGTCCCCGGGGACGTAGTCCCCATAGATCTTGCGGATGTCGAGATCAGATCTCCTGAGCCTCTCCACCGCAGCGTTAACCTCACCCATGGCTGCTTGTCTAGTCTTCCCATTGTTTATTACCAACACGTCAGCGAAGTCCTCCGCCATCTCAGTAATGAGGTCAGCCGCCCTGTGGAAGATCCTTATCCTCTCTTCGCCGGGAGTTTCCCTAATCCTCTCCTTTCCTTGAGAGGCAACAGCAGACAAAGCGCTCTCAATCTCCTCCTGGCTCAGGTAGGAGACCTTGGCGATCACATTGAAGTCTATGGGACTCTTGACGTCCTGTAGTTTAGAGGAGAAGTACCACTTCCCTGCCAAATAGGCTGGGAAAACTGGAACTTCGGCGTCCCTATAAAACCTGAGCTTTTCGCCCTTTATGTTCAGCCTAGTGGGCTCCATTCACTCACCTGGCTTATACTCCAGGAGGAACTTTTTAATCTCTTCTAAATCTGGCGTAGCAGTCTGATCCCCCCTTACAGTCACCTTCAGCGAAGCCGCTGCGACTGCATAGGAGAGAGCTTCCTTGATCTCGAAGCCCTGAATGTAAAGGGACACGAAAGTCCCTGCCATGGCGTCCCCAGCTCCTAAGACGTCCTCCACTGGAACAGAGTAGCCAGGGACCCTCACTACTTCCCCTTCTCTGAACACTGTAGCCCCCTTAGGACCTTCCTTGAAGAGTAAGACCCTCACTGGGTACTCTGAAACCCTCTTCACTACCTCAGGGAACTCGCTTACACCGAAGAGGACCTTAGAGTCCTCCCTATCCGTTATGAGTAATCCTATGTCCGGCATCAACTTCAATATGGTCTCCCTAGCCTCCTCAGCGCTCCACAGCTTAAGTCGCACGTTGGTGTCGAAGGAGGTGGACTTGGCCTTCTCGAAAGCCTTGAAGACTGCCTCCCTGGCGCTGAGGCTTATTGCCAAAGTTATTCCGCTGGAGTGGATCAAGTCAGCTGTAGTTATCAGCGAGTGATCTACGTCCTCTGGATTGAGCCTGCTGCCTGCACTTCCTTTCCTGTAATAAAACATTTCTGTCCTGTAGGGTACGGGGAAATTCCTCTGCACGAAGTAAACTGCAGTGGGGGCATCCCTATCGACCTTGATGTGTCTAATGTCCACACCCACGCCCCTGAGCCACTCCATTATGGTGGCGCCGAACTCATCCTTTCCCACCCTAGCTATCAGGGCGCACTCAGACCCAGTCCTCACAGCATGGGCGCAGAAATTCGCTTCGGATCCAGCGACGTGCTTCTCGAAGAGATTGACGTGCCTGAGCGGACCATTGGAGAGAGCATTGAATTGAACCATGGGTTCCCCAAGGGCCACTATTTTAGGCAATGCGTAGTACCTCCTCAAGTCTCTTGTAGAGTCGGGCCTTCTCCTCCTCCGATAGGGGGAATAAGGGCTCTCGCGGTAGTCCGACATCGTAGCCCATGAGTCTCTCCGTTATGGTGTAAGTGGCAGCGAACTGGCCGAATTCTCTGGCAGTGAGGACTAACTGAGTAAGCCTGAACTGAAGGGGCAAGGCCTCTTTGACTCTACCCTGCTGCACCATCTCCCTTATCTTAACTAATACGTCCAATGCATAATTCCCCGCAGCTGAAACTACTCCGTCCAAGCCTATCGCCAAGGAGGCCACAACGAGCGTGTCAGCCCCTGTGTAGACACTCAACGAGGGTATGTTCCTCTTGTATTCGAGGGGGTGGGAGAGATCGGTAGTGGTGTCCTTGATCCCGGAGATGCAAGCTGCTTCCCTTATGACGTTCACCGATATATCCACTCCCGTAGCTAGCGGGTAGTTGTAGGCGTAGACAGGGTGAACGGAGGCAGCGCAGATCTCCTTGAAGTACCTCACGATCCACCGCTCCGGCAGTCGGGGGAAGAAATAGGGAGGGAGAGCGGCCACGGCTTTCACGTGGAACTCGCCTGCGTATTTGGTGAGAGCCCTGACCTCCTCCATGTTCAACCCCCCGACTTGAAGTATTAACTTGTCCGTAACGTCATAGGCTGCCTTAAGCAGGGTCTTCCTCTCCTCGCTGGAGAGCGCTGGGCCCAGTCCATTAGTGCCGGCTATAAATAAGGCATCAGCGCCTCTCTCCACTAACTTTTGGGCGTGATTCTTGAACTTATTGACGTCCAACCTGTTATCTTTAGTAAAGGGAGTCAAAATGGGCACGATTATGGATTGCATAAGCTCTGTTGGGGGATCTGGAATTTAAACCCAAGTAATCTTTACCTTTATCTCCCCTGGGATCTTCTGGTTTAATGCATCGAGGACTTCCCTCTCTTCGTCTATCCTTATCTCCTTCGTTATGAGGTTCTTGGTAACTGCAGGCCACATACTCTTCCAAGCCGCTAAGTGGACTAGGGCTCGCTGGAAGTGAGGCTTCTGGCCGTTGACCAGACCTATAGCTAAGTTGGCAGCGTGCTGGAACCTCTGGACCTCCTCGAAATCAAGTGTGAGCTGTCCGGCCCTGGGGAAACCGAAGAGTCCCAGGACTCCATCGTTCTTCAATGAACTCAGTCCCTCCTTTATTATATCCACCGATGAACCTGTAGCATCTATGAAGAGATCAACCTTACCCAATCCGCTCATTCCCTTTGAGGAGTTGTAGAAGTTTATGTCCGCTGCCTCAAATATCGTAGACTCCCTCTCTTTAGGCTCTCTCCTGTTAACGGCCCAGACATCGAATCCGTAAGTCTTGAGCAGCAAGGAGAAAAGTATACCTATGGGACCAGTGCCAAGCACTGCAGCCTTCCTGCAGGAGTAAGTTCCATCCTCGCAAGTCCACACTAACCTTCTCTGGACGAAGAGAATGTCCTCCACCGATTTCTCTATATCAGAGAGGGGCTGAGCCATTATGGCTATGTCCCTTATTGCAGGAGGGACCTTCACTAGATATCTGGGATCATCATACCAATACTCCCTCATGAACCCGTCCATTCCCTTTATTCCCGCCTCTAAGAACTCGCCTGTCTCACAGTAATCTGGCCTTCCAATAAGGCAGTTAAGGTCTCCCTTTGTGCAGGGCCTTCTATTCACGGGCATTACGATGTCGCCTTTCTTGAGTCCCTCATAGTCCTCCTCCACTACGGCCAGTGCCTCATGCCCTAGGATCAACTCCTTCTTCCCGGGTGGGGGGGTCAAAGTGAGGATCTTACCGCTGACGATCTCCCTGTCGGTTCCACAGATTCCGTTCTCTAAGATCCTCAACCTGACCTTCCCCTTCCCTTCATCCTTGACCTCTTTTATTTGGGCGCCAGGTCTCCCCGGCGTAACGACGATAGCCTTCATCCGTTTATACTCTTAGGGGTCATTTTTAAAATTTAGGATATCAAATCTATCTGCAATGAGTAATTCGCCTTTTTCCTCGTATAGGACACATGGGGAGGAACAGCGGACCCGTTGAGGTAAAATACTTGGAGAACAATATTAATGTGTGACAGTCCTGGAGGACATATTTAGGCTCGTGGAAGCGGGGAGAACCTTAGCTGCGCTAGGGATGCTGAAGTTCTACGTTATTCACTCCCTAGAGGATAAGGGCCTTTCTCTAACCAGGGTAATAGACCAAGTGAGGGAGGAGTCTTGCAGACGAATCCTAAGGGCGCTCCTGGTTCAGCCCATACTCACAGACGAGGTGTGGAAGGTTTTCGTACCACAAATGGACCCGGAGGAGGTGAGGGAGCTCGCTCTCAAAGTAGAATATTGCGTTTCAGATTTGTAAAAAGTGAGGAAGAGTAATAGGTAAATTAAGATCTCCAGATATAAACCTTCTATTCATACTTAGATCATGGATAGGGTAGATAAGAGGATACTGTTCGAGCTATTCAAGGATGGAAGGGTCTCCCAACGGAGGATATCCGGTCTAGTGAAAATGTCTCCTCCGGTGGTCAGCTACAGGGTAAAGAAAATGAGAGACTCTGGCATACTCAAGGGATTCTCCCTCTACGTTAACCCCAACTTCGCCGGACTATACAGGGCCTACGCTGCCTTCAAGAATAGGAAGGACTACAGCGATAATGTAAGCCTCAAGTTCTACTGCCTCGAGGAGGTTAATGTCTACGAGATTTACGGTAGGAACTTGGAAGAAATAATGGAGAGGTTCAAGTTAATGACTCAAGAGCTCGGGGAACCGGTCATGAAGTATGTACCAGCTCAAATTCCCTACAGGCGCTCCAAGTTCGACGAGGCCATAGTGAGCTACCTAGTCTCTTCACCTGAGAAGAGGGCTTATGAAATAGCGGAGATGATGAAAATATCCGCGAAAACTGTTAACAGACACATAAGGTACCTCATCCATAAATCACTCATTAGGGTCTTCCCGGTAATCGATTTGACTAAAAGTGACATAGTGTTCTTCTCTATATTCTCAGAGAAAGTGAACGAATTAGAGGGGATCCTTTCCCCATTCATGGTCTGGGAGATCAGGGATAGTAGAGCGGGGATATTCAACTGCATAGCGGAGAACTTAGAGAAGGCTAAGAAGATAATAGACGCAGCTAGAGAGAAAGATAAGGAAGCCGGAGTCATGCTGGTTTACGGCTACATTATAAACAATGAATTCATTAAGCAGATCCCCGGTTAAGACCATCTCCGAACAGGAGCCGAAATGATAACAATTTACTCTTCCTGGTCAGAGACTGAGTTCCTCCCCGCCCTGGAGGGTTTAAGGGGTTCAGGGCGGTGGATAGAGGGCCTTGGGGCTATTCGGATGCAGAGTGTCGAACCTGAGGAAATCCATTTCCCTCCCATGAGGATAGGGCTCCAGAGGTTTCCCAGCTGATCCCTGACCAGGGGAGGGGGTCTTTAGATCACCTTTCACTGGTAGCCAAAACCCATAGGGGCCCACGCCCACCCATCTACTTAATTTCCTGAACCTACTCTTGAACAAATTGATTATCCCTCGTTGTCGAACCTGCGGTAATTCACTCTGGATACAGTAATAGTAAAGCGGGTAAACTGAATGAGAGCATATATCCAATCTCTGCAGCATACTTATCCTTTTTCGCTTGACTACAAAACATTTACGGAAGGAGTCTTCCATCCCCCTTAACCCCATAAAGTTAAATTATCTTAGGCACTGTATATAATGTGATACTAAAATCATCAGATAAGGTCAGGATTACAGCTAGGAGGAAGCTAGTGCATTCCATCCTCTTGAATCCATATATTATCACTGGGATTTCAGGGCACTTCCTACTCACGCGTAAAGAAGATCATGTGGAGTTCGAAGCTATCTTCCTCCCAAAGGAGTGGTCTAGGCGAATGCTACCCAATGTCGACACAACCCATTACCTGGGAGTCCTCACAGGTCCCAGTTTGGAGGGCAATGGAACGACGTACTCCTTCTCCACCCTCGACGGGAAGGTCACGGAAACTATGCACTTCGACGTCCTCCAGGACCCAGCGGGAGCATCGGTGAATATTGTGGTTTCGTGCGAGGTCAAAACGGGGATAACTGATAAGCTTTTCGGCCTTGACCTAAAGGCAACGCCAGAGCACATAATATCTCAACACCTGAAGCCGTCACTCCAGGACGTTCTATCTTCCTTCTCAGGTGAGGAGAAGAGATTCCCTACATCCTCCTCTAAAACTCTCAAGGTTAAGGCAGAGGAAGCTCTTGAAGTCATTAGTAGAGAGGCAAAGGGAATTGAAGTTGGGGTAATAGAAGTGAACTTCCCCGAGGTCGTATTTATAGCCCAAGTGGTGAGAGGGGAGATAGGTGATGTGGTAGCCAAGGGAGGTGGAGAGATACTGACTGGTCCTGAAGCCTTAAGAAGACTCTCCTCTTCCTCAGGTGAGGGGAAGATGATGATCAGGGAAGTCCAAGTAAAGGAGATCCTGGAGTCCATGACGGGCGAGATCCTATCCCTTAAATAGTGAGGTAAGCCCCAGAGGTCAGGCTGGATTAGGCTCTTCACAGATCGAGGCAGGTGATCCTCATCATCCCCCTGGATTTTCGAATAGAATTATATAGGCGGTATTTCAATCTCGCTGCGATGAAGGAAGGAGTGTTCGCCGTGGTAGGTGCCATAGCTGCATTAGCCGTAGCTTGGGGAGCCATTAGTCTGCCCGCAGGCATCCACCCCAGAGGAGAGTCGGAGCTGAGGATCGTGAATTCCTCCTTCCTCATCGTTAAAACCCCTGGACTCGCTGTGGAGAATGGAACAACCGAATTCAATCTGAGCTTAATATATATACAGTTCTATTCGAGTAGAAACTCCGGTGGTCCCACGTTAAACGAAACTCTGACTTTAACTGGCACCCCGCTGTATCTCCCCAACGTCTCATCTAAGTTCCAATTCAGCCCTATTTCCGTTTACCCTGACTTAATTCTAACTCACGCTAGGGATGTGGAAGTGACATTAGACGTAGCTCATATACTAGTCTATGTCTTTCAGAACCCCCACTGTTACACCGTTAAAGTGATCAGGGTTGATAGAGGCCAAAACACTGATATTTACGTCCTCAGGATACATCTATCTCACGTCAGCCCTAGCTCGGAGGTTATAGTACCAATTTATGTAAAGGATTACTCAGTGCTACAATACGTCGTGATAATATACACCTGAAAAACCAATGCTTTGCTCTCTCCAAATTTCACACTCCGAGCGTCAAATACCACGCCCTCACCTTCCTGCTTCACCAACTTGCCCCTAGCGGAAGGTTCAGTTACGTTAGTCTAAAAGTTTCACTTTATGGGTATGGGCTCCCTTCTTCCCTTCCTTAACTTCTCCTTAACCCTATCCCTCTCCTCCTTACTTAAGGGAGGCCTATCGCACTCCATGTTATGGAATCCCTCACTTTCGTATATAAGCCTGTACGCTTCTCACTTTCTCTCCCCTCGTTAGGGAGAGGTAGGAGACAAGAGCTATAGCAAATGAGATGAAGTAACTGACGTCGACTCCCTGTAGATAGGAGGACACTGGGCCCTCATATGGTAAGCCATAAGGCGTTAGGTTCATGAAGGGGACAGAGGCCAAGAGGCCAATGAGATAGGAAATCAAGGCTCTCCATAGCACCCTTGACTTCCCCTCAACCTCTTTCGCGGTTTTGGTTATGTAGAAAGAGGCAAGGGTCACCCCTATCCAGGGAGTTATCCAGTAGTCTAATGTGAGCAAGAAGTCGGTGTAAAACCCTGAGAAGTTGCCTGAGCCGACTAGGGAGAGGAGGTAGCCCACTATGCCTGCAATCAGCACCAACACTCTCCTATTCGCCCTCTCATAGACTACCTGCCCCGATAGCGAGTTCGTGTAGAGGTTGAGCGCGTTAGCTGCCACTGCACCCAAGGCGATAGCCGAGAGGCCTAAAACGGAGTAGGATCCCATGGCAGTAGCCAAAGCTGAGATCGAGTCGGCCGAAGGGTTGCCCACATATATGTAGACCATGGTCCCAACCACCTCTAGCCAGGCACTCGCTATGGCCCCTCCCGCCATAGCGGCTAAGGTTAGTTTCAGTTTACTGGTCTCCTCGGGCAAGTACCTAGAGTAGTCGCTAGCGTAGGGGGACCAGCTCATTAGGTAAGAGAAGACAGTGGCCACAGCCAGGGCAAAGGAGTATGGGTTGAAAGAAGAGATAGATTGATAGTGAGGGAACTTGCTCACCAGTCCGGTGTAGGCGATCACAGCAACGGCTAGAAACATGATCCCGAGCACCACCGACATCGCCCTCTCGAAGCCATGGATTATATCGTGACCGTAAATCGCCAACACTACCTGGACTACTACCAGGATCGCTGCACCCTCATAAATCGGGATCCCGATAATAGCCTTAAGGGCGAAGGAGCCCAGAATCACATTAACTGTGAACCAACCTACTGTGCTAATCCAGTTAGCTACAGCGAAAGGTAAGTTCCCCCTTCTCCCGAATACTGCCCTCGATATCATCATTTGAGGGTAACCGAAGGTCGGTCCCATTGCGGCCATTAAACCCAGGAGCGCTCCTCCGGCTATATTCCCCACGACAATGGATGCGATCACCCATTGAAATGGTAAGCCGTAGAATAGGGAACCCAGGGCGTAGTCAGCAATGGTGAGGTTAGCAGCTAACCAGAGGGTGAAAACGCTCAAGACTCTGCCGTGCCTCAGGGATTTGTCCACATGTCTTATTCCTACGTCTTGAAACCCTGCGCCCTTGCCTGGCATAAATCGAACTTTAGTTCGACGACTAAAATAGTTTACTCTATTCCCTTACGATCGATGTGAGACTGACGCCCACACATGGCGATCTCCTGATCCTCTGAAACTATCCGAAGTGAGGGATGTGGACCTGAACCCATGGTGGGAATTATTGACCACCTGAAGGGTAACCCTTAAGGGTGGTAAGGAGGTCTCTCTCGTTCCATTCTACCCTATTAAACGTATTGACCTCAGCTCTATCTAACTAAATGTGGAGATGCAAGGCTCATTTAACTAAACACTGAAGAGTACTCGAAATCCTGGACTATAGGGCCTCGAGCCTGAACTCCCATGAAAGTCCATGAGATCTGGCTCGCCTGGCGGCGAAAAGTTATTGAGTCCCTAAATGGAGTAGCCACTCTCCTCACATGGAGTCGAGATGTACCTTACCTCTCGTCTAGAGAAGTCCATTCCCTGCCAGTCCCTTATTGAAGGGGGAAAAGCCTTTCGGATCCGAAAGGCAGTGGGCTAAAATGATAGTCTACTAAGCGAAGAGATTGAGAATAATCGTGGAAGACTCCCAACGCTAAATCCCTATCGCTCCGCGCTAACCGTATACAACCTTACCTATGATCGTCCGCGATAGTCTCTCCAGCTCCGCCGCAATGTCAGTAACGTCTCCACTGACTATGGAATGTAACCTCTGCTCCCCACGCCTGAGTGGAAAACTACCCGCAATGAACTTCGACCTCTCCGCTACTATGGTTCCCACGAACGCTGAAGGAATCTCGTAAACCTCCATCAGGACTCTGATCTTCTCCCTGGGTTCCTTTACCTCCTCCATGAACTTCTGATAATCATCCCTTCTCATGGAGAGCTCGGTCTCTAAGTTCCTCAACCCCTTTCTGGCCGGGTAAACAGAGGCCAACAGGATCACCCCAATTCCCAGCACCGGCAGATCAACCAGGACTCCCATGAATATATCCCCATGTAGAAAACGGGGGAAGACCACCGAGACCAAGAGGAGCACTATACCAGAGATCAGGCTTGCGTAGAAGTAGTACCTGGATGCCTTCACTTCCCTCTCTAAATTCCTAAGAGCTGACACTATTTTAACTTCCTCATCCCCTCTATAATTTAAGGCCTCTGCCTTTAACCAGCGGAGCGCTGAGGAATCCTTAGCCCCTAAGACTACCTTGTTCCCCTCATACGCCTTATCCAAGGCCAACTTAGCGAATTCGCGGTCGATCTCCTCTGAAATAATGAAGAGGGGGGACTCAGCCTTCCTGATGAAATCGTAGGCGAACTCGGAGACATTAGCTCTGAACCGAAGCTCCACAGGGATACTAGGACCTCCGGTTAAAATAGAATACGCTAATTGTCTTACTTTAACGTTTTTATTTAATTTAATATTAAAAAGGGGAATAGATAGTTGTATACAGGTCTAATAGAGATATTAGGACCTGGCGGGAAGTGCGCACTCATGTCAGAGGAAAACAAGGGGAGGAGTTTATCTCCCCTAGAGGCTTTCTTCCTGTCCTTCGGCGGTCAATCCCCCTGGATATCCCTCATTGCCTTCGGTACCGTAGCACTGAAGCTAGGAGGGAGCTTCATATCCGCCGCTATGCTCATTGCTACGGCCCTAGTCATGCTAAATGGCCTGGTGGTCAGGTCCTTAGCTTCCAGGTTCGGCAAATCAGGGGGATACTACGTTTACGCCCTATATTCATTATCCGAGAACATGGGTTTTCAGACAGGATGGAATTACCTGCTTTACTCCGTAGCGTATGGGGCTACACTCTTAGCGGGTGGAGTATACGTGATCACGCAGATCGCGAAAATCCAACCGATCGTCTCGACCCTTCTACTCCTCGTGGTAGCCTCCTCCCTCGCTTTAGCGGGGATAAGGGAGTCGGCCAAGTATGCGATGGGGGTGGGCGTATTGGAGATAACAGCGATCGTGGGCATCTCGATCCTCATGCTCTTCAGGTCTCACTTCCCAATAGTTGACCCACTATCACAGGTCCCTAGGAATCCGGCAGCTCCGATCCTCTTCGCTCTAGGTATACCCACTGGGTATGGATCCCTTACCTCCTACGCTGGGGAAATTAAAGACTCCAAGAGGAACGTGGGTAAGATCACGGTAGCGGTAATACTCACGGGAGGTCTTATCTCAACCCTTTTCTTCTATGCTCTAACCCCTTTCTCACCTCCGTCCCTAGTGGAGTTCCTCGGCTCTGACCTCATCCCCTACTTCTGGGTCTTCGTGCTACTTCTCTCAGTCGTAGACGGCATTCTGGGAGGTTTAGCTTACATGTTAGCCACCTCTAGGGTGCTTTATATTATGTCAAAAGACGGTCACTTCCACCCCTTCCTAGCTAAGGTCTTTCAGGGTAGACCGCTTGCGGCTGAGGTCTTATCTGTAGTAGCTTTCTGGGCCGTGCTCCTATTGGGAATTAGACACCTTGGGGTTTACTTGACCTTCTCCTCCCTAGCAGCAGTAGCAGGTCTCACTAACCTCTTCATTCACTTCTCCTCCAACTTCTCCCTGGTGAGATTGGCGTCCAAAAGGTTGAGGAAAAGGGCACTGGAACTCATGCTAGCCATATCGGCTCTCTCACTGTCAGGCTGGGTGTTCATCTACTCCCTTTCCTCGGTGAGCAAGTTCACATCAGATCTAGTGTTCGGTTACATAATCCTGGGGTTCCTATATGCGGAAGTCATGGAGATCTTAGGAAGGAGTAAAGGTGAGACGAGAGACTAGCTGCTGATTTTGGGTAAAATCTTTTAAGAGGGGGAGGAGAGACCCTTTTCGGCGGACTCGGTGCACATATGGTGGATAAGTATAGGTCTGGCCTTAGCTTCTGTTGCCCTCGCTGGCCTAGTTATGGCCGAGTTCTTCAAGGTCAAGAAGATGTTGAATACGAGGCTAACCCTATCCCTCTCTCTGTTGGGACTCGTGTTGTTGGGGGAGGAGATCACGCTCACACTCAGCTTCGCTATGTGGTCCAAGACCTACGACCCTATGTACTCTTACCCCGCCCTCATAATTTCCGTGCTCGCGCTTTTCGGTCTCTCTATACTCTATTACATAACTAGGATGTAAGCTCAACCCCCCAAGGCCACCAAGGTAAGGTACTCTTCAAGGGTTAAGTCAGATTCCACGTAAATCCACATTCTAAACACCATTATTCACTTAGAGCCGAAAGGTATTAAGGAAGTGCCCTTGGTAACATCTAGGCAACTGTCTAATTGATTCTAGCCTTAAGGCTCATGAGCTCATATATGACGTTAGATGCCAACATGGAAGTCAGCTCAGCGTGATCGAAGGGTGGAGAGACCTCAACTACATCCGATCCCACTAGGTTGAGCTCCAGTTTCCTGAGGATCTCCAGGAGCTCAAAGGAGGTCAAGCCTCCCACCTCTGGGGTCCCAGTGCCTGGAGCGAAGGCCGGATCCACTACGTCTATGTCCACTGAGACATAAGTCCGCCCGCGCAGGGAGTTCACTTCTCTCAGGACCGAGTCGACGTCCCTCTTCGCATCCCTCACGGTGAAGACCTTGATGCCCAACTCCTCTGAGGTCTTCACGTCCTCCTTGGAGAAGAGGGAACCCCTTATGCCAACCTGAACTACTTCCCCCAGTAGTCCCTCCTCCAGTGCTCGTCTAAGCCAGCTGCCATGGGTATATTTCTTTCCCCAATAGGTGTCCCAGAAATCGTAATGAGAGTCTAAGTGGACTAGATTGACTTTCCCCACCTCACTTCTGATCGCCCTCAATATGGGCAAAGTTATGGAGTGATCGCCTCCCGCTACGAAAGCAGTCACTCTCCTCATAGTGGATCTCATGCTCTCTGTCACGACCCTCATGGTGTCCTCCACATAGCCTGGGATTACGTCTATATCCCCACTGTCGCACACCTGGAGCTCATCGAATGGGTAGACGTCTTGGAAAGGATTGTATGGTCTCAGGAGTCGCGAACCTTGCCTTATTCCCATGGGACCAAACCTGGCACCAGGTCTGTAGGTCACTGCATCATCGAAGGGTATCCCTAAAAAAACCGCCTTCTCTTTACCGTCGCACTGGGGGAGTCGGGCGAAGGTCGAGATCTGCTCGAACCTGGGTGACTTAAAGGCATCCAACTGCCTCATGGATTTATTTCTACTTTCGAGGATTAAACCTTATGGCAAAGGGGAGTTAGGCCGTGGTCAAAGTGGACTTTCTGGTCGCTCACATCTATCTTAATCAACGAACCCGTCTGAAACTCTTTGGGTCGCTCTGGGCCGGATCCTTATCTCACGTTAATATCGTTGTACTGGTTTTCCCATGTCCCTGGAGAGAAGATGCCCCACGTGGACCCAGCTGAAAAGGACGATCGGGATCAGGGAAGTGAGACCAGTCCCATGACCTACGGTAGGTGATCCAGGGTTGGTCCCCACGCCTGATCGCTGGATACAAAATGAGCAGGATGAAGGCGTGGTTACAAACGGATCAGCTGAAGCCATTGCCCTAAAGGGTAGGATTGGTCGTTTCGCTAGGCAGACCTGTTGTTAAACTTTGAGGTATATCACTCAGATTCTCTGTCGTTAAACAGACTTCCTTTTCAACTCACTACCTTATTCAGGAGTTCACACCGAGATCCCTGAGTGAGGACTTCATCCTATCCACTATATCGGAGGGAGAGGGTCTGGCTGAGGGGTCAGGGTTAAGCGCTTCCACTATGACTTCCCATATTGCCTTAGGATCCTGAGGCTTGAGTGTTCTGTAAAGGGATCTGATAGTGTTCTCAGCCCTGTTAAGGTAGATCTCAGCTTCAACCTTGTTCCCCCTCAAGCTAGCTGCCGTGTCTAGGGAATCGATCACCTCCTTAGGAGGGTAAACCTTCCTAGTCATGAGGGTGTAGATCGTAGTCCCCAGGGAGTAGACGTCCATAGCTGGAGTACTTCCCCTCGAGTATACTAAAGCCCTAACTTGATCTATGGAGCAATAGTAAGGCGTGTATTCAAGAGGAGGCTGACCTATTCTCCTGGCTGAACCCAGGTCTCCCAGTTTGACACCGTGTCTGAGCAGATTATTCAGAGCTTCCTTTCCTGATCTACCTGGTCGCACCGGGAAGAAGATATTCTGCGGCTTGACGTCTAGGTGAACGTAACCCTCAGAGTGGATCACCCTCAGGGCATTCGCTACCCTAAGGGCTATAAGCGCTACTATTTTACTCCACTCTTCTGAGTAAAAGACGGCACTATCTTCCGATAACTCCTTTGCATTACCACCGTCCATATACTCCATAACTATGGCCGGAGGTGAGTCCAAGTAAAGTTCGATCTCTCCCTCCACTATCCTCTTCAGGTTGTTCTGATCTGCATAGAGTCCAAAGAGCTGGACCACATCTTTGGACTTCTTGGACACGTCCTGAAGTCTGGAGAACTCTAAGGAGAGATCCCTAGAGAGGGCTAAGGGGTTCACCTTGTATTTCCCCATAACTTGGGGTATTTTCATGGCGTAGAACTTGGAGCCATCTGTAACCTTCAATACGAAGGAGGTACCGCCTCTACCTATAAGCTGCGTGACCTCATAGCCGTATATCCTCTTCCCGATCCACCTACTGGGATCCCACTCGGACACCTGTCTGCTGTGTGAAGTAGGAATCCTAGACCCTGAAGTCTTCCCTAAGTTCTGGTCAGCCCCCTTCTCCAACGGTCGGATCTCCTTAGGCCCCCGCCTTACTGGCTCCCTCTGCGGGTTTACCACTACCACTGATAACCCCGCGCTTGATACTTGAGCCACGTGGATCGCTAGGAATCCAACAGCCCAACCCAGGAGGGGTACCTCGGATCGAAAGTAGCCCCAGACTGCTTGGAACGAGGAAATTGCCCCCCAGGCGGTAAGGGAGTATAGACATAAACCCCTCTCTGAGGGGGGTATGATGGTGAAGGAGAGCGGAGAGAGTATTAGAATTAGGGAGACGACTAGGAGGGAGAGGTCTAGGTAATTCAGGTGCAAAGGGAAATCAAGGGATAACCGAGCGAAAATAGGTATTGAGGCGAGAAGCGCTAAGCCCGTATACCTCTTCGAAGAGAATTCGGGGGAAATGGAGTTACTGAGCACGATTAACGTTAAGAAAGCGTAAAGGCTGAACTCCGTGACAGGGACGACGTTAGGGTCGATGATCATGGTCCTGAAGAAGGTGGTAAGAAGGGAGAAGATCTGCGTAGAGTGGATAGTGAATAACAGGTAAGAAGGGAGCGAAATTGCATAAAGCCCTGAAAGCAACCTCACGACTCCTCTCAGCACTAATCTCTCACCCCTGCAGAAGACTGAGTAACTCCCCTAGCAATAAGATCGAGATTATGCTCAGGGATATGGCCAATAGGCTCTTGCCCACGCTCCCCCTTCCTGTCGAGATCATGATTACGGCCACTCCAATGCACACTAGGGCCAAAGCGAGGAAAGGGGAAGTTGCGTAGAAGTAGGGGTTCACTTGCCTCTCCTCATGTTCCTCGTCACTTGAGAGAGGTCCTGCTTTGAGTCACCCGTTAACCTCCTGGTGCTTTCCATTAGGTCTGTCCTCCTGGTTCTCTCAGCGAACTCCTGGAGCTTCCTCAGCGCCTCCTCCGCCCCCTTCCTCTGCTCCACAGCGTAGCTGTATTCCTTAAGCAGCTCGTAGTATCTGATCTCCTCCACCACCCCTTGGTCCACTTCTGGTCTCTCCCCCCTCTCCACTCTTAAGGGCAGCCTCAAACTCACCCTCTCCCCTATGGGATCATCGTAGGTGACCTTGAAGTGACCCTCATAGGGTTCGTCCCCAGGCTTCACTACCACGAATCCCAACACCTGCACGTAGTCCATCACCGTTGGGAACTTTATTGGGTAATCCAGGTTGATGGGTAAGAATTCCTTTGGAGGATCTACTGTTAAGTTCATTGCATAGACTTCCCTCACCTCTCCGCTCACGAGTTTCGGCACTTCTGACGTTTCATCGACGTGGTGGAACACGCCCCTATTCGAGTCCGCTATTCTCTTCAATACTATTTCGTTGTAGTCCCTGCCTACACCTATGGCAGTCACCTCCACGTTGTCCGGGAGTAACCTCTCGTAGCTCTCTGGCTCTCGCTTGTCCGTTGGTTCACCGTCTGTGAGGAGGATGAGCTTGGTGGGCCGTTTTCCATGCTCTTTGGATATCCTCCTGAGGGCTGTGTGGAGTCTAGTGTCAGGTTCAGGTTTCAGTTTGAGCTCTATTCTCTGTCCTGCTTCTCCTTCCCAGACCTTCACCACGTTACTGGAGAACTTATATACCGTCAACCTATTGCCCCTTGGCAGGGAAAGGGCCAATTCCTCTGCAGCCTTAGCCGCGAACTCTAGCTTCTCCCCAGCCATGGAGTTGCTAGTGTCCACTACTATTACGAAGTCAACTCCTTCTAGCTGCCTCCCCCTCTCCGGGACTGCAGCTAGCTTAACCCCCACTCTGGTCTCGGAGTTCTTGATGCATTTCCTGTGAGTGGAGAATAGCCTTAATGCCAAAGCCATGCACTTTAATTGACTCACCGTTGGTTAAAAAGATGGGCCTGTGGCGGGATTGTGAACTCTTCGTCCTCCCCTTTCGATAGAAATTCGTAGTGCCACACATCTCTACTCAAGCAGGGTTCCTCCCTCACATGACCTCACATGGAGGGTAAGCCATGGAAAGGACTTAGCGCAGTGAGACTCGGATACGAGAAAATGAGCCTCAGGTTCGATATCCTCCATGAGTTCTCGACCTTTCGCCTTTTCGATGATAGTCTAAGCGTAACTGCTAAGCACTCTCAACTGACTCCTCCCCGCCCTGGAAGGGTTCCCACACAGGCAGTTTATGGTTCCCGCCATGGGGGTCACACCTCATTTGGTAGGCAGTGGATCAGAGACCTACTCCCATTGGAAAGATCTGATCCCGAAAGGGAGGGTGGGGATCCGTCATAGGAAAGAGACATTGATGCCCCTCCCCCAGTACCATTAAGTCCTCCATCGCGCTGGGGAAGCTCGTCATTAGCATCACTGAAAAACTCCAGTGTGTCCAACAATTTCGCCTTTTTGCATGATATTTAAGCTGGGCGGTGGGCCTCTGGTTGTGATGATGCGTGAGTTCCAAACTCCAGAGACTCACCGCACTCCTTATCATATTTTCTCAAAAATTTCTCCACGCTTTCACGGTGTTGAGGAGATCGCCTCAGCAGTGGCGTCATATTTCTGGGACACAGGTTCAGGAACACCAGGTTGCCCAAGAGCACCCTCCACTACTACTGAGGGTGCTAGCTAGGGCGACCTTACCCTTCAAGTTAGCTGAGTATGCAGTGGACGAGATAGGTTAGGCTCGTCCACTGCATACTGTACTGGTTTTGGGTGGTCGGAGATCTTAACTCAGGAAAGGTAGTCGCCGTGAGGTTAACTCACATCAGGACTGGGTTGGACGTGATTGCACTGTTTGAGGGAAATGAGATATTGGTCAAGAACGTGAAGGATGTCCTCCACGACGGAGGACCTTGGTACAACATTCTTTCGAAACTCAGAGTTCCTCACCAACACGTCACGTTCGGGCAAAGGAACTTGGTTGAACAGACTTTCAGGAGCTTCAAACACAGCCTCTCAGGAATGGACAGGCACCTCCCCTGGAACGCAAGTGAGCAGAGTATCCTGACCTGGATAAGGGCGTTCGTGAATGTCTATAATCTACTAAGGTGAGTGAAATTATTGGACACACTGGAAAACTCAAAGGAAATATTTATCCTCGTCTGCAAATGTGATTAATAGAGAGTATTTAGTAAATTTGGTTAGAATTCTCTGGAAAGGAACTCCATCTCCGCTGGCGGCCGGCAAATTCTTCCCTTGAACTCCCTTCGTTATAACCCTTCACCATCACTATACTTATATAACCGGGTGAAGATCTAATAATCGATTTCGGTATGGCGTCAATAGTAGTGAAGGGCCTCACTAAGGCATATGGCAACTTCAAAGCCCTTGATGACGTGTCCTTCGAGGTCGAGGAGGGAGAAATCTTCAGCCTTCTAGGCCCTAACGGTGCGGGTAAGACCACCACAATTAAGGTCCTCACTACCCTGACCCCTCCCACAGGAGGGGAGGCCTATGTGGCCGGGTTCAACGTGGTGAGACAGCCCAACAAGGTGAGGGAGAGGATAAGCTGGGTCTCCGCTGAGGTCATCCTGGACGATGACCTCACAGCCATGGAGAACCTGAAGATACAAGCTTCACTTCAGGGGTTGAGCGATTGGAAGGATAGAGCTAGAGCTCTTCTAGACTATTTCGACCTAACCAATTTCACTAACCAAAGGGTGGGGAAGTTCTCCACGGGAATGAGGAAGAAACTAGAGATAGCCATGGCCCTCCTCAACTCTCCTGAGGTAATATTCATAGATGAACCTACCATAGGATTAGATGTAGCAACCAGGAGGATGCTGTGGGACCTCATAAGGAACGTGAACAAGAAGTACTCAGTCACAGTTTTCCTGACCACCCACTACATGGAGGAAGCCGATCAGCTATGTCACAGGATAGCCATAATAAACAGGGGGAAGATCGTGGCAGTGGGAACTCCAGCCGAGCTGAAGGCCAAGGCTGGAGGGACTGTGGTAGTATTCGAGTTGAGCCAGGGATTCGACGGGGAAAACCTCAAGGGAGTTAAGGGGGTATTGGAGTCCCAGCTGAAGGATGGGACACTCTCCGTTACTCTCGATGACGAGTCCCACGTAGTCGACCTACTGAGGGCCATAGACTTGAAGAAAGTGAAGTCAGTCAAAATACTCAAGCCGAGCCTGGACACGGCCTTCCTCAAACTCACGGGCTCAACCATAGAGGAGGCAGAAGTGGACTACAGGAAGTTCTACGCAATGATAAGGAGGGCTACCAGATGATCAGGGAACTCTGGGCGCTTTATGAGAGGGAGGTGAAGAAGACTTACAGGAACGTGGCTGTAGTCTTCATAATGGTGGTACAGCCCATAATGTGGTTGGTCTTCTTCGGTAACAGCTTGTCAGGGAGTCCCTCCTCCTTCCTACAGGGTTTCTTCCGCACCTCTAATTACGTGGCTTTCCTCCTCCCAGGCCAGCTATCAACGACCATGCTTTTCACCGGAATGTTCGGCTCCATGAGCATAATCCAGGACAAGAGGTTCGGTTACATGAAGAGGTTGTTAGTCACTAAGGCCCCAAGGGAGGCCATATTCCTATCTAAGGTGCTGGGCTCCACGACTAGGGGGCTAATACAGGCGCCCATAATGATAGCGGTCGGCCTGGCCTTCGGCGTCACTATACCCTTCAATCCCCTCGGTATATTCGAGTGGATCTTAGGGTTAATGATGCTCGGGATCGGGATATCCTCCCTTTACTCCATAATCACCATGAAGTCTGCGGACTGGCAGACTCCCAACGTCGTTGCAAACATGGTCAACCTACCTCTGATGTTCTCCAGCACTTCCATATTCCCCTCCACTCTATTCCCTTGGTGGATGAAGGGGTTAAGCGAAGTCAATCCTCTCACCTACTCTTCCAATATAGGGAGGGCAGTGGTGCTGGGTTCCCAGTTCAACCCCATGAACCTGGTCTTCCTACTGGTCTTCTGCCTAGTGATGTTGACCGGCGGTTTCCTGGCCTGCAGGAAGTGGTTGACTGCTGAATGAGCCCCTGGGAAAGGATTTTCCAGCTATGGGAGTTAAAGTCTCTTAACCTAAGATGGAAAGGGTAGTCTGAGATGGGACCTCGTTGGGAAAAAGGAAATAAAGCAGGCCTCAATATCTGAAGATATGTATTCCTCCACTGCGCTATTCACGGTTGGTGTAGTTGCCTTAGTAGTGGGATTCCTGATAGTGTTTCTGGCTGTTGCCATAGAGTTGGCTAGGGGGATCAGAGCTAAGGAAGGGAGTAAGGCCGAAGGAGGTGGAATAATCCTAATAGGTCCAGTGCCCATAGTCTTCGGCTCCTCCAAGGGGATTACCAAGGCCCTTTTAATCTTGGGCATAGTGTTAACTGCCCTGTTGGTATTACTCTATGTTCTACCCTTCTTAAGCCTCAAACTAATTTAACCTTTGGGGGTTGAGGGGGCGAAAGTCCCCTTCCGTAAGGGAGGGGATGGACAGTCTCCTCAGAAATGTTTTTATAGTTATCAAAAAGTGGATGTAAATAGACCTAGGCTGTAAGAGCTGGGCCTCGGGACTGGGGTTCAGGCCTGTGGAGACCCTCCGTAACCCCACGCGGGGTTCGCGGAACGGTCGGATGGGACCTCCGCTGTGGGGGGATCGAGGTCGCTCTGAGGAGCGGGAGATCGCGAGGTGGAGATGCCCCGTCCGTGAGGGCGGGGTGAGTTCACGGGTCGTATCCTCTTCATAGCTCTTAAGCCTCTGTGCAGATCATAACCCTGTTCCCCATGTCCTGGAAGGTTTTAGCCACCAGGAGATTACCTGGGAAATGGTTCGATTTACTCTCTAAGGAGACGCAACTGGAGGTTTGGGATGGGGAAGAGCCTCCCACCAAGTCCTGGATCTTGGATAGGATAGCGGAGGTGGATGGTGTAATAGTTACACTGAGCGATAAAGTGGATCGTGAGGTAATAGACGCTGGTAGAAGGTTGAAGGTCATAAGCACATACAGCGTAGGTTTCGATCATATAGACGTGGAGTATGCCAGGCGAAGGGGGATCAGAGTCACCCATACGCCAGACGTGCTCACAGACGCTACAGCAGACCTGATATTCGGTCTGATCCTTGCAGTCGCACGCAGGATAGTGGAGGGGGACAGGTTAATCAGAGAGGGAGGATGGAGAAAGCCCTGGCATCCCACTTTCATGTTGGGCACGGAAGTTCACGGTAAGATACTGGGGATTCTAGGGATGGGCAGGATAGGGAGGGCTTTGGTTAAGAGAGCTTCGGGTTTCGATATGAGGGTTATATACCATAGTAGGAAGAAACACGAGGAGGTTCAAGCTGAGTACGTTGACCTAGAGAGTTTATTCTCCTCCTCCGACTTCCTAACGGTGACTGTGGACCTGAATCCGTCCACTAGACATATGGTGAGCGAGAGATTACTTAGGACCATGAAGCGTGATTCCTTCCTCATAAACGCGTCAAGAGGTCAAGTCATTGACGAGAAAGCATTAGTTAGAGCACTGGAGGAAGGGTGGATAAGGGGGGCAGCCCTCGACGTGTTCGAGGTAGAGCCCACAGGACCTGAGAACCCCCTCACCAAGTTTAAGAACGTGGTAATGACGCCCCATTTGGGTAGTGCCACTTGGGAAACTAGGGAGAGGATGACTGAGATAGCGGTCAAGAACTTATTAGCCTGTCTTAAGGGTGAGAGACCCCTATACGAAGTGCCATGGTAGTATGCTTGATCTCAAAAACGCTTAAATTGTAGAGTGAGCGAAAACTGATATGGACGTGAAAGTAGTCTTCTGTAAGCCGTGCGGCTTCCAGAATAGGGCATTGGACTTAGCTAATGAGATTCTAAATAGGTTTGGATTAGATGGGGTGTCGGTGACTCTTGTCCCAGGAAAGAACGGGATATTTGATGTTTACGTGGATAATGAAATGGTTTTCTCAAGATACAAGGAGAAACGCTTCCCTGAGCACCAAGAGATCATAGAGCAAGTGGATAAGAGATTGCAACAGGCTAAAGCTAGATAGTAAACAACATAATAGGGAAGTTAAATTTAGATAGTTCCCTATTTTAAATTTTTCGGTTTAAAGGGAAATATATGGAGTGGGAGTGAGATCTCTAACCACGCAACACAGTTTGTGAACTTTACTCCACTCTTACGGACGAGGCTTCTCCCCACTATTTCCTGCTTCCCAACCCCGCCCCCTACCCACCTTCAAAAGGGAGCAAGGCGGGGCTCCACAGGCTCAACCGTCTCAGCTCCGAAGACAGGGACACGATCACGTTGCTCACATGGGCCATCGTCAGGGTAGGGGCGTACCTCACTCGCCTTAACCGAGGCGCCAGGTTATGCTTACCCCGTTAGTGACTGGCAGCGATAACGGCTTGAACTGCTATTTAAATTGGGGGCTATCCATCCCCCGAGGGGTCTTCCGCCCCCAAACTCCCGAGAAGATAAAGAAGGGGTTGAAGGGGGAATTCACCAAGGAGACAGACGGCCCCCTTTGTAGGAGAATTTTAACTTCTTGTGATTATTCTCCATAGCAATCAACGACGGGGTAAAGCGCTCCAGAGACGCACCCGTTGAAGCGAGTTCTTTAGGTACGCCCCTGCCACACCTGACCATGTCAATCCAATGGAAGAAACCCTAAAAGGCCTGCGGGGCCCCCTAGGGACAAGGCAGGACTGGGAAGCAGGGAGCCCTGTCCTTCGGGGGCAACTCAGATTGGGCTCAGGATGGAAATCGGCAGTGTCACGGGTTATCTAGCTCACACCCTGAGATTGTGGAGTTGAACCAATACCCTGATCGGCATGGAGACTAAGGACTAGTGATTAGGATTAACCGACTTCAAGCCTCTTGACTTCAATTGAGGCCCTGATGGCCTCCCTGGCTGCCTCCTCTGGAGTGGCCACATATCTAACCTTGACTACCCTCCTGGCGTCTAAATATTCAGGGTAAGCTAACTTCAGTTTATCTGAGCTCATGCCAGTATTCTCTAGAACTACGACGGGTTTACCCATAGCGTAGGCCATGAATATTTCAATTATGGTTCCAGACTCTCCGCCTAGGCTTACCAGCACGTCAGCTGACCTGCATATAATCACACTCCTTCCCCTGAAATCCATGCCAGATTCGATCACTACGTATTCCCTCCTCTTAGGAGGATACGCCTTCGGGTTGTCTGGTACTATAAATACGGTTTGAATTCCCCTCTCCAGCGCTGCTTCCGCTACCTCCCTCATCATGCCCCAGTAACCTCCTAGGATGATCCTGGAGTTGAGGGGGAGGGAATTCACGAACCTCGAGGCAATATCCCTTGAAGAGTTCTCACTGCTGGCTGCTATGCCCACGTTTAGGAATTCCACAAGGGAAGTAATGGAACCTAATGATATATATGAGTAAGCCCCCTTAGCCTTTGTGCCAGGATAGGAGGCCATACGGGGAGTAGGAATGATTGATCATAGGGGAAATTAAAGGAAAACAGGACCTCCACTACAACTACCGATAGTGTCAATATTAAGCTGAATCATAGGGTTAGGACGTTCCCCTTGAGAGTATAGCGTTGTTCACCCTTCGTAAACACAATTCTCATTGGCTAGAAGAAAATTTCGTAGCTCAGTGCCGACACTCTCTAACTACCCGACAATTACTCTACTTTCGGTGAAATCTCCTAGATCAACGGTCAGGTCAACCCAGGACCATATAAGGTTTATAGCCTCAGGATCGCCCATTAAAATATGGGGAAATTTTTCTGGCTACGGTTACTCTGGTGGATTTTAAGGCGTAGGTGGAAGAGAAGGTAAGCTTTTTTCCTCGAAAACCATTTCACTTTATATGGAACTCCTGATTAGGGAGATAAGTAGACAGCTGGATGATCTGTCCAGGGAATTCTATGAGAGGGTACTCCCCCCAGTGGACATATATGAAGAGGGGGGTAACCTAATAGTGAAAGTGGACCTTCCAGGTTTTAAGAAAGAAAGAGTGCAGGTGAGAGTAAGGGCTGATAATACTCTTTATATAGAGGCAACTAAGGATGAGGAGGAAAGACCTCCCGGGATAAGGTATACCGCTCAGAGGCCCAGGAGGATAAGGAGGGAGGTCAAACTACCAGTGAAGGTCGCTAAGGATGCCACTGTAGAGGGTAAGTATGAGAATGGAGTTTTGACCCTCTCAATTCCCATAGAGGGAGCAGTGAAGGTCAAGATCGAGTGAACGAGAGTCCTAGGATCGCTATCAGTATGGAAAGGATGTAGTCCTTCGTTATTAGGTAGGCTAGTAGGGACGCTGCAACTAGGATGATCCTGATCCAAGCAAGATCGCTCTTCTCTTTTACCACGTATTTCTCGGAGTCCAGCATGGACATCTGCATCCTCCTCATTAAGTTGTCCCAGAAGTCGCGTAACTGATCGAGGTATACCTCCCTGAGTAAACCCTTCTCCTCGATTAGTGAAACGAGATTCCTTAAGAAGTCGAATTCAGGGTCTATCTCCCTGCATGTTCCATCTAGGACTGACGACATCCTGAGGTAAAGTGACAATTTCGCGGGTAACCTCAGGGGGAACCTGTAGAACACTTCACTGGCCAGCCTCTCGAAGTCCCTGAACTCCATCTCCTCCACGGGAATCCCGCCCATGCTTTTCATGACTAGGGAGAGCCCCTTCGCCAAGAGCCTCCTATCGGCTTCAGGTTGTATTGCTCCTAACTCGTCAAGAACTCTCACTAAGTTCAACGAGTCTCCTCTGCTTATCGAGACGTATAGCCTTATGAGTTTCCTCCTGGTGTCTGGATCCAGGGAACCCACCATGCCGAAGTCGTAGAGTATTATATTCCCTTCCCCGTCAACCGCTATATTCCCTGGGTGTGGATCTGCATGGAAGTACTGAGAGTCCAAAACTAGGGTAATGAAGACGAGGAATATCCTCCAGGCCAGTGATTTCCTGTCCACTACCTTCCAAGCCTCAGGGGAGGTGCACTTGATGCCAGGTAAGTACTCCATGACTAAAACCCTCTTGGTGGCGAGGAGGGGCCTCGGCGTTCTGACCCTGAAGTCCTTTAGGTCTTCGGATATAACCCGCATGTAGAAGGCCTCCTTAGTGTAGTCCATTTCCTCGAATATCTTGGCTGAAAATTGGTTGATGATCACCTTGAAGGACTCGACGAACGATGAGTCTAAGAAGAGTCTGAGCATGGGGATTAACCTCTTGACCAGCTTTAGATCGGTCTTTATGATCTCCTCGACATGGGGTCTATTCACCTTCACCGCCACAATCCTACCATCAGGGGTCCTGCCCAAGTGGACTTCCCCTAGGCTCGCTGCGGCTATCGCCTTCTCCTCTATCTGCACTTCGAAGTCTTTCAGTTCTTGCTTTACGACTCGGATCACCTCGCTGAAGGGGGCTGGAGGCACATCGTCTTGAAGTCTCCTAAGTTCCTGCATATACGCTTCAGGCATTATGTTGGGGCTCACGGAAAGTATCTGACCTAACTTAATGAAGGTAGGACCTAGGCTGATTAGGGCGTCGGTGAACTTCCCAGCCTCCTCCCTCATCTCTGTCTCGTTCACTTCTCCACCTCTGAGGAGTGTTCTCCGAAATCCTCGATACTTTAGGAACCTGGGCAGGAGTTTGAGGACTATGGTTAGGCCCCTTGTGAATTCATTCATACTCTTATTGCACAAGAAGCCGAGATTAAATCGTTCGAGGTATAACTCGAATTCCTCAAGGGACTCTAATATAGCCTCCGGTGAGCTTTGGAGGCGTTTCATCTTCCTCACCAGAGATCCAGTCCGTAAGGCGAGGAGTCTAAATTCTCGAATAAGTTAAGGAGTTTTGGGATTTTTCCCAGGGGGCTGCCAAGCGGAGGATGGGTGAGAGAAGGAAAATGGCCCATGCCTTATGAAAGTCCTAGTCGGGGAGTAAGTAAGCACCCTGAAGGGAAGATAAAGATGCACCCGAAGGGCGCTGGAAACTCCAAGCTCTGTCCGTGAGGGCAGGGTAATTTACACAGATGGGGGGTTAAGGGGGGAAAGCCTAGCCAAGGGGTGGATAACCCCCTCATTTAAATACCAGTCTTCCCTTAGTGGTGCTAACGACGCACCTTCCCAGCTCGGTTCAGGAAATGGGGCTGCGGGAGGGGCAACCAACTTCCTCACTCCTCTTGCAGGGACTGGATGAAAGTCCCCTTCACATGGGAGCTCTCCGGCTACCCAGATTGCCCCTCAAATGAGGGGTGTAACCCCTCACGGCGGGAACGATGAACCCCCTGGAAGGGAACCCTTCCAGGGCGGGGAGGAGTCAGAGGTGAATGAGATTGTTGGACACACTGGGAATCACATAGGGTAGAGTTAAATAGGGACTGAGCGCGTGGAGTTGAGGTGAGAAGAGGCGCCCTCCTGGGCATAGGTTTCGCCCTGATGAGCTTCAATTCCCTCTATCAGTATACCTGGAATGTGTTGGCCCCCCTGCTCCAGAGCGGGCTCAGGGCTGGCTTGATCCAAGTGGAGACTGCCTTCACCCTCTTCACAGTCCTCTCCACCCTCTCCCAGATCGCCGGGGGCTACTGGGCCGACGTGAGGGGGCCTAGGGAGGTGGGGCTGATCTCCTCCCTCCTCTCTGCCCTGGGTTTCCTGGGTGGATCCCTCTCCCCCGATCTGGGCTGGTTCTACCTCTTCTGGTCAATGGGGAGCGTTGGGGAGGGAGTGCTCTACGGCATCGCGTCCAACGCAGCGGTCAAGTGGTTCCCCGAGAGGAGGGGTTTGGCTACAGGACTGGTCTCCATGGGCTTCGGCCTCGGCGCGTCCATTGTGAATCCCCTCCTCTTCCCGTTCAGTGACTTCAGGAGGCCCATGCTCTACATAGGCATTGCCGAGCTCCTTTCCCTCCCCCTCCTGGTGTCCCTGGTGGACTACCCAAGGGGCAGAGTAGGGGGTCTACACCCAGGGGAGGTGATCAGGACTAGAAGGTGGTGGCTCCTATTCTCCTCCTATGTCCTGGTCACGACCCCCCTGGTGACCCTCTCCTCCTCCCTCTCCCTGATGGGTTTACCCAAGGGAGAGTTGGAACCATTGGTAGCTCTTTTCCCTCTCCTCAGCGGGGTGGGTAGACCCCTCATGGGCTACGTCTCGGACAGGATAGGCAGGGTGAGGGCTGCCTTGCTGGTCTCAGGCCTCATGGTCCTTGGCTCAGCCTTCCTCTTCCTCAACGTGTTGACCTCAACCATTGTGGTGGGCCTCTTCGGCGGATCGGTGGTCTCCCTCTACTTCGCCCTGACCGCAGATCTCTTCGGGTCCAAGTATTCGACCTATAACAACGCCTTACTCTACGCAGGGAAGGCCATCACTGGAGTCCTAGGCGGGGTGTTCTTCGGTTCCCTGATCCTCTACGGAGTGGGTTACGGTTACAGCTTCCTGATCCTCTCCACCTCCATAAGCGTCGTGATCCTCCTACTCCTCTTCCGTTCCTCCGAGTGAGGCTTATCTATTTCGATTCCTTTCTGAATACAACGTCTGAAGAAGGGTCACCCAGAGAAGAAGAGATGCTATGCTTTCAATTCCTTTCCGAATGCAATCATTGTAGTATTCCTTATTGCTGCGGTTCCTCTTATCGTCAAGAACACTTTCTTCCTTTCTGGATGCAAGTGTGTCCAACTATTTCGCCTTTTTGTATTTAAGTCGAGTGGTGGGCCTCCGTTCGTGAGGGAATGTGAGTTCCAAGCTCCAGGGACTCACCGCCCTCATCACTAACGTAGTCTTCCCTCACTTAAAAATCCCCCACTCCCCGGAGGAGTTCGCTAGGGCGCTTGCCTCTTATTACAAAAAATGGGGGTTAAGGGCGGAAAGCCTCGCCAGCGGGATGGACAGCCCCTCTTTAAATACCCCTTCGTCGAGACGATTTTTACTGATGATAACGACGCCCCTCCCCAGCTCGACTAGGGAAATGGGACTGAGGGAGGGGCAACCAACTTCCTCACTCCTCTTGCAGGGACTGGATGAAAGTCCCCTCTTCAAGTGGGGAGTTCTGGCGCCCCCGACTGCCCACCAGGGGTGTAGTCCCGAACCAATGGGGGGAAAGATGAACGCCTTGGAAGGGAACCCTTCCAGGGCGGGGAGGAGTCAGAGTTATCAAAAACGACAATTCCTTAGACCACGGCTGAGAGAGCTGGGTCTCACCCTCGGGACTGGGGTTCAGGCCCGTGGAGACCCTCCGTAACCCCCCTTCCGCTCGGGGCATCACGGAACGGTTCCGTTCAGGGAACTCCGCTGCGGGTGAAGGGAGAGGTCCCCCCACCTCCTTAAACCCCCGTTAAGCTGACTTCCTCTCCGCTGGCGAGGCTTTACGCCCCCTTAACCCCCTATATAAAATTGCTGAAACGCAACTGGCTAAGCTATCGTTCCTTCAGCATCGACGTTTAAAAACACAGAACAAATAACCTTCTGTGAACCTCTCAAACTTTCCGTGGGCTGAACACAAAGTGAGGTTTGCCATACTTTTCGGTTCTAGGGTCACAGGGAAGATCATCGAGGGTGATTGGGACTTTGCAGTCTATTTTTCTGACCTCAGGCCAGAGTACATATCGGACCGATATACTCCATTGCAAAATACTTGAACGTGAAGGAGGAAACAATTGACGTGGTATCGCTGAACCTTTTCAACAGTTTACCGTGCGCTTTAGTCCTTGACATACTCAGGGATGGTAGGGTATTATTTTACGACGATGAGGAGTTTTTCGTTAGGCAGTGGTTGAGGATGAGGGGAGTTTGTTTGGACTTCATGATAGATTACGAAAAGCTCAATTTACATGAGACGCAGTTAATGGCGGTGAATAGGTCATTGGGGTTATAGATTCCCTTCTGGAGGCTCTGGGAGAATACACCAAGAAGTTGGAGGAATTGAGGTTGGAGGACTGGAGGGCGTTTTATGCCGGGGTTTACTTGCTTCAGGCCCAGGCACAGGCATTGATTGACATAGCCCAAAGGGGATGCTCTGAGTTGGGGCTGAGAGTGGGGGGTTACGTGGATGCAGGTAGGGGGTTAATGGAGGCGGGGATAATAAGCAAGGATGAATTCGATTTCTATAGGCGTGTCCTGGGCTTCAGGAACGTTACGGTCTACGAGTATGCGTCCATAAACTTAGAGATGGTTGAGAAGATAATATCTGGGAAAGAGTTCAAGAAAGTGTATTTATTAGCCCTAAAAATTGTAAATGAGTTAAAGAAGAGGGGTATAGATCCCTAACAGTCTCCCCATCGGGCGTGTCGGGTCTAAAGCGATTGGGCCTTCTGAAGAGTCAGCTCGGGAACTCCTTGAGAGTTCGAAGACGAAGGGATTTTAACTCAGGGGTGCTGGGCTGATCTTCGACGTAAAACCCAAGGAGAGCCTGAAGGAAATGCTCTTACGTGAGGAGGTGAGACATCACCGCTTCGCCTCTAAGGGGATGGAGTTACCACTTGTAGAGCCGAGGACAGAGGCTCGACGTGGCCTACTTGAGACCATCTACCTCCCCAAATCCAGTACGTCCAGCCCTCAGGAACGCAGTACGAGGTCCTGGGGAGTTCCAGAACCAGGTCGTCCATAGCTACGGCCTAGGAGGCCCCGAGGAGCCCCAGTGACCTGACCTTCTAGGTTGACAAAACGAACGACGAGCCTCGCCCTTCAGGGCGGGGTAAAGTCTTTAAACTTAAGAGCACTATCTTTTTCTAAGATGCTTTCCTCTGGTCAACTTCCTGGGGAGTGGGAGCCGACCCCTTCCGCAATGCTGGAGGAGGGCACCTACGAGGTCGAGTGCTCCAACAGGAGGACGAACGTCCTATGTCTCCTCCCAAACGGTTTTCAAGAAAGAAAGTTAAGGAAACTCGCCAACCTCTCTGCTAAGCTGCTCAACCAGTTGAACTACGAGAGTAGACAGCAGTTCCTCCAACGACGTGTGGACTTCGAGGCCACGTGGGACGAGTACTACGAGCAAGGAGGTACCCGGTAGTGCCAACGCATAGGCCGTGATGGGGGAGAACAACGAGGCCTGGTCTTCCCTCTTTTAAAGCTGAAGAAGGGAGGGAGACTGCCACCCCACGTCACACCACCCAGGTACTGGAAGGACAGGGACACGAGGAAGCTCATACTCTTGGTGAGGCAGGACAGGTACGTCGTAGACGAACAGGACCAGCCGGTCCCGAAGGACTTCGACCTGAGTTCGTAGACAGACTGAGGTGGTACGGGAAACAGGGCAGGCTCGAGGTACACTACGACGAGGTCGAGAACGCCTGGTACGCCTCTATCCCAGTCGAGGTGGTCGTTGAATATGATACCTCGAGGAAGTGTGCCCACCACGACGTCCACGTTGAAAGGAAACCGAGGGGGGTAGTCCACTGCCCCCGGGACACAGGCTGCACTCCGACCTCAACGGTGCACTGAACGTCCTCAGGAGGGCAACCGATGTGGTCGTCTCGGCGATGAGGAGACCGCTCTCCTTCCTGGTGGACCACAACCGAGTGGCACCTGTGAAGGGGTGTAACCCTTGAGACCTCGGGGAACCCACGCCCTTTGGGGGGTCAAATATTCTAAACCTAATACGGAAATCAGACCGAATGATCACAGAAATCTGTCCTTCGTCGAGGGAGATGTAGGGGACGTGGAACGGGAACCAGGATTCACGGGTGAAGAGTGGTTCGGATGATGGACGTGAGGATAGGGATCTGCGGCTACAGGAAGGGTGTAAACGTAGACGTGATTGAGGTTCAGCAGACTTTTTACGATATAGTTACCGAGTCCACCGCCGCGAGGATGAGGAGGGACTCCCCCCTTGAGTTCACGGTCAAGGCGTCCCAGGTGATCACTCACGAGAGGACCAGTCCTACCTATAGGAGGATGAAGAAGTTCGTGGGGAATCCGGAGAACTACGGGGGGTTCAAGGTGAACCCTGACACGGAGAGGGCCCTGGAGTACACGTTGAGGGTAGCCAAGATCCTCGGTGCGCGTATAGTGGTCTTCCAGACGCCAGCTTCCTTTCGCCCAACCGAGGAGAACATAAGGGCCGTGAGGGATTTCTCGACCCTATTGGATAGGGGTTTCCTTTACGCGTGGGAACCTCGAGGTGGAGAGTGGAGAGATGAATTGGTGAGGAGGGTTCTGTCGGAAACGGGTTTCCTCCATGCGGTCGATCCCTTCAGGAGGAGGTCCCTCTCTCAGCTGAAGTACTACAGACTACACGGAATAGGCGGTAAGGAGGTCAATTATAGGTATAAGTACACGGAAGGGGACTTCGAAGTCCTAGCTAATGCGTTAGGTGGGGATGTGAACTACGTCATGTTCAACAACGTGCACATGATCAGGAACGCCCTGGAGTTCAAGGAGTACTTGGGAAGCAGGGTAAAGAGGTGAACCCTATCGGCTGAGGGGATGCACTTAATTCCATTCACTGGGAATTCCACTCACGGGTTTCCCTCTAGCTGATTTCCACTTCCACGGGACTTGAGGGATGAGGAGGGGATGAATAAAGCGTGTCGTGCCTAGACTTGGGTAGATATGGGGAAGACTCTACTCAGTTCCTCTAAGTACTCCTGGGCCGTGACCTCCCAGTCATACCTCAGGGAAGATCTGTAGGAGGACTCCCACAGATCCTCCCTCTCCTCCTTTCCCATCCCCAGGATCCGATCCACCTCCCTAGCTGCCGCCTCAACGTCCCCATATTTCACAAGGAAACCGTTCACACCCTCCTGGATTACCTCGGGGACGGAGCCAACAGCGTAACCTACAGCAGGAGTCCCACATGCATTGGCCTCAACCAGTGTCATCCCCCATCCCTCCACGAAGGAAGTGGAAAGGATCACCCAGGCCCTCTGGTAGAGCCTGACCTTCTCCTCCTCGCTCACCTTCCCCAGGAACTTGGCCCCTACCCTCTCTGCTACTTCCCTCACCTGGTCCTCCATTTCCCCTCCACCTGCTACGATCATCTCAGCCCCATTCCTGAGCTTCCCGTATATCCTCAGCGCGTCCAGGGGGTTCTTATACTTCACCATCCTCCCGATCCAGAGTAATGTGGGTCTCCTCGCCTTTTCTCCAGGCCTATACTTTTGGTGGTCCACACCGTTGTATATCACCCTCACCCGATCGCTCTCGACCCCGAGCTTGATCAGCTCCCTCTTCGTGGTCTGGGAGACGGCGATAAGCCTAGGGTAACCCTTGATCCGCCTCTCGAGCCACCTGAGGACCGCTGCTTGAACAGGTGGAAGCTGGTACCTCAACACCTCCTGGTGCACATGGTGGACCAAGGCCAACGTCCTCTCGTTCACCAGGTGGGAGAAGAATGGGACAGCGTGGGCCACGCTGTCAATGGTCACATCGTGCCTCCTAGCCTCCATTATGGAGTGGAGGTGGAGCGTGAAGCCGTTCCCCCTCCTCAGGATCTGGATCCCTTCCAGGACCTCCCTCTCCTTCCTCCCCTTCACCGACTCAGCGAGCCAAGTGACCCTACCCATCCTGGCTATTCTCTTACCCACTTCGTATAGGACCTGTTCGGCTCCTCCAGCTTTGGGGTGTAAGGGATCCCTGTGGTTCACCATGAGGAGGTCCAAGGTCATCGGCCCAAGTGGGAGGTGGAGGCAAAAAAGTTGACTCATGTTGGACCTGTCTCCCCGTAGGGTCCCATGCCGTTCCAGATCGATCTCCATCTCCGTTCCATTGCTGTCTATGGGAGTCCCTAAGAGGAGGTTAGAACCTCGTGGAAACAGTTCCATTACCTTATCTTTACAAAAAATGGGGGTTAAGGGGGCGGAAAGCCTCGCCCTTTAGGGCGGGGATGGATAGCCCCCTTATATTTAAATACTTCTTTATCAAAATTTCATTAATGGCTAGGAGGGGTAATAAAACGATCAGAGCTACAGTTTCCATGAAGATCGCCCTCC
>Ga0081529_114239_pt1 | contig 32884 bp, 39 predicted proteins | sample EchGeymetagenome_FD_71012 | JGI IMG/M metagenome (GOLD analysis project Ga0081529, IMG submission 71012) | Ferrous microbial mat and aquatic microbial communities from Echinus Geyser, Yellowstone National Park, USA - transect B T=78-80 C v2... ...
TCATATACTTTTCCGTCACCGTCCATACCCAGTATGAGACTTTGGCTCCTCCTACCCTTTAACTTATAACTCACTTTTACCCTGAAAATATATAGCCTTTTTAAATGGGCTTTCACTGAAATCAATTTAACCTCCTTATAACGGGAGAGCTTCTCTTTTGCGATTTTCACGGCTTCGCTCACCGAGATGGGCAAGAAAACACCATCATCTTTTACTTTTGTAGAAGAGGGTTCCTTCTCCTCTTCCTTGTTCGTCTCTTCTTTCCTTATTCTCCTGCTATTATCTGTTTTCTTATCGTCCGACACTAACTCTGACGTCAAAGGTATGGGAATATTATACTGCCTTATCATCGCTAATAGCCTTGAGCCATTAATATAGTCTATTCCCTTTTCTTCGGCCTCTTTTAACGCCGAACCACTAACTTCTGATGTTGTGACTATAAGCCCTCTCTTACATCCGTAGTGATCCATCCCGAGAACCACTTCCCTAACCTCTTTTGCACTTACCTTCGTATTTTCAGAGTATCTCTTGACTTGTACACACCACCTATTTCCAAACTTCTCATCGAGAGCAATGATATCACAACCCGCATCATTAGGGCTGCCTGTGACAGAAAGTACTTTTAGATCGAGTATGGGTAGCACTCTTTCCGCTACGAACTCCTCGAAATCTTCAGGGTCTAAAGACCTTAAAATATCAAGTTCATCCATATAACACTATTCAAATATAAAGTTAATTAACTTTGATAGACTGTTCGAAAACATGAAAGAAAGCGCAGTACTTATTGATACTCAGTGCAAAGTTCTACTTCATATCAACAGCGGTTTGATAATAACTCAACCTACTCGTTAACTGCTAATGACAGACAGATACTGACGACTCCCCGCCTTGGAACGGTAGACCCAAAATCACCTCCTCGAAAAAGTCTGAGTAAAGTTGAAACGATTCAAGTAATTCATCCTGGGGCGATTCACAGATCCATCGCGAAAAGCAATGTTGTGCTATTGCATTGTACCAATTCTACCTTACCACCGTTAAGTCGACGCTAATTAACGATTAATTACTCTATCAAGAGTTAAATAAAATAGATCGTCAAAGGAAACCTGAATCGCTCATTTTCGACTAGGCACAAGTATTCATCCGAAAGATGACTAGATCAGCACAAAAGTTCTAAACCTGTGTAAGTATCACAGGACGTGTTATGTTCAGAGACCTCTACTCTCAAGTCGAGGCCGCGACCAAGCTGTCTCTAGTTGAGTTCCTTCAGGATCAGAACTTAAGATCGAGGGTCAGGAAAGCCGTGACAGAGATGTTAAGTTTAGTGGAACAAGAGGGGAAGTCCCTTGTAGATGGGGATGACGTAATGTGGAACCTCGTCAAGTTCGGAGTGATAAGCACGTCTTTGGCCCAAGAGATCTTGGATATTATCGATGTGGTGAATCAGGAAGATGACGCCCTCCTCTACGCCTCTCTGGTAAGGATCATGGAGGACCTAGAGGAGGCCTATCACGCCATCATGTCGCGAAAGGTCAGAGCTCAAGGTAGTTTCAACGACCGAACTCCATGAATACCTCAACTAATGGTTTCAAGAGGGTGCCAACGCTAAGTCCCCGAGCCTTCGGAGATCAGTTCAAGTGCGTGTGGTCGAGATCCTGAGGGACCTCTCATCGAGCTCGCCCTCTCACCTGGCTTATCGCAACCAGGGCCTTGTCTACCTCGTCTTCTGTGTTGTAGAAATGAGTGGATATCCTTATACCCTCCCCTCTAGGGGAGACCACTATTCTCCTGGCCAGGAGTTCCTCAGCGACTTTCCTCGGCTGGTCTACCTTCACTACCACGATTCCTGCTCGTCTGTCCTTGGGTGTAATGACCTCCAATCCGTAGTCCTCCGCTACGTCAATTGCGTGCCCAGAGAGTTCCCGTACTCTCCTCTCCACTTCATCTCTCAGGGGAGTCAACCTCTCTGCCACACTCGCCATGGCCAGGTTAGCAGCTACGTCTATGGTTCCTATCTCAAACCTCCTAGGTCCCTCCTCAATACTGAACTTCTCGGCGTTGAACTCCATGTAAGTTGAACTACTCTTCCACCCGTAAAGGGGAGGGTCAGGAACTAACCCTTTCCTAACGTAGAGGAATCCAGATCCCTGTGGTGACATCATCCACTTGTACCCTCCTGCAACTACGAAATCAGCTCCCATCTCCTTCACGTCCAACTTCAGAGCTCCGGCCGATTGGATGACGTCCAGGAGGAGGAGTGCCCCTACCTTCCTGCAAGCCTCAGCGATCCTTTTGGCATTGAGCGTGACTCCAGTGTTGAAACTGACATGGCTTACGGAAACTAACTTCACGCCCTCCCCTATTTCCTCGACCAGCCTGTCCTCTAACTCCTCAGGGGAAGCCCTAACCAGTTTGACGTTTACGCCCCTCTGGGCAAGTTTGTAGAGGGGATATACGGTGGAGGGGAACTCTAAGCCGTCGGAGAGCACGACGTCTCCCTTCCCCAGGTTCAACCCGTGTATAACCATGTTTGCGCCGAAACTGGTGTTAGGGACGAATGAGACTTCCCCAGGTTCCGCGTTAATGAAGGTAGCCATCTTTTTCCTGAGGTTAGCGAAATCTCCCTCCTCTACCTTATTGACGTGGAGGCTTCCGTGTTGAGAGACTTCATAAAGGTATCGGAAGGCCTCAAATAACGCAAAGGTTGGAGTGGGAGATATGGCGGCGTGGTTTAGGTAAACGTACTCTCTAACTATGGGAAATTCGTCCCTAAGGTGGTACATCCTATCGACCTCCAATGGGGAAATCCCCTCTGTCGGTCAAGGGAGGAATGAAGCCTTCAACCAAAGTTTGTTCTTGACTCAAGGGTCATCACACTCCTAATGATGGGTTAAAATTTAACCTTTCAGGGGTTCGAGAGGTAGACGAAGCCCCTCTAAGGTAGTTCGCGATCGTGTTTACCCGTGGCGTAACTTTTCCTTACTTTTAATTGCTTCTAATTCCACCACGGGCACCCCTCCTAGGGATCACACAGGGTCACCCTCAACTCATTGGGGCTAGTCGAGGGAAACTTCAATACCCTCCCATCCACACCTTTATCACTCCCCAAACCTCGTGAGCAGTGCCCGTCATCAATTAGGGAGATCATCAATAAAAACTACTTCGGTGATACTACATAAACATTACTTGTCAAAACGATATTTAGAAGTGATTAAAAATAACGAGTAGTTACGTAGAAGCGTTACAGTCTCAAAGTCCTCATAGAACTCTCACCTAACTATCTACAAAACCCTCATCTCAGGGTTTCACATGAGTGTAGAACAACTGGTGTTACCCGAGTTAAAACGGGCTCCTGATTGAGCACATGAGCTGGAAAAGTGGGATGCAGAAAGCTCCGCCCTAGGTTCGGTAGAGTCATGTACTAGGACCACTATATTTCCTTTAGAGTCCGCAAGGGGATCAGGGCAGGAGGGCTCCAGGATTCCACGCTCTTCCATGACCTGGTGGGAAGACTCATCGAGAAAAACTTTCCACAGAACATTTCAAGTACTACTAGTCCCCACAGTGATCTTGATTTTCGGGTAGCTCCACGATCCGTTCCTGAAAACCTCATACGGAATCGTATAGCCTAGGGCGAACCTAGGAGATTTGGGAGAAACTATGATCTTGACAGATACCGGTCTGATCTTTTCCATTACCTTCTCTAACCCCTCCTTGTCCACGTGCATCTCGGAGAGGTAGAAATCCTGGACACGCGCCGTCCAGATGATCTCTGGTACGTCGTAAGACATGTCCTCTTTGGTCAGGGCCTGTACGACCAGCGAGGTCTTCCCCAGAACGTACATGAAACCAGTAACGACCTTCCTGACGTGCCACCTGTGGGGTATCACCTTCATGTTCAGGGATGGATTTGCCTGAATCTGCGTCACTGCCCACACGTCCTCTTGATCCGGGGACGAAAGTTTTGCCCCAGGTTTCATTTCAACCTTATCTTCACAGAGCCATCTATGCCTACCAAAATCGTAACAGTGAGGGTCCCTGATGAACTTTCTGGTTTCGGGGATCTCCCCTACCAAGGAGAAGGTAGGCTCCAGAACCTCGCTCAATCTCCTGATCTCCTGTTCTAAGGTTCTATCTGCGAAGGCTATCACGGAGAACAGCTTTTCCTCCAAATCCCCTCTGAAGATGCTCATGATCGGATGGAGAAACCCCTTAGCTACGTCGTAGCTGATCTTGGCGTTCTCAAGCATCAAAAACACCTTCCTCAATCCTAAACCCTCGGAATATACTGCTGGGAATACTGTGAGCCCGTCTCTCGTCACCAACTGAGACACCTCCCTCTTTATCTCCAGGGAAGGTCTTCCGAGGAAGTCAGAGAGAGAGTTAGGATTGGGACCGCACTTGGCTAAGGCCTCTATGAGGCTGGCACTGTCCAGCATCAAGAAGTTTTGTTTTAATTGAACATAAGCTTTTCTAGATTAACGGGTTGTATTATGACAAATTATACTATCCTTCCCTCTGAAACACCTTGGCTACACTTTTTTTGACCTCACCACCACAGACGTCACAGCTCTTTACAGGCTCCTTAAACACCTTACCGCATCCCTTACAGACATAAGAGTAACTCCTGACCTCCTCTGCTTTTCTCCCGAGCCTCACAGGCTGAAATCTTATTCCTAATCTGATGAGGGCGTTCTGAATTGCAAAGTCGTCTGTGAACACCACGGCCGGGCTCAAGTCCACAGCCAGAGCTATAACAGATTTATCGGTTTTAGACAAGCTCCTCTCGTTGAGTTCCCTCAGTACTTGATCTACCTTCCTTAAGGCCATCTGGGACGGTTCCATGATTATTACCTTATTGGTTATCATGGAGAAAGAAAGGCTCCCCAAAGATGAGGAGTCCCTCACTTCCTCTATCACCAGAGGAGTAGTGTAAACTTTTTCAAACGAGTTTTGCAGGCCTCCAAAGAAGCCCGCTGTGTCGAACACTACCCTTTCCACGGTATTATACCTCTAAGCGGGTCTACCTTCTTAAATCTCAGGATAATAGCTTTTTTGGGTGAAGGTTCGATCGTTACCTCTTCTCCTGTGAAGATGTAGTCCACTATGTCACCGTCTGAGACTAGCCTCGCCTTCTGTCTGTGACCCTTGTCCTCTAGTCTCAGCTTGATGTTGGTTCCTGGTATCACCAGCGCCTTAAGCGGAGAGAGTATCGGCCCTACAAAAGATACCTCCATAACCCCTTTACTCAGGACGTATACACCTGTAACCGACATGCTCCAACCGGAGGATCCCTGGGGAGTTGATATAAGGACGCCATCGCCCTCCATAACGAAGTGGTTTCCCATGAAATCCAGGGACAGCAAGATACTTTCTGGTTCATCGTATAATACCCCAACCTCATTGAAGGCGTCCAGACTCCTTCCGTGGTATCTCAACCTGAGTAAGTCGTACTCTTCCCTAAAGTACTCCCCAGACAACAGTTTAGCCAGAGCTTCCTCCACCTCGGAGGGTTCCACATCCATGAGGAACCCTCTCCTCCCGGCCTTCACTGCTATGACTGGCTTGTCTAACTTTATAGCCTTTAGGAGCGTTCCGTCACCTCCTACGGCCATCACGACTTCCTCACCCTCGTCCACTAGAGTAATACCAAGTCTCTTTGAGGCGTCCTTGATTCTAGAAATTATGGGTTCAACTAGCTGTGAGTTCTTGGCCACTATTTTCAGCTTCATGGTGTGGGGATAAGAGAACAGAGAAAGTTAAAACTCTTCACTGCGATGGAGATATTTACCCAGTAGATAATTGACCAGTCATGATTCGTGGACTGAACGTATTCTTTGCTAGGGCGATCTATGCACTGAGCTGGTTCTATTTGGCTCCGGAGATCCCAGAGCTGATATTTAGGTTTCACGAACCACAGACCTTTTCCGGTCTCATCCCTTTATCCTTTTTCCTGGGCTCAGGTATCATGCAGCTCCCCGCAGCTTTTGTGGGAAGTAAGATAGGCCAGAGGAACTCCCTAGTCCTCGGATTGGTGATCATGTCAGCCTCCTCGTTCTTGCTTTCAGTTGCATGGAATTTCAATCTCCTGTTGCTCTTTTACGCCTTGGGCGGTGTGGGAGCCTCATTCTTCTTTTCATCAGGGGGAGCGATAATCTCGTCCCTCAACAAGGAGAGGGTGTCCCTGGCCTTAGGTCTATATAACTCACTCTTCTGTGTAGGAGGTATCGTGGGACTCAATTGGGGCGTGGTGGATGAGTACTTGGGTTTCTCCTTAGGTAGCGTGGCTGTTGGAGTGCTCACCCTGCTCTCAGCCCTTCTGAACCTGAGACTCCCCAACAACTCCTCATCCTGGTCATCTGTGAAGAACAGAAGGGTCTTGATCCTTGGTCTCTCAACCGCTGGGGTGTGGGGTGTCTATTACGCCGTCGGAGAACTCTTCCCCTCGTTCCTCGTCTTTTACCAACACGGCGAGCTACTGACCAGCTCAGCGGTGACGAGTCTTCTCCTACTATTCTCCGCAATAGGTGGAAGCCTAGGAGGATTGGGAGACAGATTCAGCAGGATGAGGTTGTTGTTAGTTTCATCAGTTCTAACCTCCCTTTCTCCCCTCTTACTTTATACCCCCGCTTACGTTTTAGGACTCGCGATCCTAGGGATCTCAAACGAGATGGCCATCTCAGTCCTTTTCTCAATGGTGGCGTTAGAGGGAGGAGTGGTGAACTCCAGCGTAACCTTAGCTGAAGTCAACTCATTGAACATCTTCTTTGGAACTTGGTTAGAGTTTCTTGCAGGTTTTCTCGGATTCTCTGCCTGGATAGCCCTCTCCGTGGCGGGGCTCTTGCCCCTCCTACTTCTTCTCACCCTCAGGAACCGCACCTAAGGTAGACATCTATGTGAAATACCTTGCTCTCATTAACTATCTCCAGTTCGCCTGTGGCGTTCACAAGCCTGACTTTGTAAACTTTCTGCCTGGGCCCTCCGTTAACCCTTATGGTCGCCCAACTATTCACACCGGTAATCACGATGGTGCACTTCCCGTTTATCCTCACCTTCACACTGTGGGACGGCGGAATGCGGATTCTGTCTTCCGTAAACGAGTCCCCAGGATACTCCAAAGCTCCTTTTAAGAGCTTCCTGTAATACCTGAACCAGAGCAACATAAGAATGGGGGCAGGAAGGCCAATCAGTAAAAGGGTAGACTCAGGCACCGCTGACATGTCTCTCCTCGAGGTTAAAGCGTTTTCCTGAATTTTATTCTGTTTATAGAAATGTACACCTCTGACCTACTATTCATGATTGTTGTCGGAAAGTTTAAATAGTATAAATTTGTCACTCTCTTGGTTAGCATGGGAGAATACGACATTATTGTTATAGGAGGAGGTCCTGTAGGTCTCTTCGGAACGTTCTATGCAGGGCTCAGGGACATGAAGGCTCTCCTCATAGATTCACAAGACGAGCTGGGAGGACAGCTCGTGACTCTATATCCAGAGAAGATGGTCTACGACGTGGGAGGGTTCGCGGGAATCCAGGCCTATGAGCTCGCCCAGAGGCTCATAGAGCAGGCTAAGATGTTCTCACCAGACGTGAGGACCAAAGAGTGGGCAGATGTGCTTCAGAGGACTCAAGATGGCATATGGGTCGTGAAGACCGACAAAGGTGGGGAATATAAGGCCAAGAGCGTAATGATAGCAGCAGGGATAGGGAAAATAACACCCAGTAGGTTAGGAGCCAAAGGGGAAGTGGATTATGAGGGTAAGGGAGTGTACTACACGGTAAGGAGGAAGAAGGATTTCCAGGATATGAGAGTGTTAATAGTAGGTGGTGGAGACTCAGCAGTAGACTGGGCCCTCACCCTAGCACCTATTGCCAAGTCAGTCACGCTAATACATAGGAGGGATCAGTTCAGGGCACACGAGAGGAGCGTTAAGGAAATGTTTCAGGTTGCCAAGGTCTACACGTGGCATGAGCTGAAGGAAGTTAGGGGAGATGGCACGAGGGTCACACAGGCCGTTATATTTGATAACAGAACCAAGGAGGAGAAGACGTTGGATGTTGATGCAGTGATAATAAGTATAGGCCATAAGGGGGATCTGGGTAACATGACTAAGTGGGGGTTAAACATGAAGGGAAGAGACATAGTGGTGAACCCGAAAATGGAGACCAACTTACCGGGGGTTTACGCTGTAGGGGATATCGCATCTGTGGAAGGGGCACCCAAGCTGGCTCTCATAGCTGTGGGGTTCGGTCAGGCTGCAGTGGCCGCAAGTATGGCAAAGAAGTACATCGACCCGAACGCCTCCGTCTTCGCTGGCCACAGCTCTGAGATGGATAAGTTCAAGAAGTGAGAATTTTCTTCAGTTCGTGAACCTACACTTTCACTTCTCTTGTTGTGTTCACTACGTGATCCTATGTGGGGACTTAGCCTTCCAGCGCTCACCTAGCTTTACCGTGAGTTGGTCGTGACGCTCCTTGCAGCCCAACAGGATAGAGCCTATCTCCCCTTTTCCTTCCAATTGAAAGATTAAAAGCTGGACATCTTCACGCAAGACAGGACTCGACGGTTCAAGGGCTTACCTTGAGCCTGCCTGAGGAAAGTGAAACTTTAACTCTTCAACTCCAATGGTAAATCTGTGGGCAACTTCCCTTGTCACTAAGGTTTGTGACGGAGGTGAGCACTTACGCTCTGTGCAAAGGTCCCTAGGAGGGAGTTTCAGAAGTGGAAGGGTAGGATAAAGAACCTGAGGGGTTACGAGGTAAGGAGGGACGGCGAATTCCTACTGGTTCCAGTGTCTGAGCCGACCAAAGAACTCGAGGTGGTGGAGTGCAATCCCCTGGAGGTCAGGACAAAGAGGCTCAACGAAGTGATACCTGGAGCTTCCTCGTTCTATGTGATAGGCGACATAGCCATAGTGTCGTATAAGGGAAAAGAGGATCCGAGGAGTGTAGGTGAGGCCATAATCAGACTTGTTCCCAGGGTGAGGAGTGTCTTTCTGAAGAGGAGAGTAGTCGGGGAGTTGCGGTTGGGGGAGTTGATTCCTATAGCAGGAGAGGGAAAGACGACCACCTCCTTCGTAGAGGGACGGATCTCCTTCTTCGTAGACGTCTCGAAGGTATATGTGAATCCCTCCTTGGCAATAGAGAGAATGAAGGTGTCCGAGAGAGTAGATAGAGGAGATTTGGTCCTCGACGCCTTCACGGGGTACGGGGCCTTTGCCCTCCATATGGCCAAGAGAGGGGCATACGTGGTAGCAGGTGACCTCAACCTAGACGGATTAATCATGGCTATTAAGTCAATCAGGTTGAACGGAAACAAGTTCACGGTGGACCTGGTTCACTACGACGCTAATTTCCTCCCCTTCAGGGACGCAGTGTTCAAGCTGGTGATAGGGGACAATCCGTCAATGATAGATAGGTTCATCGGGGAACTCTGTAGGGTGACTAGAGGCACACTACTCGTCTACAGGCTGGGCCCTCCTCAGGAGGGTTGGGAAAGAGTCAATGAGTACTCTAAGGACCTCATCATTGCTAAGAGGGAGATCCGATGCCACCAAGAAGACTCTGACCACTCCTCCCCTCAGTTCCCTCACCAAATCCCTATTTAGATCACCAGCGGACTTGTCGGCCTTTATTAGAATCGTGGCGTCCGAGATGAACGAGGACTTCCTCACGATCATCTTTACCGTCGAAGTCATGGTCAGTCCGGCACTCCCCCTGCCCTTGACCAGCTCGGTGAAGTTCTGCGTAGACACTAACAAGTATCCGTATCCCTCCGATCTTAGAACCTCCTTTACCTCAGAGGACAACGAACTGGCACTCTTGTCTGCCTCCACGCAGATTATGCAGTCTCCCCTCAAGGTGAGGAAATTTTCAGTTGTAACCTCAAGTGTACTCCTATGTTTTGCCAGGACGTTGGGATGTCCTCTACAGGTTATCACTTCAGTCCTTATCAACGGACTTCAGGATGAAGGTTCTTCCCCTCACCTCTATAAGTTCTCCCCCTACCTCTCCAGCAACCTTACGGGCCACTTCTTCCCTGTCCAAGGTCTTGTCCAGGATCTTAACCTTAACTAGACCGTGATCCTTCAGGTGTCTGGCTATCTCACTCTTCAGTTCCTCTGTTACCCCTTTCTTCCCTATCCTCACCTCCGCCCCCTGAGATCGAACTTCGTCTAAGCTTCTCCACGTTCTTCGTGTCGTATCTTCTCACCCATCCACACAATAGACATGTCCTTACTAAAATCTTTGATTTAATCCTCCTCCTCTCGGTAATCCCAGGAATGAGTGGTGCGAAACACCTTCTGCAGAACATTCCCTTGTACTTCCTCGGCAACTTCACCTGAGCTTTCCTGGAGTACTCTACGGCTAGTTTCACGTAAGCCCTCGCCAGGTAAAGATCACCTTCATTAGCTAACCTGACCGCCCTATCTATGAGTTCCATGGATCTCCTGAGGACTGCCCTCCTGTTCATAAAATTCATAACTTTCTTGGCTCGAGTAGAAATAAAGAACCATGGATATAATACTGTTAGATGCGTCCCTAGAACTGGTGCCCGATTCCATAAGGAATCACCCAAGCGTGATTAAGAACAGTGAGAGGTTCGGAAAGGATCCAGGGAGAACCTTACTAGACAAGTCCCTTCACTACCACGCCATGACTTACTTACCAAACAGGGAGAAGAGAGGTAGGCCAGATATACTCCATTCATCCCTCGTTCTCCTACTCAGCGAACCGAGCTTCAGGGGTGACCTCTACATCCACACGTTGGAGTCGAAAATAATAAGGGTAGACAGGAGGATGAGACCCCCAAAAAACTACCTTAGATTTGTAGGGCTGATGGAACAACTGTTGGTCGAGGGAAGAGTTCCCCCTCGGGGTAATCCGCTCATGGAGTTGCTTGACATGAGCTTGAAAGAACTAGTGGAGGAGAGAGGACTAGTTCTCCTCCATGAGGAGGGAGAGAGGAGAGGCGTGAGGACGCTATGCGGTGAGAAAGCGTTCCTCGGAGTAGGGGCCTTTCCTCATGGAGAGTTTTCAGAGGAGGTGACGTTACTAGCTAGGGAAACGGTATCCATAAGTGAACACGTCTTAGAGACTCAGAACGTCATCTGCAGGCTACTCTGTGGGTGTTCTCTGAGTCATTTGGGCTGATACTTAGCCTTGGCGTATATTATTCCGCCCGGAGAGGGGACCAGCTCGACGGTCTCAAAGTCGTAGCTCTCCAGGATCTTCTTTAGGACCATGGAGGCACAGAACGTAGACTCAAGGCTGAACCCAGTACCGGTCAGCCTCAGCTCTACCATATCGTCGTCTACTCTCTTGATCTTCATGTCTTTGATCGGGAGTGCAGACTTCACTCCCTCGTAAACTACCAGAAGCTCTTCAAGGCTAGAGGCCCTGGACTTCAGGTATGAGGCCAATTGCTGGCCTGCCCCTTCGCATATGGTCTGAAAGGCCTTCTGATCTTTTTCGTATGCCAGCTTGGCCAGGCTCTCTATATACCAGGAGGTTATGGGTATCACGTCCAAGTCCTTGAATATCTTGTGTAGCTCCACTAGGTCTTGGAGCTTCGTGGAGTCCTCTCCACTCCTTATCATCTCCAACATGGCCTTCAAGGCCAAGTTCGTCAGAGAGTATATTGTGTAACCTTTGGATTTAGCCTCCTTTTCCAGCTCCCTGATTAGGTCACTGTCAGCCGCTATGTTAATCCTTGGCAACTCTTATCCATAATTATGTACATTTCAACACTTTATAAAACCATTGTAGATTTGTTTAATAGAGGAAGGTCAATGTGGTGTGAAGGCTATTACATCGTAGATGATGAAGAGTATTAGAGCTATGATGAAACCCCCTAAGTACCAGTTGTCGTCCGCAAAGAGTGCCTTTATAAGATCTAGGAGACCGTTTATCTCTTTCTTCTCGGCCATGAATATGGGTCTCTCCGTGAGGTTATAAAAGTTACTTTTATTGTTTTTATAAAAACGCTACTAACTACGTTAACCATAGCAGACTCGAGGTGAGAGCTCCAATCTAAAATTAGGTTTCTCAAATCCCGAAGAGTAAACAGACCGTAACAGTGGTTATTAGATTTCACCTCACCTAAGGCCCGTATCCAAGAGAAAATTCCATACCTGGTGCTGCAAAAAGCGGTCTACGAAGCTCGGAGATCTCGCGATGAGCTTCTCGATTGAACCTGTACACTGCTAACATAGTCGACCGAATAGACCGTTCCCATCCCACCTTTCCATTTATTAATATCCGCTCTAATTATACATGGGTAGGGATGGAGTGGTGATGTGGCTTGATTCCGACGGAAAAGCTAAACTCCGCCTCCAGAGTGTTCCTTTACTCAGGGATAGTGCTTTTACCCCTCTCCATCTTAGAGATCATTTACGGTAACCTGTTCTCGTCTTATATACTTCTTGCGGACGCCTATCATGGGTTCATAGACTCCTCGACAGCTTTTCTATTCTCCGTATTACTCAAGGTAATCTACAGGAGAACGAAAAGGTTCCCGCTAGGTCTCTATAACCTGGAGAGCCTGGCTATGCTCATGGTGTCTGCTCTAATACTCCTCCTTTCCGTCTCCGTTCTCTTGCAGAGCTTTAGCCGAGAGGCTAGCACACCGTCGTGGCTCTCGTCCTTGGCCTGGGCGGGAGGTCTTGTCACGTTGGGGATATATCTTTTAGAGCGAAGGTACAACTGGCTCCAGCTAGTTCGAGCCGACATGCTACACAGCAAGCTCGACGTTGTCCTGGAGGTCCTTAGTGGGGTTGGAATCATTGTCGGGAACTATTTCCTAACAATAGCCATAGTAACTACCATAGTCGGATTTATACTCGTAGACACCGCCAGAGAGGTCAAGGAGGCTATCCTCTCCCTAGTCGGAGCGAATTGTAATAGTCCCCTGGCGGAGAGGATTGAGACGATACTCTCCAGCTATGGGTTCAACGTAGCGAGGGTGTATGTGAGGAGGCTGGGATCATTTTATATGATCCATGTGATAGTAAGGATGCCTTCCGAAACTCCGCTATCTAAAGTCTACAAGGAGAAGAAAAAGGCCGAAAGGATAGTCCAAACCTTCGATGGCGTGGCCGTGATAGACGTCAGGGCAGTCCCGACAAAGGTTGATAGGCTGAAGAAGGAGGTGAGGGGAGTTGGAGTTCCCAGAGCTAATACGATTAATGAGAAGAGTGGGCCCGGACATACCTCTGTTGAGTGAGCTCACCAAGTTGAAGCAGGACGAGATCTTGTCCCTCCTGTCCAGGATCAAGGGTTTGTCTTTCACCCCCATTCCAGCCAATAGGTTCATGAAACTGAAGTTTAGCTCTAGAATTTACACTAGGAAAAGCGTAAAGACCGACCTCTCCTTTCTGTTTGACAAGGAGGGCGTAGAGGTAGTACGCTTCGAGAACTTTTCTGGCATCCCAGAGACCTATGACTACGATACAGACACATGGAACTATGACGGTTCCATCAAGGCTACTCCCCTTGTCCATGATTTCCAATATGAGGGAGAAGTTGAACCAATCGATTTTTCTACCCTGAGGTCTCCCAAGTCTATGACTGATGTACTGAGGGAGGCGAACAGTAAAGGCCTGATCCAATGTTACGTTGTGGATTACGGAAGCCGGGAGTTCCTTCTGGATGTGATAACGTTAAATCCAGAAGTGAAAGAAGCCTTTCAATATTTTCCGTTCATAAGATTTGTAGCCCACCTGAGAGGAGACGAGGCTACATTTTATCTCATAGAGCTGTTCATGCCGGAGGCCCACTTGAGAGAAGTGGCGGAGGCCCTAGAGGAAGTCAGGGATCAAGTGAAGATATTGTTCGCTCCAAGATCCTTCAAGTATGTCAGGAGAGTTTGATTATACGACGTCCAAGGATTTAACCTTGGGAAGGACACCCCTCTCGAACGTCATGTTGTAGAAGGTCCGTAAGCCTTTCATTACCTGATCTTCTGGGACATTATACTCCTGAATGTCAGCCCAAATGGTCTTCTCCACCACCTCCCTATCCATGGTAACTCCCTGAGACTCGCTCATTATCTCAAGGTCTCTGGGTATAACCCTCTCTAAGTTCTTCTCCGCGAACTTCTTGCTCCTCTCATACAGCTGTCTGAACTTCACTGCCACATCTCTCCCTAACTCCTTGGATATCACCACCATACCCATGGGCATAGGAGAACCTCCAGACCGATCACGCCACATATCCCACATACTCGTCACCACGTTAGGCGTTACACCCAGCTTCTTCAGGGCGTACATCATCTTTATCTCGTGAACTGCCACCAATACGTCGCCCTGTTTCCCCAATGCCTTGATCTCGTCAAGAACTCTAGGTATGATGACTAACCTCTTGTATTTTCCTATGAGGAGACGATACAGGGTGAAGGCAGTGGTGTTGGGGCCGTGGACTATCAGGACCGAGTTCTTCACATCCTCTATTCCAATCTTGGTAGCTGAGAGGATGGGCATCCCCGTTATTCCATCTATGGCAGTGGCGACGGCGTTACCTAGGATAAAGTAATCGTCCTGAATGTAAGGGTACATGGCGGCTGAGGGTACAGAAACGTGAACTTCCTTGGATAGTACCTTCATATTTACGTCCTGAACTGTTGGTATCACCTCGAACTCCAGGTTAAGACCCTCCTCCCTCACCCAACCCTCCATCATGGGAATGAAAGGGTAGAGGTCACCTGAATCTGCCAGTGCACCAATCTTAATTGTGACCATGGATAACGAACTGGCAAGGGGAGTAAAAAATGTTGGTTTGTGTTGGTTCAACAAACGGGGTAAAGGTGGAGGCAGTGAGAGAGGCCCTGATGGAGGTTTTACCCAACGCTGAGGTTAAGACTCTGAGTGTGGACTCGGAAGTGTCACCACAACCGTGGTGTCACGAGACCTACTCTGGAGCTAGAAACAGGGCCTTGAAGTCCCTCCAGGAAGGTTGCGACGTAGGAGTGGGCATAGAGGGAGGGGTATGTGTAGAGAGGAACAGAGTGCTGGCCTTCGCTGTGATATACGCGGTAGGGAGGGACGGCACAGAGAACTTCTCCACTTCTCCCTGGTTCGTCCTGCCTCCTTCCTTAGCTTCAAAACTATTTGAAGGTAAGGAACTGGGAGAGGCTACGGACCTGGTTTACGGCAGAGTTGGCTCCAAATATCATAAGGGAGCAGTTGGGATTCTCTCCAAGGTTATCGATAGGAGGAGGTTATACAAGGATGCCGTGATATTGGCCCTATACCCCTTCTACAACAGGGAGATCGGTGAGAGGTAATTGACGCTCAACGGTATAGAGGAAAAGATCTAAGGACAATATGCTGAGAACTGTATGCTCCCTGAATGTTCTGGGAAAGAGAGGGCGATGAAACCCTTGAAGTAAAAAGGGTTCCGCTTACGACTCTTCAGGACTCTTGGTGGACTGCCTTAACCACGCACGAGGCTCTCTGCTTCGTGGCTCCACCTTGCCTCCATCCGATTATTGACAGAAGAGGCACTACCAGTCCGCTCCGACTGCTCATGGAATTTCCAGTTGGAGGGCGGAGCCCACAGGAACTGTTGGTGTAAGACCCTGAGGGTGTGGGACACTTGTTACCCGTAAGGACAGCCTACTGGGCAGAGACTTACATCATCAACCTTGGCTTCAACCTAGGGGTCTCGGTTACACTTACAATTCCGTGACCGTCATTGAATCAGTGCCCGTGACGTATATTTAAACCGCGAGGACTATCCGTTCACATCCTCACGTAGGCCTTCCAACCCCGAACCTTCGAGAAAACGTGTACACTCATGCGGGAAAGGATTCAGCCGACGAGCTTCCTGAACAGCAGACCTATTTCTGGAAGCTTGACGGTCTCGTGCTCGGAGGGCCTAGGTACCGTGGAGAGATAGATTCCGTATTCCTCGTGTTCAGATTCTGACGGAGCCTTGGGTTCCCCGAAGGGGGAGAACACGATGAACTCGTCAGCTGCGTTGACCATTTTCCTCAGGGCAGAATCGACCATGGAGTAGGCTTTACACTTATCTAAAGAACCCCTGTGCAGTTCCACGTCCAGGCCCACTATACCAGCTATGACCGGCCCCCTGTTTAGGGACTCCAGTACGGCTTCAGTCACTTGGTTGAGCTCGTCCTCCAGTCGAACTTCATGAATCTTTAAACTCACTATCCCAGTGGTAGGGTCAGAAATAGGCACGTTCACTAACGTCGCCCCGGTGGCCTTAGCCAGTTCAGGAACTCCCTCATTCGGCTTTCCAGAGTAGTCCATTCCCAGTACTGAGAGCCAAGAACTCTCGTGGGTCTGAGGTCTCCTATTCACTACCACGCCACGGAAGGTACTCCCGAACAGACTCATGAGGAATCTAGGGTTACACTTCATGAAGCTAGTATAACTCAGTCCGTCAACGCCTATGAGGAGTGCCTTCATTTCACTCGCCCAGCAAAGATTTCAGCCTTATCTCTATCTCCTCCCTTGGTACTGCTCCTATTACCTCATCTACTGGTTCTCCGTCACGGAAGAAGATGACCGTGGGGAGGCTCATCACTCCGTATCTGCCTGCTATCTGGGGGTTCTGATCTGAGTTAACCTTCCCGAAACCAACCTGAGGGTAATCCTTGGCTAGTTCTTCGATGACTGGAGAGAGGATGAAACATGGGGCGCACCACTCGGCCCAGAAGTCAACGACAGCGATCTTATGCTCCCTCAGGAAGCTATCAAAGTTCTCAGAGTCCAGATGTACGACTTCTCCTCCCTTCTCCATGTTCCTGTTTTCGCTCATCATCTGTTTAATTTTTTTCCTTAGGAGAGCCTCTAGTTCTGGATCCCTTTCTGTGCTCATATCTCACATTAACTCAACAGAGTTTAAAAAGTTTATATTGGTGAAACAAAAATAATGTATCATGGACAACCCAGTGATAGTGGGAGCAGGGATAACAGGTCTTTTGACGGCCTACCTGTACGGAGGCCCAGTGACTCTCGTGGATATGGGCAAAGGAAGGACGAACTCCCATAATAGTCTGTGGACCGTTATTCCGAACCTGTGCGGTGACTTGAGAGGGGAATGTGAGTCCTCCATGAAGTACTATGGGATAATGTGCGAGAAATTCAAGGTTCATTGTTCTCTCAAGGCCGTCATAAGGGTTCCCCCGAGGGGAGGGGAGACCCTTGATTCTCAAGAGGTTGGGAAGTTGGAGCCCCTCCTCAGAGGTCACGACGGGGAGCTCGTGGGGGAAGGTCTATTTATACAAGGAGACGATTTCCTTAACGCGCTCATGGAGAGGATAGACGGGAAGTTCGTTAGGGCAAGGGTTGTGGGGTTGCTAAGGGAAGAGGGAGTAGTTTCAGGCGTTAAAACCGACCGCGGGAGGATCTGGGGGAGTCACGTTATCTTGACGTTGGGGCACGATCCCTTGAACCTGCTTGGGAACTTCGGGATCAATGTTCGCCCGCTTAAGGGGCACGTGGTGGAAGCAGGCAAGCTCGGAATGAGGAACATCCTCATGCTAGAGGACAGGTTGGGGGTGGAAGGGCCTGAATCTGCACTCTTGAACGGGGACTCGCAGGAGTCCTCAGATCCATCCGTAAATAATAGCCAGGTAGAGAGAACAGTCCAAGTGTTCAAGAAGTACTTGAGAGTTACACTGGAAGTCAGGGAAGTGAGGGTCGGCTTCAGGGCAGTCTCTCCAGACGGCAGACCATTACTGATGAGGCCCTTGAGCAATGTGGCAATCGCCACTGGGTTCAGGTTCGGATGGGCGTTGGCCCCACATCTGGCAAGAGAGACTCTAAAGGTCTTGGGCTTACCCCAGCGAGTTAACCTTTAACGCGAGTTTCTCGAGTTGAATGCGGATGAAAGTCTCAGTTTTAGTATCAAAGAAGGATCCGGTGGGCCAGACTGTAAAGAAGCTTGGTTACGGCTTTGATGAAGTGGAAGAGGACGTAACAGACTTCACTTACTCCAAGGGAGACGTCATCGTGGTCCTCTCCAGGCACGAGAGTTCCAGTAAGATCCCCACCCTTACGGTACATCATGTGGGAAACCCAGGAGGGACTCCCATGGGAGGTGAACCCAGGCAACTGGGAGTAGCGCATCCCAGGCTCCTGACTTCGATTTTCAGGGAGTTAAGGAAACTGAACCTAGGAGTAGAGATAGAGATTGAGGCAACCCACCATGGACCTACACTTCGGGGAGTACCCGTGATCTTCGCTGAGGTGGGTAGTGACGAGACTATTTGGAGGAATGAGACATTAGTTAACAGATTCGTGGAGTCGGTACTAAGAGGGATAGAGGGGGTCAACGAGGTAGATTGTAGAAACGTTGTCCTGGTGTACGGGGGACCCCATTATTCCAAGACAGCAAAAGGTCTTGCACTAACAAATTGTATATCCCATATTATTTCTAAGCATTTTATTTCCGAATTAAATTCGGAAGTCATACATCAGAGCATCGAACGAAATATTACAAGACCTAATACCGCTATCCTAGATAGTATAAACCGTGAAAGAAGAGAATTCATAACCAATTTACTTCGCCTTAATAACATATCTATTGAGTTTAGATAACAGTTGTGGTGATATGGCAGGGGAACCAATTGACAAGATCTTGAAGTTGCTGGAGTTTCTCTCTATGAATGTGAAGCTAGCATTGGGGACCGAGATACCGTGTGCAGATATGTCGTCTAAGTCCAAGATGTGACCTAAGGCTGCCCTTATGGGGTCATAGTGACTTACGGCAACAACCACTTGACCTTCCGGTAAAGACTGAAGGAACTCTAAAATTCTCCTCTTCAAGCTCTCCCACGGTTCCAGATCTCTCACTTCCAATTGTCCCCTCATTATCTTCAACTTCCAATGATCATTCGGATCGAACCTCCTGTTATTCAATTCTCCAAGCCACCTCTCCCTCAGTCGTTCGTCTATTATTGGGACCAGTCCTAGCTCATCCCCAATCAATTGAGCCGTTTGATAGGCCCTCATGACTGGGCTGGTGAAGATCTTGTCCACCCTCAACTTCTTGAGCTCATGAGCCGCTCTCTTAGCTTGTTCCCTCCCCTCTTCAGTCAAAGGGTAGTTGTTGGTGTCGTGGGACAGAATCTTTTGGATATTGGAGACGCTTTGGCCGTGTCTCACCAGGATCACTAGAACCATGGTTAACTCTATTGACGCAAACCATTTTAACTTATCTCCACAGCCCTTTAGGAGTTTGGGCCTTCATAAGATTTCTAAGACTTCTTTTCATAAGATTTTACGGGAATCAACTTTTAATTGAAGACCCACAACAGAGTTATTGTGGGTCTATTTAAGAAAAACAAGGACTCAATCTCGAACTTGTTTAAGATCATGTTCACCACCGACATTCACGGATCCGACGTAATTTTTAAGAAGTTCCTCAATGCCGGGAAGATGTATAAGGTAGATGCGTTGATCATAGGAGGAGACATAGCAGGTAAGGCCCTAATACCGGTCGTGGAGATCGGAGAGGGAAAGTACGAAATAGACGGCAAAGTGTACGGCCCCGAGGGAATGAAACAGATGGTCGATAACATAAGGAAGGAGGGAAACTACTACGTGATTGTAGACAAGAAAGGATTAGAGGACCTCAAGAACGACAAGAGGAAAGTAGATGAAGCGTTTAGGACGGCCATGAGTGAGGTCGTCAGAGGATGGGTTAGAGTAGCAGAGGAGAAGCTGAAGGATTACAACATACCTCTATACGTAAACTTGGGGAATGACGATCCAACGTACCTATTCGAGATACTCGACGAGAGCAAAATAATGAGGAGATGTGAAGGGTTGGTAGTGGAACTTGGAGGTCACGAGATGATCTCCTTTGGGTACGTCAATCCTACTCCTTGGAACACGCCTAGGGAGTTACCAGAGGATGAGATATACAGGAGGTTGAGGGATGAGGCCTTGAAGCTCAAGGATCCTTACAAGGCTATATTTAACGTGCACGCTCCACCCTTAAACACCAACCTAGATCTAGCTCCACTTTTGGACGACAATTTGAAGCCTGTAGTAAGAGGAGGAGAACTAGTCATGGTTCACGTTGGTTCCTCGTCCGTCAGGAAAGTCATAGAGGAGTTTCAGCCTCTCATAGGCCTTCACGGTCATATCCATGAGTCTAGGGCATTCGATAAACTAGGAAGAACCCTGGTGTTGAACCCAGGGAGTGAGCACTCGGAGGGCATCCTTCACGCGGCTTACGTGGTCCTTGAGAGTGATAAGGTCAAGGCCCATCAGTTCATAATAGGTTAACCACGAAGGTGCTTTGTAGGCTGTTCAATTTTCTTAGACGGTGAATCCAATGAGTTTTCTTAAATTCAAAATCTAGTGTAAGATTAAAAGTAGACCTCACGTCGTCTCTGCTAAAAATTGAAGTATCTCACAAACCACCACGAAGGACAATGTTTTTTAACGGTAGAGAGAAACTAGTCCTATGACGGTCAAAGTATCCCAAGTTTCTTCCAGGTTAGTAAAGGTGATAAGAGATGAGGATCCTGTATTCCTGGCGGCGGCGGAGATGAGAAATCATAACATGGGCTCTATGCTGGTTGTGGATAACAAAGGAAAAGTAGTAGGAATAATAACCGAAAGGGATGTAGTGAGAGCTGCAGCTGAGAAAAGGGTCGAGTCTCGGGTCTCTGAATATATGACGGAGGAAGTGAAGGGAGTCACAGAGGACACGACAGTGGAGGAGGCACTTGCAGTTATGTTAGAGAATGGATTCAGACATCTACCAGTGGTCGGTAAGGATGGGAAGGTAACCGGCATAATCTCCATAAGGGACTTGGCCAAGGCACTCACAGACTCGCATTTTCTTCAGTATGGGAAGGAGTGGGTCGACGTGAAAGGTTCCGGGATGATCTGTCCCGTGTGTGGTCTTGAAATAGACGAATATGGCTACTGTAACTGCGGCACAGGCTCGAGCTAAACTTTTAAGACGGTATAGGCTGTTTTCTGCATATGATAATATTTTACGCCATAGGAGAGAAAGATAGGGCCAAGGAACTGGTAAGAATAATAACTAAGACAAGGTGGAAGACCATATCCAGGCACGCAGTGAAAATATCGAGCTCCTCCATAGGACCATCAATAGTCATCTTTAAGCCTACAATGGCTGCACTAGCAGTCGCCCTATGGTTAAAGGATAGAGCTGAGGAATTAGGGATGTCTACCTCAGTGGGCTGGTTCACACCAATAGGCAATGTACCTGAACCTGTTCACGATGCTGTGAGGACAGACCTCAATAAGATGCTCATGAGGAAGCTTGAGATACCCTGGAGCCCATAAATCACAATTCGTTTTTCCTGAAACAACTTGCACGTTTGCGGTAGTAGAACTTTAGAAGAACCAGTTACACTGTTAAGGATTGATTTAAACCCCTTAAATAAAATACAGTAATTTTAGCTCAGATTAGAGACTCCCAAAGTTCGTCGCTCTCTCCAGCATCGGTGGTAAGGGGTAGTTAGGTTAAACTACCCTCACTCGAAGTTCTTTCCTAGGGGACAATTTTTTTAGGAAGTTGTAACTTGAGCCTCTGCCTCTTCTCTAACTATGTTTATATTGTCGTCGCTCCTAGTTATAATGACGTAGTCTGTTATTCCATTTAGATATTCGACCAGTTTCTGGAGCCTTCTCTGATCGAAGGTCATGAAGGACTCATCGACAATGAAGAACGGGGTCTTGAAGTAAGACTTTAACGCCGTAACTACCAATATGAGAGCCAACGTGGTCCTCTCTGAAGAGGAGAGTTTCTTAAGATCTAAGAACGTACCGCTCCTCTTCACCGTAAGAGTATAATTCGGCGTTATTTCTGCCTCAAGATTGAAGTCCAATTCCTTCAGGAGCGAGTTAGCCACTCTCGTGAACTCCTCCTTGGCCACCGTCAACCTCTTGATGTATTCTTGTTGTAAGTTCTCAGCCTGCTTCTCTAACTCTTCTATCTCTTTCTCTTTCTCCTTTATCTTATTCAGGGTTGAAGCCGGTATCCCCAGGGTAGAAAGTTCATATTCCAGCTGGTTCTTTTTGTTCATCAGCTCCTGTATCCTCTTTGAGACGGCGTCCTCGGGCCCAGATATCCTTATGAGGTCTGATGTCTTGTTAAACCTGTCCTCCATCTCTCTCCTCTGTCTCTCCAAGTCGCTTATCTGCTCCTTCACCATCTCCATTCTACTCAATAGTTCCTGTTTCTTTTGCTTGAGTCTAGCAACTTCGTTCTTTACGTTCTCGAACTCACCGAGCTTTCTCTGAAGCTCTTCCTTTTTCCTGTTGAGCTCGTCTATCTCCTTTTTTATGCTTTCGAAACTGTTCTGCCTCATTCTCAACTCTCCGGTAATTACGTCCACCCTTACCTTCCAATTTGAAGGATCTACGTGACTTCCGCACACGTAACAAGTGTCCAAGTGGTTCTTCTCAGCCTCCTTTATCTCGTCCAAGACTCTCTCTAACAACCTTATGCCTATCTCCGCCTCATTTCTCAGCGACGATTTCCTCTGTAACTCCTCGTTTATCTGATTTATCTGGTCTTCAAATATCTTCTTTATTTCGGGTTTGATCATGAGCTCTTTCTGTTGGATCTCCAGCTCCAGTTTGGTATGTTTAGATTGAAGGTCCACTAACTCCTTCTTCTTCTGTTCTATCTTACTATTGAGCTCAAGGAGTTTGTTCTGCCTCGTTACCGATATGGACTGGGTGGTACTGTTAATAAGTCTGTCGCTCTCCTTCTCCTTTTTAAGAGACTCGATCTCGTTTTCTATGTTCCTTATCTCAGCTTGAATACTCACCGCGTCCTTGTATTTATTCTTCAGTTCCTCGTGTTCCTCTTTTAAGATCTTGAGTTTCTCTTCAACCCCAACTTTCAACTGTTTGATCTTCTCGATCTCAGAGGTAGCAGAGATGAACCACTCTATGTTTTCCTGACCTCCAAGTATCTGGTTGAGCAACTTGTTCTCTGGTGAAAAATAGGACAGAAGTAAGGCCCTACTGTCGTCCATGATGAGCTTAGCACTCTCCACAAGCTTATTTTTCACCCTCCTTATCCTCCTATAGTATTCCTTATCATTGAGCCTAACTTCCACGTAGCCTGAGTCTGCGAAGACGTTGAGGAGATCCTCAGGTTTTATCTCAGAGGTCAGCATTGAGACTAGTGCTCTCGCTAGTGAGGTTTTACCGTAAGCGTTAGGCGCATTGTATAAGTTAACTCCCTTAGACAGTTCTATATCGAGGGGGTTGCTTATACCACCTATATTGTTAATTCTAACTTTCATCAGGTAAGAGTATTATTTATCCTTTAAAAAAATTACCCCACTAGTTTAAACCGTTTGTCCCCTACACTTTGACTCCACTCATATTGTGTTTAATCGTGATCTAGTGTAGGGACTTAGCCCTCAACCACCTACTTACGGTAGGTGAGTTGTTGGAATCCTTGGAGCCCGACGGCACGGGGCTCACACCTTTGCCATCACTCCCTTCTGGGCACAGCCCACATCGGCCAGAGAGCCTATATTTTATAAAAAATGTAATAAATGAATATAAAAATATTTTTGTTAATGTGGAAAAGGATTCAGCCTTTTCTGCAACAAAACCCATGAGGAGCAAAATCCCCTCAACAAAGTGACGAATCCATCCAGGTTCGGCTGACATTTTCTTCTGTTGTTCATGAGAAGGGGTTTGGGCTTCACTGGATTTTCATGAATTTATATCCAATCATCAGCCCATGGGCTTCACCGGAGTCAGGACTGACACGTTCATTCTCCTCCCTTAGCGGGATGACCACCCAACGGAGTGTCTCCTATCCTTTGGGGAAAACCTAGATATCTTAAGTTACTGTCACATCTAGTCAGGTCGTCTTCAACTCATCTGATGTAACTATATTTATCTCTTCTGAAAAATAACAAAACTTCACGAGTTATCTGAAACTGCTGGCAACGACGTTAACAGTTCCCGTTCCTCCTACCTAACGGGTTTACCAAGGGGAAAACCAGGAAGACGTAAACATTTCAACCCTCAAAGCGTTTACTAGGAGCTCAGGACACACCGCTCATTTTATCACCTGCAAAGTGGAAGGATAACCAGTGATCAAATTTGGGGAGAAAGGTCATTTTAGATTCTGATACTGCATCTGACGACACTATCGCCATTCTACTCTCCTCAAGATTATTCGACCTCTTGGGGGTGACCATTGTAGCAGGAAACGTTGATTACGACAGCCAAGTTAAGAATTGTCTCTTTTCCCTAGAATACTTCGGATGCTCTGACGTCCCAGTGTTCTTAGGAAGTAAAAGGCCCATAATGGGACAATGGAGGACTGTTCCTGAAGTCCACGGCAAGAACGGACTGGGTGATTGGGACTATCCTGAACCTAAGAAGATACCCGAAAAGGAGGACGCGGTGGACGCGATACTGAGACTTTCCAGGGAATATGATGGGGAACTCGAGGTGTTAGCAATTTCCCCTCTTACTAACTTAGCTCTGGCTTACCTTAAGGACCCGTCAATCACCACCAGAGTGAAGAAGGTATGGATTATGGGAGGGGCATTCAGCAGGGGGAACACTACCCCTTTCGCTGAATTTAATTTCTGGGTGGATCCAGAGGCAGCGAAGATAGTTTTAGACGCAGGATTTGACGTGACCATAGTACCTTGGGAGGTGACTGAGGAATACGGTGTCATAGATACAGAAACATGGAAAAAAATAGAGACCATGGGAACCAAACTATCGGAGTTTTTCGTGAGGGCAAACAGGACTCTCAGGGACTTCTCCATAAGCCAAGGGAATCCTGGGAGTGTACATCCAGACTCCCTCACCGTCTACCTAGCCTACGACAACTCCTCTGTGATAGAGAGTAGAAGGCTTCGTGTGGATATAGAAACCTGTTCCAAAACTAGAGGCGGAATGATCGTTGATTGGTATAGTAAAGAGAGAGCCAACGCCGAGGTAGTCTTGAAGGCCGATGGGAAGAAATTTAGGGATGCGCTTCTTTCAATTCTTTCTTCATTTTAGAACATTCTGCATAGACAATTACACTAAGATTCTTCGTTTCTATACCCTGTTCTTGGAGGGACTTCATTACACCTGAAAGATCCACGTCGACGTCTACTATTTCATCCATGTCTTCACAATAAACGTTCACATGCGGTTCCAATCTGACCTCATACCAGGTCTTTCCTCCAGCTTCGAAGGATCTAACTACCCCGGCCCTCTGAAGGATCTCGAGAGCATTATAGACAGTGGAAAGACTTATGCTAGGTTCTGTTTCCCTGAGCTCACTAAATATTTGCTCGCCGCTGTAATGTCCTCCTTTGCTCATGATCTTGAGGACTGCCAACCTCTGTGGGGTGACCTTCAGTCCGCGACTCCTAAGCAACTCAGCAGTGTCCATTTCCATTCTATAGTCATTCTTAAGTTGAAGTAATTAAGATTTACCCCATGTTCCATGTTGCTTCGGGCAAGAGGAATTATGTGAGCCTGGTAATGGCGTTATTATGGGCCATGATCGACTCTCGTGTGCAAGCTACTGCCTTGTGTACCTGTTTGTCCCTACACTTTCATTTCAATCATTTTATGTTCATTCATGATCGAGTGCAGGGACTTAGCCCTCAACCACCCACTTAAGGTAGGTGGGTCATGGGACTCCTTCGAGCCAAACGGCATGTGGCTCACATCTCTGCAATCACTCCCACCCTTTTGGGCATAGCCCACATCGGTGTGGGAGGTCATTATTTATCAACAAAAGTTTGTTATAAACAAATATAAAAAGATTTCTATCAACGTGAAAAAGGATTCAGCGCTGTCATGTCAAGGAGTGTGAGGGCCTCGGTAAGAGGTACTTCTTCTCCACCTACCTCGACGACAGGGGCGAGGACATCTTGACCACCTGGGATCGTTAAGGGAAGACCCAGAATTCTGAGGAACCCGATGAACTCCTGACGATCCACGTCCTATATAGTTATTTTAGTTGGAAAAGCTCAAGTAGAACACAAAACACACAGCCTAACGATGTTTAAAAGGAGGATGTATACATCTTTATTTCGTACAAGTACTTTTTGACACTCTGATCCATCATAGCTCTAATAACGTCAGTCGTTGTGACAATACCACTCAGTTTACCGTCCTTTCCCATAACAGGTATTCCCTTTATTTTCCTGGAGGCCATCAATCTTGCCGCATGGGCCATGTCCTCTTCTCCGTCAACTACGATGACGTTAGGACTCATAACGTCTCTGACCTCAACTTTAAGTTCCTTAAACTTGATCACTGGAGCTAAATACAGGAGATCTGTTGTCGTTATGACCCCCTGTACTCTTCCAGACGAGTAGACCACGAGTCTGCTTAAGTTTCGCTCTATTAATACAGATACTGCCTCACTGAGCCTGGTGCTGGGCTCTATAGTGACCACAGGTGAACTCATGTAGTCTTTGACTTTCTGAAGGCCTTTCACTTGAGAAGCGTAGAAGTTACTCAGGTCACTCTTTATAATTATACCAATAGCTTTCCCCGACTCATCACAGACCGCCAGGAGTGGCTGTCTCTTGTCTACTAGGATCTGGGCCGCCTCAAACGGATCTATGCTTGGGCTCACACAAACTAAATCCTTCCTCATGACCTCAGATACCATCACGTTCTCTATTGGTCTATCCTCTCCCATGCTATAGATAAAGTTTATAATATCTTTTTGAGTGAGAGTCCCTACCGGTTCTCCCTTCTCGTCTATCACAATGGACTTGGGCACCTGTTCCATCACCATTATCTTGGACGCATACAACAGAGTATCGAATGGCCTCAGGATCATGAACTCCCTGATTATTCCCATGTGACTTAATATGGTGATCTGCTTAAAAACTCTGAGCCTTCCCGAGTTCCAGGATTTGCGCTTCATGGGATTTCATCATATTTCGTGTCAATCCGTTCCCGCCTCAGACGCTAGGCTTTCCACCCTTTGGACCCCCTCTTCTATAACAATTGTATCTTGGCCTCGAGAGGTTATCCTTTCGCAATATGGAAGGGAAAAGCAATTAACCTTCCAAACACTGTTATCTTATCAGATGGACGGATTCAGGGCTATAATAATTGACGTATTTCTCTCATCCAGGGTATCAGATTATAGTAAGATCCAGGAAGAAGGGTCAGTTAGGATGAGAAAATGTAATCACTTCAACGGTAAAAGTTGCAACCTAGTACTCACTGAGGATTCTTTGCTGTGTTCCTGGAGAGAGGGAGAGAGTGTGTCCCCTCATCCGGTTCTCTGTTATCTTTGCCCCTTTTACTCCACAAATAGGGAGGGAAAGACTAAAGTTGGTCTCCTGGAGCTCTTGGGTTACTACACAACAATAAAGAGAAATTTGGAGAGGGAACTCATCCACATTGAGAGCAAAATCGGAGAGACTTTGTACTCCTCAATAGCTCTCAAGAGGAGAAGAGAGGAACTTATCAATATCATGGACCAGACTGACAGGAGAATCTCCCTGATTAAGACCCTCATGAGACTGGAGGGAGAGTCATGAGTTTCGATGACCCTCAGGGTTATGCCCAATGGTATAAGATCCACAGTGTAACCTATGAGAACGAATTGGCAGTAGTTAGAGCGCTAGGTCTTCACGATTGCTTAGATGTGGGTTCCGGACCTTCAGTGTTCCACGAAGTCATCGAGGGGGAAGTGGTGTCATTAGATCTTTCTGAGATAACCTTACTTTACGCTAGGGAGGGAGAGGAGAGGGTTCAGGCCGATGCCCTTCATATGCCCTTTAGGGACGAGGCTTTTCCTTGCGTGTTCAGCTCTGTCACGTTCTGCTTCATCAAGGATTTGGATACATTGATGAAGGAGATCCATAGGGTAACTAGACAAACCTTTGCAGGCTGTATTGTAGTCCTTGACTCAGAGTGGGGAAGGCATTACTCAGAACTAGCAGGTAGGGGCCACAAGTACTACTCCAAGGCTAGATTTCTCAGTAGAGAAGAGTTCTTCGGACTAGTAAAACGTTACTTCAGGATTGACAAGATAGTCTCAACCTTGAGTTACGGCCCCGATCAGAGGGAGGTGAGGGAGGCACCTAGGGAAGATTGGCAGGGGGCCTTTCTCTGCCTCAAGGGAACCAAGTTAAGGTGGACTCCTGGTCACGGGGAGCCCTGATGGGCATCCTCCCAGGAGTGATCCTGCCTAAGTTAAAGGCTGCTTTGGGGTTTTTAAATGTAGCTTTAACTAATGCTTTGTGGGTCACTTCATAATTATACAAAAATTTATAACTAATTATACCGAGTATTACTCATGGGAAAGAGTAAGCACGAGGGAAAGAGTAGGTACAAGAGGGATTGGAGCAAGTACGACGAGAACGTCATAACGAGATACGAGCTGATGTTCCCCTTCTACGTCTTCCAACACTGGTGGGAATTACTGGCAGAGGAGAATAGGAATGCCAAGAAAACCTACAAGGCACCGAAGGAGTTCAACGACTTCCTAGCGTTCCTGCACTTGTTCCTACCCTACAGGGCAATGGAAGGAGTGCTGAGAGCACTGGAGGGACTGAAGGTCGTCCCGACAAGCCTAGACTACTCGACGATGTGGGAAAGGGTGAGGAACATGGACGTAACGTTCCCCGAAGCGGGTGACGAGCTAGAAGTGATAGCTGATGGTACTGGAATAAGCACGACGAGGGGAGGACAATACGTCGTTGCAAAGTGGGGTAAGACCAGGGACTCAAAGTTCCTCAAGATCGAAGTGGTTATGGAGAAGGACGAGTTCAAGGTAGTGAGCGCTGAGGTGACGAGCGACGAGGTCGAGGCTGCGGTCGAGACTAAGGACTTACAGGACGAGGGGAAGAAGGTCAGGAAGTTTTATGGGGATAAGGCTTACGACGCCAACGAGGTTTACAAGACGGGAGTTGAGGTCGTCCCACCTAGGAAGAACGCTAGACGCGGTCATCCCGCCAGGAGGAAGGCTGTGCGCGAGTTCAAGGAGTTGGGCTATGAACGTTGGAGGGAGGAGAGGGGTTACGGTGTTAGGTGGAGGGTTGAGTCCCTGTTCTCTGCCGTGAAGCGCACCTTTGGGGAGTCTGTTAGGGCTACAAGTTTTGCTGGGCAAGTGGTTGAGGCTAAGCTCAAGTTCTGGGCCTACGCGTGGATGATGCACTTGGCTAATTCTGTAGTCGGTAGGGCTCCGGGTATTAAGGTTTGAGCTTGAGAATAACGTTGAAAATAAATATTAATTACTGAAAAACCCTCAGTGTATCATATTATGTTTATGAAATAAACTGAAGAGGTCCACAAAGCACTTTGGTGCACGTTGAGGTGCATGTTGACGGTTTTCCGGTTATCTGTTAATTCCTCTCTGTTTACAATAAACACGGTTAATGGATTTCACCTTGACTTCAAGGCTACACTTAACTAGAAATCCCATAACTGCTGTTAGTTAAATAAAGAGAAGATTATAAGATACAGACAAAAATATTCATTTTTAAGTATCCATCAAAACTTAGAATACTGAAGGGTATATACTGCAATGGACAAATGACGCATCACTTGTTGTGCCCAAAGAGGTAAGGCTAACTAAAACCCAGCAACCATTTCCACAGGGGTAAAGCCTTAAACCCTCTAACCTCTCCCTCATAGTCCCAAGTGATGATTAAGGCGTCATCTACCTTGAGTACGGATTTAGCCTCCATGAGCCCCTCTATCTCCCTCTCCTCAACTCTATCAGTTGCATAAGTTACTTGTATCAAACTCTCAGGCTCGAAGTTTTTCGAAACAACGAAATCCACCTCCCTCTTCCCCCTCCAATAAAATACCTCTTTAATCCCCCTCCTCATTAATTCCATATATACGGCGTTTTCCATAGCCCTTGATATTGAAAACTCGTAACCTAAAGCAGTGGGATAGCCCGTGTCAATAATATACACCTTTTTAGGATTAGCCCTCCTCTTACTTTCGCTTTTCTCAAACTCCTCAACAAGGAAGGCGAAGTATGCCTCCCTAGCCTTTGAGAAGAGCTCAAGGACCGTTTCCTTCCCTACCTTAACTCCTAACCCTCTCAAGTAGTTATAAACCTTATTCACGCTCAAGGGACTCGAGTAATTGGAAATTATGAAACTAGCGAAGAGCTCAGCGACTGACGGTTTTACTATCGATAAGTCCCTAATTATTACGGATTCGAAATAGGACTTCAATAGGGCTATCTTATTTCTCTCCTCCAACACTACAGCCGGATAACCGCCGTAATATAAATACTCCCTGAGCAGAGAGAGGATTTTACCCCTTTGTGGTGTATAATCCATTAAAGGTGTGTAAGTGAAACCCTCAAACCTTAAGAACTCCCTAAAAGATAAGGGATATACCTCAAAGTTTATACTCCTCCCTCTTAGTTCCTCAGCTATTTTAAGGGGAGTCAACTCTGATGAAGACCCGGTTAAAAACACTCCGGCGTTAATCCTCCTCCTAAACCAGCTCCCGTAATCTTTGACGTTTTGAATCTCGTCAAAGAAGATGTACTTAGGCTGTTTCCCGGTGAGCTCCACGAAGGCTTTAACCAGTTTATCTAAATCGTTAACGCTTACTACCTTTAGCCTATAATCCTCAAAGTCCACGTAGAGTATTTCGTTAAGTGATGCAAGCCCTTTTTCAATTATTTTTCTTACTGTTTGATAAAGCAGGTAAGTTTTTCCGCTCCTCCTTCCTCCCGTGACGGTTATTATATAATCCTTATCTATGGGTAAAGCAATTTCTCTTTCAATGAGCTCAGGCAAACCCGCAGTTAACCACTCGGCTATGAAGCTTTTAATCCCGTCTTCCACAACCGTCTTTGTGTTTAGGAGTTTAAGTCCCTTTCTGACCACCTTTACGTATTAACTGGTCTCTTAGAGACCACATATTAAGATAATGAATAAAATTAAACAAAAATAATAAAAAACGTTTAATTAAAGCTAGAGAGAAATCTTTTAGAAATTAATTAAATGTGAAATAAGTCATATCAGGAGTGAAAGAATAAATCTTTGACAGTCATAGTGATGAAAATCTTTAACAGCGGTTATTAGATTTCGCCTAGATTACGTGGGTACCTAAGGGAGAATCCCACGACTGCTGTCTTTAAGTTACGTTACAGCAGTTATGGGACTTTCCCATAAATATCGCCTTGTAATGAAGGTAAAATCTGATAACTGCTGTTACGTTAAAATCCCACGACTGCTGCATGTGACCTTCCCTCAACTGTGTCCTATTATCAAGGGAAATCTAATAGCCGACACCAGAGGTTGACATCCCAACAGAGCAAGTCCTAGGGGCTACTCCACTCCACGACTGGGTTACTCTTTAAACTCACTGATCACATATCTCCACATGGAGCTCAGAGGAAAGAACTGCATCGTCACGGGATCCGGGAGGGGGATAGGCAGGGCGATCGCACTGTCCCTGGCCAGGGACGGAGCGTTCGTCGTGGTTAACGGGAGGAAGAGGGAGGACGAAGCCAAGGAGACCTTGAGGTTAGTCAGGGACGCTGGAGGAGATGGTACGTTGGTCATGGCCGACGTGTCCACCAGGGACGGCTGTAGGAAAGTCGTGGACGCTGTACCAGGGATTTTGCACGTCTTGGTGAACAACGCAGGTCTGGGGCTCTACTCTCCCTTCAGGGATCTCAAGGACGAGGCGATAGTGAGGCAGGTAAACGTCAATTTCCTCTCGGCCCTCTACTGTACCCAAGAGGCATTGGCCAAGATGAGGGAGGGAGTCGTAGTGAACCTCTCCTCAATCACGGGACTGATGCCGAGCCCCGGGCTCTCGGTCTACGGGGCCATGAAGGCCGCACTCATATCCTTGACTAAGACCCTGGCGGTGGAGTTAGCCCCCATAAGGGTCAACGCGGTCGCCCCAGGGGTCGTGAGCACGAAGATGGGGGAGAGCCTCCTGGACATCTTGGGGGAGGGGTGGGAGAGGAGGAATACTCTCACCGGGAGGGTAGTGGACCCTGAGGAGGTCGCAGACGCGGTCAAGTTCCTGATTAGAAACGACTCAATCACGGGGGAGGTCCTGACCCTGGACGGTGGGACTACCCTCGTGGGAAGGCTCACGAGAGGTGAGAGGCCCTGACCTACTCCCTCGTCGTGTACGACCCCGACCTGGAGGCCTGGGGAGTGGGGGTGGCGAGCAAGTTCCTGGCGGTGGGCGCTGTGGTCCCACACGCTAAACCCAAGGTGGGGGCGATAGCGACACAGGCCATGGCCAACGCCAAGTTCGGACCCCTGGGGTTGGAGATGCTCAAGGAGAGGACCGCCAAGGAGGTGGTGGAGGCGTTGATAGCCTCCGACCCCCTCAGGGAACAGAGGCAGATCGGGGTCGTGGACAGGTTCGGGAACCCCTACGCCTTCACCGGTGGGAAGTGCAAGGAGTACGCTAACCACATCCTTGGGAATAACTTCTCGGTTCAGGGGAACATACTGGCCAGTCCCGAGGTACTTGAGGCCATGGCCAAGGAGCTAGAGGGGAGGGGGCCACTCCACCTCAGGGTGTTGAGGGCCCTCGAGGCCGGCGAGAGGATGGGAGGAGACAGGAGGGGGAAGCAGAGCGCTGCCATACTGATAGTCAAGGAAGGTGCCGGACCTGGGGGCGGGGATAAGTACGTGGATATCAGGGTCGACGACTCACCTGAACCCGTGGAGGAGCTCAAGAGGCTCATGAAGATGTGGGAGTCCTACTTCCTGACCAGGATTTGAGCTGAACGAAGATGTGATGTCGCTCGGGAGGGAAAAGACCGTAGGGTACATCACTGGCAGTGATTAGCCTGGGGCTCCATTGAGTGTCGTGGGAGACTGTAACGCTTCTACGTAACTACTGGTTATTTTTAATCATCTAAATATCGTTTTGACAAGTTGTGTTTACATAGTATCACCGAAGTAGTTTTTATT